>Ga0180007_10002588_pt1 | contig 21319 bp, 12 predicted proteins | sample MM_PC_MetaG_FD_121122 | JGI IMG/M metagenome (GOLD analysis project Ga0180007, IMG submission 121122) | Groundwater microbial communities from the Aspo Hard Rock Laboratory (HRL) deep subsurface site, Sweden - MM_PC_MetaG | ecosystem: Environmental > Aquatic > Deep subsurface > Groundwater... | reverse complement strand
TAGGCTATCTCGGTGCTGCCATTGATGCGGCCAATACGCTCCCCGGCATTGACTCCATTGAGGTCCGACACGGAACCTACGACGCCAGTGAGCCCATCACTGACGGGGTCAACATCTACAGTGAAGTCGGCTCAGCCGCTCACACGTTCCTCAATGGTCCGATCTCGATCAACGTTTCCAATGTGTTGCTCGGAAGAATGCGCCAAGGTTTCACCATCAATGGTGACATCACCGTCGGCGCAGGCATCAATGCCTCCGACATCCACATCAACTGGAACGATCTCCTCGGGGTCGTCACCAACAACGGCTCGGGGACACTGGACGCCATCTTCAACTATTGGGGAGAAGACGGGCCTGACACAGTCGGCAACGTCGCCGTCTATCCGCTGTTGCCTATCCCTTCAGATACAATCATCAGCTACATGGATGAGCATGGACTCTCTGCTTTGGATGCGATTGACTTCGCCGTCCTGCTTGATCTCTATCTCTCCGAACGCAACGCGCTCGCTGCCGTTGAACTGATGAACGTGTTCGGCTTCAGTGCCGAAGAAGCGGCGACACTTGTTGAAGAGTACGGCGCGCTCGCTGTGGACCGTGCTCTCGCATTCTGTGGCGGCGACTACGACGACTTCCTCGCTCTGCTGGTTGGCTACGCATCCGGCGGTGGCGGTGGCGGTTCCTTCCTCGGCGGTGGTGCTGGCGGCTCCACGGGCACAGCGGGGTTCTGTGTCGGTTGCTCCATTCCACTCCAACTTGAGCTCGTTCACCCCATTACCGGTGAGCCGATCACGGATGCTGTTGTCTCGTACTCCGTGTGCCGAACACTGCCCGATGGCACGGCTGAGATCGTTGCTCTCGGCGTCATGCACTACGATGGCGACCTTGGGGCTTACCTATTTGACGTAGATACGAGCGGGTTCGAGCCTGGCATCTACGACATCTACCTAGGCACGGACGATGGCCGATCACGACACTTCCAAGTGAATGTCCTCCTGATCGGCGTGTAAGCCGGCACTAGTCTCCTAGCAGCCGTTGTGGGCGGACGGGAAATCTCCCGCCCGCCCACACCTCTCCATCGGAGGAGTATGCGAACCAAACTTGCCATCTTCGTTGCCTTGATCGGGCTTCTTGGTCAGTCGTTACAGGCCGAGGAAGTGCTCTTTGAGGGAGGTCGAGTCACCGTCGAGTGGAGCCCTGATGCGCAGTACATGAGCATCGATGCATGGGTTGAGACGCCAATTTCTGAGGCGCAATCGCGCGTGTGGATCCTTACCATCGATAGCCGTCGCTTTGTGGACGGCATCTTCGCATGGCAAATCCACTACAGCGACACCATGGACAGTGTCCTCGTCCTGCCTAATGATTTCCTCACCGCCCGCAATTTCACAACCACGCAACTGGGAATCGAGGCGGAGCTGACAGATGCGGGCCGCCGGCTTCATCTACAAGTACCCGCGTTGGGAGCGATCCCCCATCTCATCTCAGCAGGTGATCGCATCGAAGTGCATGCCCTTTGGGTTCAGCAAGCGCCGCTGCTGACATTCATTGTTCCCGTTCCCGGAGCCATCGCTACCATGCTTCCCGCAGGCGGAGGCGCCGCGGCGAATCTGGATTCAGAGATCAACGCGTCGCCTGCAAGCGACGTTGCTTCGGCTCCTGAATCCGAAGCTGCAGACCCATCCGTGAGCCTAGTGCCAACTGCCACCAGCTATGTTCAGGGCGATCCGATCGCTCACCAATTCGTTCTGCAGGGAACCGCCATCTCGTCTGGAGTCGGCCGTGTGGTCCTGAGTTACACGTTAATGCGTCTTCATGACGGCCAAGCCAGCGAGTTCGTTCGATTTGCGCATGTGGCGTACGATTTCGAGATCTCCGTGTACTCCTATTCCATTGACACGACCAACCTGACACCTGGGCTCTACAGCCTACTCATTGGATCCTCCAACAGCCCGCTATCCGCTCAATTGACTGTCGAAATCACGCCGCCTCCAGGCTAGGGTCAACTGAGCTTCATCGCTTTTTCTCGTACGCGCCTGCAAGTTCCCATGGTGGCACGGCATTGGAGCGATCGACCGTAGTTTGGTACGTTGACACTCAATCACTGTGCTTCGTAGCTGCGACCTCAAGATGGCCAGTCCGTACCACACGTGATGAGCCCCCCCACATTCCGATTGCTGAGCTTCTCAGGTACACTTGTAGCGACTAGTATGATGCGGAAGGAGACTTGTGAAACCCCTGATTTGCCTCACGGCAATGCTGTTAATCCTGGCAGCCGCATCGAGCCAACCGCCATCGTTTGCAGACAAGCGTCTGGAATCCGCCATTCGATCTGAGCTTGGCATCGATTCAGGTCGGCTCACTCGCCCACTTCTGCGAACCATCACGCACCTCTCTGCCCCGGGAGAGGACATCGTCAGTCTTGACGGCATTGAGCTTTGCACCCATCTGCAGGTCCTCGATCTCTCAGAGAATCGCATCTCTGACTTGCAGCCGCTCTCTCGCCTCATAGAGCTGAACACGCTTGTCCTCAAGAGCAACCGGGTTCAGGATATTGCCCCACTATCCGGGCTTCGAGAACTGGTTCACCTCGACCTTGACTTCAATGACATCACCGATATCACACCTTTATCCGGCCTTCTAAAACTTCAATGGCTGGGATTGTGGAATAGCCGAATTGTGGATATCGCACCACTCACTCAACTCGTCAATCTGGAGGAGTTGGGGCTCAGCGGCAACCCAATTCAGGACACCACACCCTTGGAAGGGTTGGCTAGGCTGCGATGGCTAGGGCTGCCCAACACCGGCATCGTGGACATTGGATTCGTTCGCGGTAAGACAAACCTAATCAAGCTCAGTCTTGGAGGGAACGCGATTTCCGATCTTCGTCCGCTATCTGAGTTGACCCAGCTTGAGGGCCTAGGCCTGGATAGCAACCGCATTACCGATGTCCGCCCACTGGCTGCTCTAGCATCTCTCCAGCGCCTCAGCCTCTGGGGGAACGACATCGAAGACATCTCCCCTCTGGGGGGACTGACAAGGCTGAATCAGCTGTGGCTCGATAGGAATCCAATCGTTGATATAGAAACCCTTCGGCAGTTTCATGATCTGAGAATTCTCGGCCTTTCTCAGCTGCCCATCGAGTCGCTGACGGCACTCATCGACAATCCAGGATTGGGTGAAGGCGCCCAGATCGATCTGCGTGAAACCGCATTGCTGGAGGACCCAAGCGCGGAAACTCTGGCTCAAATCCAACAGCTACTCGACCGCGGTATTCTCGTCCAGTGGGACGGTCCGTAGGAAACCAACTGGACGCGCACCCGCAGCTGTGGCGCAAGAGACAGCTGACATGTCTACGGTCTACTTCTCCACGTACTGGTTGTGAAAAATGAATAGCTGCGCCGAATCGAAATTGGTGAAGATGAGCTTGTAGCAGTTGGTGGCGATATACACCCAGATCATGATATTCGGCATGGGATCGCTGAAGCTGTGGATATCATAATAGTAATTCTTCTCGTTCCACCACTGCTTGCGAAGCTGATGCTCACCTTTCCAATCTTTGAAGCTCGCGCCGTAGCTCTCCAGCAACCACACAAAGTCGGCAAACTGCATCTTGGTCCGGACGCCAAGCACAGCTGGCGGCATGGTGGGAGTCTGTTCGCCATTGGCCACTCGCACCCAGCCCTCAATCAGGTCAACGCCTCCGTGATAGGCCATCGTCACTGCCGGTGTAATCCGGCAGTTGCCATCAACCAGGAAGGGTCTACCGGTGTGTGTATCAATGATGAAGTCGAACCCGCACAAACCAGAGAAATTTAGATGCTTGATCACTTTGGCCGCCGCTTGCTCAGAGGCTTTGTCCTCCACGCTTTGTCGGAACACGGTGGTTCCGCCCGTGCGCGGCATCGTTCGAAGGCCCTGATACATCACTTCACCAACGACCTCGCCGTTGTTGCAGAGATGCAATGTACAGGTCGTCGGGCCTTCGACCAGTTGCTGGATCATGGGCAGATCAGACTCAGCAAGCTTGTTGTTGTGCACCACCTCAAAATAGGTCTTCTCGAAGTGGGAACGATCGTAGATCTTGCGAAAGCCCGCAGCACCAGATGTCTTTCGCATCTTGATCACGACAGGTAAGTCCACGGTTCGGATCAACTCACGCGCCTCTTCCGAGGATTGCGGGTAATACGTCTTCGGGCTGTCCACACCAATCTCATGAGCCAGCTCTTCAAGTTGCTTCTTGTCATGCAGCCGCATGAGCAGATCTGTGGGGACGATGACTGTCTTGGTGACTGCTTGGATTCTGTCGCGATAGCGACTCATGGGGATGATTTCTTCGTAGGATGGGAAATAGTAGTCATATTCGCCGGTCTCAAGAATCTCCACGATTCTCTTCGTGTACTCCTGCGGATGGTAGCGCATGTTCGGCACGCGAAGTCGTTTGGCGACATACTTTGAGAACCCCGAGAACGCGAGCCAATGTCCTTCGGCCACATGAACTTCGTATCCCATTTGACCAAATCGACGAATCGCGTGTAGAGCGGCCATCTCAAAAAGACCCGTTACCAAGACTTTCATATCCCTCTCCTGTATGAAACAGGCTCGCCCGGCTTCATGTAAATCTGCAATCCCGCGAGCTCCGTGGTTTCATTGTCACCCAAAGTTGGCCAAGGATACTTATCTCAGAGGGTTTGGGCAAGAGTGACTGGAGGTTGGCAGATTGAGGCGGGGTCGGCGCAATGGCCGACCCCTGGCTGAACGTGCTTATTCAGCCACTCGGCGAAGAACCGCGATCATGTCGCGTTTCAGTTCGCCAAGGCTGGCACCACTATGAATGTTCTGTTCAATCGCTCGTTCAAGTGCCAAGCGAGCCTTGCCTTGACGAATCGAGCGATCATAGTCTTGAGTTCTTTGTGACTGTGCCAATGCGCCCTGATAGCGCCCCTTGGCCAGCTCTTCTACCTGATAAAGGGGAAGCATGACTCCTCCTTGGTGAAACTCTTTTCTGAAGCCACCCGTACTTCTCATCCTGATGGGGATGAACATGGAAGGACTCTCGAACCGACACGACTCTCGTCTTCCATTGCAACCTCCTTGCTCAACAAACCGCGCCAACTTCGCACGCCAATCTACGACGTACGACGAAGGACAAGTGTTTGCGAACCTCTCTTGTCGAGCATCACTACATATGTAGCAGCTCAACGGCAACTGGTTCACTTCAAGACAAACTGATGTGTAGGATTTCGAAGCTTAATCTCAGCTTCCACGCGCCAACAGATAACAACCGAATCCAGGATGCCCGATTTCTAAATGACGATGGCCGACGATTCTGGTTAGATGACTTGACGATACCTGACCACTCATGCTAAGAGGAGTGTGAAGTGAACAGTATAGCGGCAAAGCGACCGAAGTCAAGCGTTCCATTTATGCGAGTCTTGAAGAGCGAATTTGTCGATTCGAGCTAGACGAGAAGGAGCTTAATCCGCAGAGCAAGTCTACTCGTCAAGCGCAAGACTGGTTTTGGAGAGCAAGTCTATTCGTCAAGTCGAACCTGAATCTGTTGCATCCACTCCTGACTTTTGGCATCAGGCGCAGCCGTAAGTTCAATGTCCTGGGGAGAACAAACGCCCAGCCCGAGCTCGACGGCACATCGAATCTGTTCCTGCTCAAAGATGGCACCATTCATCACCTCAGGCGTCGTCTCATAGTTGCGCAAGATGGCCACACCGACGGCATCCAGTGCGATGCGATCCGTCGACGCAAGAATGAGATTCGGATGAACAAGTGTGCCTCGAGATGGCCCGCCTGTGGAGAACGCGGACACGGCATCCATCACGATGAGTCTCGGGGAGAACGCCTGATTGATTTCAGCGATCATCGATCGCTGGTGCACAGAAGAATGAAGCTCCCTCATATATGCGTGCCCATTCGAAGGTGACACGCGCGGAACAAGCCCCACCGCATTCTTCAGGCTCATGGTGAAATGACCGCCGAAGCCGTGGGTCTTCAAGCAGCACGTCATGACAATGGATTCGGCATTGAGGTAGAGACGTGGTAGTTCAATTCCTTGCGCCCAGTGACCACCGGCCACAGGAACATGTTCCCAGTCCTCGGGTGAAAGATCGTCCAGGATGACGTAGTCCACGCCCAATGCGTCGAAGAGCGGGCGGACGCCCTTCTTGTCGGCCACTTCGTGGCTGTTCGCCGATCCTCCACTTCGTTCTGCCACGATCACGCTGGCAGCGCCTGCCTCTTGAATCAGATGGATGAGGATCCTGGCCGTGTCGTTGTGCGTGGATGCGGGGAAGGAATCCGCGGAATTGTAATTCGGCTTCAGAACCACTGCCGTACCCGTGAATGTCGGGCGTTCATTTCCAAGTAGCTCAATCGCAGTTCGGATCCCTGCTTCGCGATCGCAGGTCCCAACAACAGACACTCTAGCAGTCGGTGGCATGCTTCCCCTTCGATGGTTTCTTGAGTACTCAATCAGAGCCGGATGCTCCGCCTTCAGTGTCTCCATTGTTCGCGGATGAATCCAGCAGATCGTTCAGCAATCTGGGGAGTTGATCGACAAGAGCATCTGTTTGCATGCCATTCGCGGGCTTATCCGTAGCATCGTCAGAAACGGGTAGGTTTTGCAGAAGACCGCCGCCAGCGCGCTCAATCAATTCGCGTGCAGCGGATTCAGTAGCCTGCTGCAGAGGTTGAAAACGCGAATTGATCGGGACTGAAGAAACTCCGCCCAGCCCGTCAATGCGATCCCCTAATTCGATGATCGTTCGATTCAATTCCCGTTTCCCTGCCATCATCAACCCTTGACGTGCGATCTCAAGCAATGGAGCTTCCCAAGCGATCGATGGCTCATCTGACGCACCTTCAACCATCGCTCCAAATACGACGGGGACCTCAGCCGCATACCCGTTAATCCCGTCAACTACGCGCTCTGACATGGCCTCAGACAATCCAAACAACGAACGGGATGAGGATGGCGCCAACTCAAGATCCTCCAGCAAGAACGACAAGGAACCTGACGCCGATCCATCCTCGAATTGAACAGATCCTGTCATGGAAACCAATCCCGACCGAATGCCTACGGGCAACGTCGTGGCATAGAAGCGTGCCAAGCGCGGCAAATCAAGACGATTTATCGCAAAATCAACCCCACTCACGCCGCCGCTTTGAGACGTCGAAAAAGTAGCTGACAAGCTGAATCCTGACTCAGCATCATCGCCCCATTGCCCGTGCAATGAGATGCGCATCGGATTTCTTCGCAGGGAGGAAGGAAACGCAAGATTGGAGACCTCCACCTCAAACATCGTCAGCGGAGGCCGCGGTCCCTGCTGATCTGAGATCATCTCGTCTTCCATTGTGATGAGGAGCCTGCCAATTTCGAGCTTCTGGATCGTCAGCGGAGATCGAGACTCGGGAAACGAACGGCTGCCGCCATAGGCAGCGTACGGATCCTCTCGCGGGACGAGCGGATCCCATTCCCGCAAATAGGAGAACAGCCGCTTCAGCAATCCCATCCAATCAACCGTGTTCGCATATCGATTCGCCCAATCTACATAGCCCTGCATATTCCATCCGACTGACGGGTTATCCACATTGAGCGTGCCATCCGCCTCTCGCTTGACGTGCAGCTCGGCTTCGGCAATGACCACGGAATTAAACACAATGCGATTCGAGAGCAAGGGGAGCATTCCTGCGTTGACCTTCACGTTCGGGATGACGATCAGATTCTCTTCTGGAACCTGCGGATCCTGAAGTGTGAAGTCCATGAGCGTGAGACTGCCGGTGAGCAAATTGAACGATGAATCCGACACAGCCACTTCCGTCCCCGTTGCCCACGAGACCGATTGAGTGGCAACCGTGCCAGCAAAGAACGGGACAATCACTGCAGCCGCCAAATAAGCAACGGCATACAGCAAAGGAAGCCCGACAAGCATCTCGCGCCGAACAACGCGGAAGACTCCCTTTCGTGATGCGGGAAGTGCGTACTTGTGTTCCCCGCCAGCAAGAAGCCTGCGCCCCCATTTCACCCCACGCCTCCCCTTCAGCCAGCGCGAGATCTTCCACGTCGATACCCACGCGCTCCAGGATGTTCGGTAACGGCCAACAAGCCATCGAATAAGGAAGAAAGAGGGGATCGCCATGATGCAAGCCAGGGCGACACTGCCCATGAGGATGTACTGCGAATACCCCATGGGCGCAATCACCGGCAGATGAACGAGCCATCGCCAGAAAGCATCCAATCCGCGCTGTGTGTCGAGCAGCCATTTTCCCAGCGCATACGAGCCAGGCGCCAACGCCAACGAACTCAGTTTGAAGAGCCCCATGGAAATGAGGAATGTTCGAAAAGAGCAGCGCAGCAAGAGGGCAATGGTGACCGGCAGAAGGACATGCATCCCCATCGGCGGCAACCCGGCGAATAGGCCGAGGGCAAATGCTAAACTGATTTGGTTGGGCGACAAATCCGATTTGAGAATGGTAAGAATCTTCTTCATCCAGCTGATCGGCGTCGGTAGAAGCATGATCGTTCCCCCTCATGATCTGCCGCATTCTAGAGCCACGGAGGGTTCCCAGGCAATATCGAACGCCACATAAAAAGAGCCAGAGCAAGACATCTCTTTCGAGGAGCGTCAGGCACTGGACTGGGTAGATTCAAATTGGATCAGCTCGGGAATATTGGGCCCACACAACTGGAAATCGGCTACGAGTGGGTCGATCCAATCGCGCCCCCCTCAGAGCAGGGTGGTCGCCGGATCGGCACACGCCGCATTCGCATTCGGTCCCGATGGACAAATGGTGTTCCATACGGGCGAATCGGGCTCGTTTGATATCTTGAGCGGAAACACGCTGGCTGCACCTTCATCCTCTAGTTGGTCGGTTGACGCCTCTTTGAGACGCGCATGAAACGGAGGCACAATAGGCTTCTTGATTGAACCCACCTCGCGTGTAGAGCACACACACCTTTGGAGGTTCTCGTCGATGAGTTCATGGAAACCAGATCATTGGAAATCTCCCTTCTTCGCCATTTGGGGCGGGCAGGCACTGTCCTTGTTTGGCAGTCGGCTGGTGCAATTTGCCTTGGTTTGGTGGCTGGCGCGAGAGACAGATTCAGCCACCGTGTTAGCAATTGCAGCCATGATGGCCTACGTTCCTATGGTGTTCTTGTCCCCGTTCGCAGGGGCACTTGTTGACCGGTGGAGCCGCCGCCGCGTCATGATCGTGGCTGATTCCGGCATTGCTTTGGCGACGGTCGTATTGGCCTTCCTGTTCGTGTCAGGCCATGCTCGCATTCCATACATCTACGGTCTCATGTTCATTCGCGCTGTGGGCGGAGCGTTTCATTGGCCGGCCATGCAGGCGGCCACGACACTGATGGTTCCTGACCAACACCTGTCTCGAATCGCCGGCCTCAATCAATCCTTGCACGGAATGGCTATGCTGTTGTCACCGCTTCTGGGGGCATTGCTCATTGAGATCTTGCCCATGCAGGGCGTGCTGGCGATTGATGTATGCACAGCCGCAGTCGCCGTGCTTCCGCTGCTGTTCATCCATATTCCCGAGCTTGCCAGGGATCCTGGGGAGCAGACACAACGCCCCTCAGTTCTACGGGATATGATCCAAGGCCTGTCCTTCGCAGCACGATGGCGCGGCATGCTGTTGTTGATCCTCGGACTCGCATTGATGAATTTCGTCGTCAATCCTGCCTTCTCTTTGATGCCCCTCTACGTGACCCGCGTTCTCAATGGAGATGTCATTCTTTTCGGTAGCATGCAAGCTTTGTTTGGCATCGGATTCATCCTCGGCGGCGTGCTGCTTTCAGTTTGGGGAGGTTTCAGGAGGCGAATCCTCACGGCCGTACTCGCTGTGGCGGTGATGGGTATCGCCATTGTGGTGATGGGACTCACGCCGCGCGGATGGTTCGTAATGGCTGGTGCAGCCTTGTTCTTCACCGGACTGATGGAACCCATCGCCAACGGATCATTCGTCGCCACCATGCAGGCCTCTGTGCCCAAGGACATGCAAGGCCGAGTGTTCGCCCTCCTCGGCAGCGCCACACAAGCTGTCGTACCCTTGGGACTGGCGCTTGCGGGTCCCTTGTGTGATCGTTACGGCATGCGAATCTGGTTTCTCATCGGAGGGATTGCCTATCTGATCGTGGCCTTTGGATCGCTATCCTCCAAGTCAATCATGAATCTTGAGGCCGAAGGCGAACGTCTTCAGAAGTTGGGTTACCAAACCCCGCTGGGAACAGAAACGGAACCCCAATTGTGACGTCAAACCATTCGAACAAGACATCTGGATCTCATCAGCCGTTCTGGAAGGAGGCGCAATGAAAGGCCTATACGATGTGACTCGAGGGGAGCAAATCCGATTATGGATCACCTATGGCACAATCTTCGCTCTCCTCTTCGTCGGCGGCTACCTCTTCAGCCAAGGAGTCATTAACCAGCCATGGACAGCGCGTACGCATATGGGCACAGCCGTGATCGGCGACGCGCTTTATATTGTCGGCGGCCAGTCATCGGTGACGGGTGAATTACTTGCCGACATCTGGGAAATCAATCCCTATGAAGCTCGCCTTCGATTCGTAGGACGTCTTCCGTATGCGTGTTATCGACCCGAACTAGCTGTGAGTCATGGAACTCTGTACATCGTGGGCGGCTATGATGGAGATGACTATCGATCAGAAATACTGAAGATCACGAACGGGAGAACAGAGTCAATTGGCGACCTGCCGACCCCCCGAGGCTATGGAGCAGGCGTCGGAGTGGGTAATTCCCTGTTCTATGCAGGAGGCTGTGACCGCGACGGGATGCTCGATGAGATCATCCAATTCGATCTCGATTCTGGTGAGACTTCAGTTGTCGCTCACTTCGCTTCACCTCGCCGCTTCATCGCAGCCGCCCAACAGGGAGGTCTGATCTACTTCGTCGGAGGAGAAGACGCGGAATTGAAGTGCTTGGACGAAATCGTCGAGTTCGATCCAGTAGCGCGGCAGGTTGTTCGAGTCGGCCACTTGCCAACGGGCAGATATCTCGTCAATCTCGTCGCATGGGAGGATCGGCTGCTCGCCCTAGGCGGGAAATCCACGCTCTCGCTCAATGAAGTCGTCTCAATTGCCGTATCCGGTCCCACAATCACATCAGAAATCGTTGACGAGATCTCAGAATTGTCTTGGAGTCTTTCTGTGGAGTCCACTCAAAACAGACTCTTCATCGTGGGTGGGCAGCACCCTGAACACGCACGAGCAATTGGACTGATCGAGTACGCTCCTGGGAGTACGGAACGGTTGCACGCGATTGCGTTGCGAAAGAACCCTTGGAAGTAAGAGACCATCCTCGCGCCTTGGCGGGAGCATCTACAATTGACCTGTTTGCTTGAGAGACAGGAATCCGTCCTTGGTCACAATGAGATGATCGAGCACGCGAATTCCCAACACCTCGCCCGCCTTCACCAATCGTCGCGTCATCGCCAGGTCCTCTGGACTGGCTTCCAGAGTTCCCGAGGGATGATTATGAGCGCACAGAATTGAGGCCGCGCGATCCGTGATCGGATCTGCATACACTTCTCGCGGATGCACTTGATTTGAGTCGAGCAATCCCACAGTGACAACGCGCGTCGCCAATACTTCATTGGCTCCGTTGAGTGAGAGGCATACGAAATGCTCCTGTTTCTCGGCGCGAATGGCTGACAGATAGGGAATGGCATCCTCGGCATCTCTGATAACTCCCCGTTTCCGCGACAAATGGCGGCGTCCCAATTCCATGGCTGCCACCAGTTGACAGGCCTTGGCTCTGCCTACACCGTGAATCTTGAGCAAAGTCTGTACATCGACCGATGCCAGATTCCCCTGAACAGCGCTCAGAATCGTGCTCGACAAGTCGAGCACACTCAGCTTTTTGGTTCCACTCCCAAGGAGAATCGAAAGAAGCTCGGCATCGCACAACGCCGCCCCGCCCTTGGCAATCAATTTCTCTCGCGGGCGATCCACGCTGGACAAATCCGGGATCCGCGTCTTGGGAGACCATCGATGAGGAAAGGGTTCACTTACATAGTGGTTGTTATTCATCATGGATCAACGAGTCATTATGCACTTTAATTAGCGCATATCAAGTTTCGCTCAGTCAGCGCCCATCGACAGATACGTCATTGTTGCTGATCGTGTCGGCAGTTCGGGATCGCAAACGCACGTCGAATCGAACCCAATAGGGAGTCGTCAACAGCATCAGTGGACGATGGCGCCTTCCGCAATGATCGAAGCGAGAGTCCAAGCGACGCCAGTTTTGATATACTCGTCCCCTTATGCGCACAGAAACTCTGCTAGTCGGTCTTGTCGCTCTCGGTCTCATCCTGCTCTCCGGCTTGTCGGTTGGAGAGAGCCACTCATCACTCGGCACTGCTGGTTTCACCGTGCTTGCACTCAATGCATGCTGGTTGTTTGACGGCATCGGCGAAGAGGCATTCTATACAGCGCCTCAGTGTGAGGAGGATGCCGAGGATCACCTCACGAAAGTGGCGACCTATTTAGGCACCGTGGATGCCGATTTCATAGCCATCGAAGAAATCGAGTCTGCGGCCATGCTACATCGCCTCAATGTGAAACTAGGCGGCCAGTATCATGAAATCTTTGTTGAGGGAACAGATGATTCCACGGGACAGGACGTGGCCGCCCTGTCACGTGTGCCTGTTGTCGCCATGGGGCGTAGCGCGGCAACCCAGCGCTACCCGATTCCTGGGTCCAGCTTCCGTGCGCCCATGGGAACAGAGGATGTCGCCAAGAATTATTGGGCATCCATCGAGCTAGGGTCAGAGACGATCACCTTCATTGGCGTGCATCTCCTTGCCTATCCCGACGACTTGCAGCGCGCTGTGCGGAGAGAAGCTCAGGCACTCATCATTGGCAATCTCGCCAAAGACTTCCTCAATGCGGGCCATCAAGTCGTCATCCTGGGAGATATCAATGATTTTGATTCATTCGTTTGTGATGCTGCAGGCAACGAGCCCATCTCATGCGTCGATGAGCTTCTTAAAGACATCGATCCCGAAATTGAAGGCGACGAGCTCGTCAATATCGCAGCATCACTTCCGCAAGACGAGCGATACAGCTACTGGTACGACATCAACCGCAATGGCATTGACGACGGTGCCGAAGAACACTCCATGATCGACCATATGTTTGTGACACAGGGACTGGCAGATACTCTCATCGACGTCCGCATCGATCATGCAGGCTACGCGGCACGCACAGTGTCTGATCACTGGCCGATTATCGCCACATTCGCAATCCCATAAAGCCAGGTTGCCATCGAACTGAAATGCTGCGCCAAGCAAGAGATGCCTGGCGCAGCGACGCGCATTATTCAGCGAATAGCACCTCATCAATCACAAAGTCACTGTTAAAATCGCTCATCGTGAGAATCGTGCGAGGGTGCAGATATCGACCATTTGAAAACGCATACTCGATGACGATTTGAAGATCATCCGCCTCGCCATCCTCATCGAAGTCTCCGGTTCTGATGTCGCGAAGCGGAACCAATCGAATGCGGGCATCGACCAGATAGTCCTGATCGAGATCAATGGCAATACTGTCCACAACTCCGTCGCCATTGAAGTCCTCGAACCAGATGGCATCATCGAAACTCAAGTCGCGATCGAAGTCCTCGACAAATGCTGCGGGAAAATCGTCAGCGCTGTTTGGATCCGTTCCCGCGGCCAATTCATCGGCATCCGAGAACCCGTCTCCATCCTCGTCAATTAATTCGTCGTCCGGTGTCTTGCCAATTGGAATCAGCCACGAGTAGCATGGGTTGGGATCCAATCCATCAATAAACCCATCCGAGTCTGAATCCCGATTGGTCGGATCGAGCACGTCTCCAAGTACAGTCATGACGAAGTAGTCGTCAATACCATCCAGATTGGGATCGAGATTGAAGCCTGGATCGATACAGATCCAGAAGACCTCTTCTCCGTCAAACAAGTAGTCGTTGTCTGTGTCGTGATCGAGCGGATTGGTCGGATTGTAAGGATAGAACACCGATGGATTGGGCTGATTTCGTTCAAGATAGTCATTCAGCCCATCGTTATCCGTATCTGGATCGCAGGGATTGGTTTCCTCGGGATCCGGCTGCGGCGCGCCATCTAGCAGGTCCTGAAAATCAAAGTCGCTCGGGTTGAAGTCAAAGTTGCCATCATGGTTGAGATCTTCAACACCATCGCTGATTCCATCGCCATCGGTGTCGGGATTCAGTGGATCGAGGCAGCCACAGTCTGGATACAGTACGTTGATTGCCTGCCCCAGCATGTCCGTAGACGGAATCGTCGACTGGCGTGATGTAGAGAATCCCAGTTTTTCGATTCCGTCGCCATCCGCATCGCCGTCTGTGTCAAATTGATTTGGATCGGTCTCTCCGCCATCCCAATTTCCGTTTCCATTCTCGTCTTCCCCGAGGCCCATCGGGTTGGGATGATCCCCAATCCCATCGGGGCTCCCGGTCCGGATGGATGGACCACAGGGAGCGTTTCCTGGTTGGCTGCAGGACTTACAGACGGGATTCACCACCACAGTTGGATGGCCACTCGTCATGTACGGGGTTCCGGCGCCGCCGTCGCACAGCCCGTCACCGTCGGTATCGGCGTTAACCGGGTTGGTCGTGTTGGCACCGAACACCTCGGCCGAGTCGAGCAGTCCGTCGTCATCGGTGTCCGGATCGAATGGATCCGTTGGAATCGGACCGCCACCGGTCATCTCATGCCAATCATTGCGGCCGTCGTCATCCGTGTCCCAGTCTTGGGGATCGGTCCCCAATCCCACCTCTTCCCCGTCAGTCAGTCCATCGCCGTCCGAGTCAGCATCGCACACGTTGCACAAGGCGTCATCGTCCTGTTCTCCTGTGGCCGCAGTCACGACAGTCCGCACAGTCCCCGGCGCTTGAATATCCGCAGCTGCCACATCAGCGAATCCTTCGATGAAGATGTAGCTATAGGCAATCCCCGGACCTTGTCGGGAGATGGGGATGACCGCACCATCTTGGACGCCGTCGTTGTCGGAGTCATCGTCATTGATGTAAGGGCAGCTCGTGTCTCGATTTCCGCCCAGTTGTCCGACCAAAGCGCTCAATCCTGTACCGTGGTTGACCACGTCGCCACACTCTCCCTCGACGGGATCGAACAAGTGGTCATCGTCGGTGTTGATGTCCAATGGGTCAGATTCCTGATCGAAGGTACGCTGTGGCGTCGCCCCCGGCGTACCGCCGGTAGCGATCAGCTCATCAGCATCCAGCAAGGTATCGTTATCGCTGTCTGCGTCGAGCGGATCCGTTCCAGTGACCATCACCTCTTCATAGTCCGACAGTCCATCATTGTCTGAGTCCACATCCAGAGCAGGGACAGTTTCACCAATCGCTGGACCTGAAGTCGGTACAAAGGTGAACAGCGGACCGCCGCTGTAGTCGGGTCCCACCGGTGTGACGGTCGAACGTCCTTCCGGAACCACCGTGTTGAACCCGGGCGGAGTGACCGGTCGTCCGCCTGTCGGTCCGCCGCCGATGAGGTTGGCTTCTTCGCCATCGCGAATGCCATCGCCATCCGTATCCGGATTGCAGGGATCCGTTTCCCAGTACGTGACCGTCTTGCTCGACTGCGTGCCGAACGATCCAATCACGATACCGGCTCCGGCCACGCCCCAGGTGCCGTCGTGGTTGGCGTCTTCGACCCCGTCCTGGAGACCATCATTGTCGGAATCGTCGTCGTTGACGTAGGGGCAGTCAGTATCTGGCGTGCCTCCTAGACCCCGCGACGTACCCAAACCAGACCCGGGATATTCATTCTGATCGGGAATATCGTCGTCATCCGTGTCTGGGTCGAGCGGATCCGACACTTGAATGAACGAGCGGTGCGGCCACGTTCCAGCGATCGCGATCAATTCATTCGCATCGCTCAACGTGTCGTTGTCGCTGTCTTGATCCAGCGGATCGGTGCCCGTAACAACGATCTCCTCGTAATCAGACAGCCCGTCGTTATCCGAATCGTCATCCAACGGCGGAACCGTCCCCGTCAGCGGCGCGCCCGCCAGTCCAAAGACGGTGGATACGCCTTCGGCGATAACCGGTGTGAATCCATTGACCCCATCGATCAGCAAGCCACCCAGCAGCGCGACTTCCTCACCGTCGGTCAGTCCGTCGCCATCGGTGTCGGGGTTACAGAAGTCGGTCTCCCCCGACGGATTGATCTGAGCCTGCGTCGTCGAATCGCCCATGATACCGAGAGTAATCGTCCCGTTGCCGTCCCAGCTCTCTGCCCCATCCTGCAGCCCGTCATCATCGGAATCGTCGTCATTGACGTAAGGACAGATCTCGTCGCCGCTGCCGCCGAGCCCTCGGGTTGTTCCCAAACCAGTTCCTGTGTATTCGATGTCGTCGCGGAGCCCGTCATCATCAGTGTCTGGATCGAGTGGATCGGAGACCTGAGCAAACGTCCGCATTGGCCAAGCGCCGCTCAATGCCAACATTTCGTTGGAGTCAGACAGTGAATCGCCGTCCGAATCCCAGTTCAATGGATCAGTGTGTGTAACAACCTGCTCCTCGTAATCGGACAAGCCATCGTCATCCGAATCGTCGTCTAGTGCAGGGGTCGTGATCGTCCCCAACGTGCTGTGAACCTCGATGGGGCCACGTCCAAACAGAGCCTCCTCTTCCCCGTCAGACAACCCATCGCCATCCGTATCGGCCAAACACAGGTGCGTTTCGCCGCTTCCCGTTGTTCCGGTACCGCCGATTTGCACGTAGTCCCACGTCGCATTGCCATCCGTGGATTCGTTCCCATCGAGAATCCCGTCGCCGTCGGAATCAGAATCGTTGACATAGGGAGAGTACGTCGAGTCCGACGTTGACGTCGCCAGATCGCCAGGACCGAACTCGACAAAGTCGTTGAGCCCATCGCCGTCGGTGTCGCCCTCTCGCGGATCGGGATGATCCCTCAAGTCGGCGAACGGGAAGGTGTACGCAGAGTACCCCAGTGCAGCAAACGTCGTCATGTCAAACCCGCTCCCCGCAGCCGGCAGTGTCCTACACGCGACCTCCACGCCATCGGGGAGGGTGTCGCAATCCGTGTCTGCAACGCACACATCGGTGGCAAACGGAGCCAGTTCATAGCCGTCAAGGAGGCCGTCGCTGTCGCTGTCGGGGATGTTGGGGTTCGGACGCAACGTGCCGCCGTAGTACCCGGCGCAGTAGCCGATCTCGTCCGCATCCGACATCGCATCGGCATCCGTGTCAACAATGTCAGGGTCGGTGCCTGTCACGTTTCGCTCGATGACGTCGGGGATACCATCGCCGTCCATGTCGGCTTGCATCGCGACAATCGCCACTTCGAGAGCGAGGCTTGTCCCATTGAGGATCGCTTCCACGATCTCCTTGATCGGGATGTCCGTCCCTGATGAGAAGCCAAGCCCTGCTGCCCAGACGGGATTGGGGATGAAACTGGTGACGATGGTGGTCGCACTCAGTCCCATCTGCACCGCGTGAAGGAGAGTCGATTCGGCGTTCAGAGTCCAGATCATCGAGTCGATATTGACGCCACCGCTGCCACAGCCGTCCGCGCAGGCGCCTCCTGTCGTGCCGTCTCCTCCGCCGCTTGTGTCAATGATCTTGGTGCATGGTTCCGCAGGTGTTCCCGGCGACTTGACATGAATGAAGTTGTTTGGTGAGTACAGAATCGTGGGACTGACCATCGGCAACTCCGTCACAATGTCAATCGACGCGACCGGGGCGACGCCGACGACAACTTCTGATAGGTCGTCGCCTTCAAGCATCACGAAGTTTCCCAACGGGATCGAGGGCAGGCCAGGCGTTCCAGCCTTCTCTGTTACCTGAGCCAACACTGTAAACCCGGTAGGTGTTCCGGCGACGCACGTGATCGTCACTTCTGTGGGGCGGCGATTAACGCCCTTGCCATAGCTGCCTTCGCTGGGAAGATGGATCCCATCGTCGGGATCATAGGTGGCGGTGACCACGTCGTAGTCCGCTCCCTCCGCGATCAGGGCCGTCCACAGGTAGTCGTAGTTCCACACATGGGTGTAGTTGCCAGACGTACTATCCGAGAGCTCGTTGATCACACGCGTGCCACCATAGAAAGTCTTCTCTGCCGAGAGAGTGATGCTCCCCTCCGGATTGACGGGATCAGTGGCAGTTCCTGCAGTATCGACAACCGTCACAGTGAACGTTGCCGGCTCATAGACATAGATGCCTTCTGTCTTGTTGAATTCAACGGTCGTCAGCGTAGGGCGAAGCTCGACGGTGAGCTGTTGGCTTAGTTGTTTGGCAGCATAGACTTCAGACCCTTCGTAGCTTGCCGTGATCACCGTTATCGCTGAGCTGCTTCCAGCATCTCCCGCTCCCGGCGTGTACGTCACCGTGCAGTCGCCATTCGAGTTCAGCGTCGGGGTGTCGTCGGAGAACGTGCCAGTCTTGCCATCGTTATCCAGCACAATCTCCAGGCCGCTGAGCGAGTCCGGCGTACCTTCCGTGGTGTCGTCCTCCATATGGACGGTAATGCTCACCGGCTGCAGGACGTACGCTGTGGTCGGAGCGATCGTCATCTCCATATCCAGTGCACGTTTTTGGATCTCCTGTTCGAAGGTCCCACTGCTTCCCTCGTGGGCGCTGTCCCCAGCGTAGGTGGCTGTGAAGGTGTGCGGCGTGGTCGTTGCACCGCTTGGCGTATAGGTGAATGTAAACTGGCCTGCGTCACTCGCCGAGAGCGTGTGTGAAGCGTGAGTCAACGATCCTTCGCCCGTCGGGCTGACGCTGATGGTCACAGTTCCAGTCACAGGCACGAATTCCCCTGGTGATGTGTCTTCGACAATGACGGTACACGTCGCCGTGTCGTTCACGACGAGCGCAGTGTCCGATCCCATGACAAGCGTGGTCGTTGTTCGCTTGTTCACAGTTTGCTCTTCGGTGTCGCTGCTTCCAGTGTAGTTTTCACTCCCACCATAATTGGCAGTAATGTCGTACGTTCCTGCTGGAAGGGACGAAGTCGCCAGCACGGCTTGGCTTGAATTCGCCCCTGTACTGACGAGATTGGCCGCGCCGATGGCGGTCGCTCCGCGCTTAAATGTAACCGTTCCCGTGGGGCTTCCGCCGCCAGGAGCGCTTGTCGTCACGCTCGCGGTCAAGGTTACTGTCTCTCCGACCACAGAGGGGTCGGGCGTGGCAGCAAGCGCCAGCGACGTATCCGCCTTGTTGACGGTATGCGATGCCGTGTCCGATCCAGAACCAAAGTCAGCTGGGTTTAGCGGTGTGAACGTTGCGGTGATCGTCTTCACGCCCGCTGTGTATGTAGTCAGTGTACAGCCCCAGGACCAGCCGTTAACATAGCCCCCGGAATCTGTCAAGCGACTGCACGTATTCCCCTCGCCGTCGTCTAGTGTCATCGTGCCGTACAGGTAGAGATCATCGGGGTTGGCTGCGGCCCGAACGACCTCGAACCTGACGTAGTACCCTTCACCAACCACGGACGGCTCAGTGTCGAAGGATGTGATGGTCACCGTCACAGGGATCTGCGCAGAGCCGGCGAAGCCAATCAGCAGCAGCGAACCAATCATGACAAGCAGAAGAACGACCATTTTGGATAATTGAAGTCGACCGAAGGTCGTTCCCTTCCTAAGGCACGAGTGATTCTCCCCTATCCGTTTCATGACATTCTCTCCTTCCCCATTTCGCGTCGCAGTTGCACTTCGATCTGACGGTCGCGACGCTGTTCTTGTGTGTCTCATTAGAACGTCACCCCCACATCCAGCGTCGCTTGGCGTAAGCCCGTTCTTCCGAACAAGATGGAGAATGTGACACGTGCCGGAGAAAACGTCATGCCCAGATTGGTGGAAACAGATGAAAGACGAAGTGTGTCTTGTTGCTGCGAGATACCGACGCTCAGCCCGCCCGAGAACAAGCCTTGTGACACATTCGCGCCCATCGAAATACTTGAGGCCTCCAGATCGCTGCCAAAGGCCGCACTCGTGGTGAACCTGCCCGTCATGCTCCCCAACGGGAGATCAATGTTGCAGCGCACGCTGGCCGATCGAAACTCGAAATGGTTGGATAGACTCACACTGGCGCTCATTTGATCACACCAAGAGAAGCTGAATGAGTAGCCGCCAATCAGGAGTGGAAACAGGGAGAACGAGCCAGAAAGCTCCATGCCGCCCAACTTCGAGAAGCTCCCACCTCCGCTGAGTCTGAGGATTTCATCCCCACAGGGATTCACGTTGAGGCTCAGCCAAAATGGAATGCCGCAATACTCCAATCCAGTGATAGTCAAGGTTTCATCCCATGCAGCAAGTCCACACATTGAGCAATCTTCACTGACACGGCCAGGCGCGGAATAGCCCTTGACCGGCCTCGATCCGCCATCAGCGCAAATATTGGTGACACTTCGGACATTCACACCCGGGTATGGTGAGAATGAGAGGGTCAAAATGTCGCCCACGTGGAACGATTGGCTCTGAACTGAATAGAGCAGCGGGACAAAGTTCGTGCTCGGATTGGGGAACGTCACGTCCTCAAGCATCATCAGATTGTGGAAGGTAACCCCACTGAACTCCGTCTCGATTTCGAATCGCGATTTGACGAACATGAGGTCAGCCGGTGGAATGACGACCCAGTTGGTGAAATGATTGACGTCGGTCACGGTTTCAAAAGGCACGGCGTTCCAAATCTCAAATTTGCTATCAAAGGGGCCGAGAGTCGCAGCAAAATCTAGAATGACCCGCTCAAGGCCCGCAATATTGATCGCTGAATTAAGGTGAAAGGCTGCATCCCAAATCGTCGCCGTGAAGTCTAGTTCGGATTTGATGCCGAATTTCAGCAGAGTCATCTCGCCCGGAGTGTCCAGCTGTAATCCGCCCTCCAATGTGACGGGCACAGGCATCATGATGGTTCCAAGCGTGTATTGCCCTGACACATCGAGAAGCTTCCCTGCGGCTTGTTGCCCGAAGCTTGCCAACATGATCGCTACGAGCAATAGCCAAACACCTCGAACTCGGCAGCGAGGGCATCCTGCCCTCATCCAACATCGATGAACCCTCCCCCCATCCTGCATTCCTGCCTCCTTGCCAACTGCAATGAACGCTTCGCAATCTCAGCAAGAGGCATCTTCTCATTGGGAGACAGATGTCGTGTCAAACACTCCTCGATGACCAGAAACCAGGCATTACTCCCAAGTAGTCTGTTCATTAAGGAGGGGATAAGACGCGTCTACGTGATCCAGCCAGATCGTCCATGATGAGTCGACGCCCCTCCTGCTTATTATTTCGACG
>Ga0180007_10002587_pt1 | contig 21320 bp, 16 predicted proteins | sample MM_PC_MetaG_FD_121122 | JGI IMG/M metagenome (GOLD analysis project Ga0180007, IMG submission 121122) | Groundwater microbial communities from the Aspo Hard Rock Laboratory (HRL) deep subsurface site, Sweden - MM_PC_MetaG | ecosystem: Environmental > Aquatic > Deep subsurface > Groundwater... | reverse complement strand
TCCGGTTTAAATGTCAAGCCAAGCACGCCGATTGTTTTACCAACCTCAGTGCCTCCCAGGGCATCACGGATCTTCTTCACCATCCGTGCCTTCTGGGCGGCATTAACCTCCACAGCCGCTTCAACGGAACGTACGGGAACGCCGTTTTCCTGGGCTATCCGCAGCAGGGCCAATGTATCCTTGGGAAAACAGGAGCCGCCATAACCCGGCCCGGGATGGAGGAACTTGCGGCCGATTCGCCCATCAAGCCCAACCGCTTTGGCCAGGTCGATAACATCCGCCCCTAAAGCCTCGCACACATTTGCCATCTCGTTAATAAACGAGATCTTGATAGACAGGAAGGCATTTGCAGCATACTTTATCAATTCGGCTGTTTCAAGTCCGGTTATTACAAAAGGTGTGGAGATCAGGTAAAGAGGATTATAAACTTCCTTCATAACCTCGCCGGCCTTTTCCGTCTCTACACCGATGACCACCCGGTCCGGACGCATGAAATCGTTGATTGCCGCACCTTCCCGTAAAAACTCCGGATTTGAAACCACATCAAACTGCGCTGCGGGATTTGCCTCTTTTATTACCCGGGCAACCTGCCTGGCGGTGCCAACCGGGACGGTGCTCTTATCAACCACGACCGTATATTTTCGTAAATAGGGAGCCAAATCCCTGGCTGCGGCATAAATATAGGTCAAGTCGGCATACCCGTCTCCACGACGGGATGAGGGCGTCCCCACTGCAATAAAAACAGCTTTGGCATGACTTACGCTGTCTGCCATATTGGTTGTAAAGGATAACCTGCCGTCTTTGACATTCTTAGCCACCAAGGCATCCAACCCCGGTTCGTAAATGGGGATTTCACCATTACGAAGCCGTTCGATTTTATTGCCGTCTTTGTCCATGCAGATGACCCGGTGGCCAAATTCCGCAAGGCATGCGCCCGTGACAAGGCCGACATAGCCGGTGCCGATCATGGTTATATTCATTTTCCTGTTGCCCCGTTTTATTTGATTATGAGTTATTTCTCAATGTCATTAACTTAAGCCTTTTTGCCTTTTGCCGGAGCCTTGGTTCGTCATTCCGGCCGCCGCGAAGCCGAGAGCCGGAATCCAGGTAGTTAAGACAGTTCTGGACCCCGGCCTTCGCCGGGGTGACGGCGTGGGTCGTACGATTTTTCTTAAGTTAATGACATTGAGTTATTTCAACCGGCAAGCTTGTTTGCCTCGACTTTCTCCATTCATTGCGCCTAAAGCCAGAAGACAGCCTGAATTACCGATAATACCCTCGGTACCACTCCACAAACCTGCGCAAACCTTCCTCTATGGTGGTAGTTGGTTTAAAGCCCACATCACGGACAAGATCATCCACGTTTGCAAAGGTTGCAGGCACGTCGCCATTCTGCATGGGCAGAAACTCCTTTTCCGCCTTCTTGCCCAGGCAATCTTCGAGCACCTCAATAAAATGCATCAGATCTTCCTGCTGATTATTGCCGATGTTATAGATACGATAAGGGCAGTAACTGGTGGCCGGATCAGGATGATCGCCATTCCATGCCGGGTCAGCAGCGGGAATTTTTTTGATGACCCGCGCAACACCTTCCACAATATCATCAATATAGGTGAAATCCCGCTTCATCTTGCCGTAATTAAACACCTTAATCGGTTTACCGGCCAGGATGGCTTTGGTAAAAAGAAAATAGGCCATATCGGGCCTTCCCCATGGGCCGTATACCGTAAAAAAGCGCAAACCTGTGGCAGGCAGGCCGTATAAGTGGCTGTAAGTATGTGCCATTAATTCATTTGCTTTTTTGGTCGCAGCATAGAGAGATACGGGATGATCAACATTATCATGCACGGAAAAAGGCATTTTGGTATTGCCGCCATAGACGGAACTTGACGAGGCAAAAACGAGATGCTGAACACCGTTATGGCGGCAGCCCTCCAGAATATTCACAAAACCTACCACATTACTGTCCACATAAGAATGGGGATTTTCCAGGGAATAACGCACTCCCGCCTGGGCCGCCAGATTGACGACCGCGTCAAAACCGTGCCGGGTGAAAAGCTCAGCCACTGCCTTACGGTCAGCTAAATCAATCTGCACGAAATTAAATCCGTGCATGGGGGATATCTGGTCAAGACGGCTCCTTTTTAATGCCGGATCGTAATAATCATTGAGATTATCGAGCCCGACAACCTCAATGCCGTCAGATAGAAGCCGTTTAGCCAGGAAGAAACCAATGAAACCGGCCGCTCCGGTGATAAGCACTTTTTTTATTTCCATAACTTTTAAGGTTGTTTAGTCTGTAGGTGTTTAGTCCGCTCAGGTTGATAGGCTGAAGGTGTTTAGACTGTTAGCAACAATAGGGATTTCCCGTATCCACCTGAAAACCTGCAGACTATTCACCTGAGTTGTCTCACATACCACTCAGCAGCCTGATCCAGTCCGTCTTTTACTGAATAGATCGGCTCATAGCCCAACAAGTTGCGTGCCTTGCTGATATCCGCCAGTGAATGACGCACATCTCCCGGCCGGAAATCACGATACGTTGGACTGATCGCTTTTATCTCCGGCAGTATGGCGTGCACGCGCTGCCGGATAAGATTGAACAACTCCTTCAAGGTTGTTCTTTCCCCAAATGCTATGTTGTAAACCTGATTCAAGGCTGCGGGATTTGCGACTGTGGCGGCAAGCAGGTTCCCCTGCACGCAGTTGTCAATATAACAAAAATCACGGCTCGTTTCGCCATCCCCGTTAATATAAAGCTCCTCGCCGCGGATGAGAGCCGAAAACCATTTCGGCATGACGGCAGCATAGGCGCCGTTGGGGTCCTGCCTCCTGCCGAAAATATTAAAATAGCGCAGGCCGATGGTTTGAAAGCCGTAGGTCCTGGCAAAAACATCCGCATACAGCTCGTTTACATATTTTGTAACGGCATACGGGGAAAGGGGTTTGCCGATTTTATCTTCCAGCTTGGGCAGATCAGGGTGATCCCCATAGGTCGAACTCGAGGCTGCATAGACAAAACGCTGCACGCGGGCATCACGTGCCGCCACCAGCATATTGAGAAAACCGGTAAGATTGTTCTCATTGGTAAGCAAAGGGTCATCGATAGACCGGGGGACAGAACCGAGAGCAGCCTGATGCAGGACAAAATCAACCTGACTGCACAGATTGCGGCAGGTCGCCAAATCACGAATGTCACCTTGAACAAAGGAAAACCGTTGCCATTGTTTGTCGCTGACAAGTTGCTGAACCTGGTCCAGATTATGCTGGAAGCCGGTGGAAAAATTATCAAGCCCGCCCACATGCTGATCAAGTTTTAAAAGGGTCTCCAGCAAATTGGAGCCGATAAAACCGGCGACTCCGGTCACCAGCCAGCGTCGCGGTGTTTGTCTCAATTCATTCCGCAGTTTTTCGTATTTTGTCACTTATCTCTCTCTTTATTTTAACTTTCTGGACTTACGATAAATTACAGAAATTAGCATCTCACCCCGCCTGCGGCAGCGATTTATTATCAAGTAACTTTGATGGTCTCGTAAAAAGTCGAAATTCCTCGTTTTTCGTCATTCCGGCCGCCGCGAAGCCGAGAGCCGGAATCCAGTATTTTCAATGAGTTAAGTACTCTCTGGGTAACTTCTCCAAAAGTGGTGGTAAATAGTTATTTTTGACTTTCTGGATTCCGGCTAACAACATGCCGGAATGACGGACTTACGAGGAGTTACGATCGTCATCCCCGAATGTCCTTATCGGGGATCCAGGAGTTTCACCACCACTTTTGGAGAAGTTACCTCTCTGGACCCCGGTTGCAATTTATCCTCACGAATGTGGGGACCGGGGTGACGACTTTTTACGAGACCATCAACTTTGTGACCGCCATATCCCGGTTAAAGCCGCTCCAGGTACTCATCTCTCCTACCCCTTGATGACATACAAAACTTCTATCGCTCAGATTGAAGTTACTTGGAAGATTATAGTCTCCAGAAATTCACCCCACTCTGCCGCACTTCGTTTACATCAAGGACTGATTTGACATCAATGAGGCAACCGCCATCAGCGAGTCGATTGGTGAAATCCTGCAACGGTTTTGCTAAATACTCCCTATGAGGCACGGCAAAAATCAAGGCAGCGAGGTCTTTCATTTCCTCCAGACTGCAGAGTGTTACCCCAAAGAAACGTTCCAGATCAGCCCGATCAGCCCGCGGGTCATGCAGAAGAGGTTTAATGCCAAAACTCTGCAGCTCATGAATAATATCAAAAACTTTGGAATTCCTCAAATCCGGACAATTCTCCTTAAAGGTCAGCCCTAAAATGCCCACCTTGGCTTGCTGCAGATTAATTCCTCCGTCAAGCATGAGTTTCACCGTTTTCTCAGCGATAAACTTCCCCATGCCATCATTAATCCGGCGGCCGGCCAGAATTACCTGAGGATGATAGCCGACGGTTTCCGCTTTATAGGTCAGATAATAGGGATCCACCCCGATACAGTGTCCTCCGACAAGTCCTGGCCGGAAAGGCAGAAAATTCCATTTGGTGCCTGCTGCCTTGAGAACATTCAAGGTATCGATCCCCAGGTGGTCAAATATGACGGCAAGCTCGTTCATCAGCGCAATGTTCAGATCACGCTGTGTATTCTCAATTACCTTGGCAGCCTCCGCCTCTTTAATACTGCCGGCACGGTATACCCCTGCCTCAATAATTGCCCCATAAAGGCCGGCGACCTTTTCCAGGGTTTCATCGGTGTCACCGGACACCACTTTGACAATCTTGGTCAAGGTATGTTCCTTGTCCCCCGGGTTAATGCGCTCCGGAGAGTAACCGACAAAAAAATCCCGTTTCCACTGCATTCCCGACTCTTTCTCCAGAATTGGCACGCATACCTCTTCCGTGGCGCCGGGATAAACCGTGGACTCAAAAATAACCACCGCCCCTTTTTTCATGTTTTTGCCTACAGTCACACTTGCTCCTCGCAGAGGAGACAGATCAGGCTGCCGGGCATTATCAATGGGCGTGGGAACCGCAACCACTAAAAAATCCGCTTTGCCAAGGGCTGCGGGATCATTGGTGAAGGTAATTTGCGAAGCGGCTTGAAAGTCCTCGGCAGAGACCTCACAGTTGGGATCAAACCCTTTATTATAACTTTTTATGGCCTGCTCTTTGATGTCAAAGCCAATTGTCGGGAACATCCTGCCAAGAGTCACCGCCAAGGGCAGGCCGACATAGCCAAGACCGACAACGGCAATAGTTGCTTTCATTCAATTTACTCCTTTCACCACAGAGGGCACAAAAGGCCGAGACGAGAACAAAAAAGTCCCTGCGGTCTTATTTTTTTGCAAGACGCCATGCGACTGTTTTTCCCAACCCCTGCGACAGTGAAAATCGCGGCGCAAAACCAAGTTCTTTTTTCGCCTTATCGCAGAGCAGGCAGCTTTTTGTCAGATCTCCAAGACGGGCGGCCCCTCTATTAAGCTCTTGCAAATCATTTTGTAAATCAGGTTTTACCTTTTTCATGGCCGCAAATACCTCGGCAAAAAGATCCGCCGTGTGAGTTTCAATCCCTGTCCCGATATTAAAAGCGTTGCCGCTGCCTTTGCCGAGAGCCAGCAGATTTGCCTGGACGATATCACCGACAAAACAATAATCCCTTGTCATTCCCCTTGGTTCATTCGGGTAATGATAGACTGTGCAGGCTTGACCGGCCAGCAATCTATCCATAAAGATCGCCACTACACCAGCTTCCCCGTGGGGTATCTGCCTGGGCCCGTAAACATTGGCATAGCGGAGAATGGTATAATCCATGCCATACTGATGCCGATAAAAGGCGAGATACTGCTCCGAAACCGATTTTGTTATGGCATATGGCGAGAGCGGCAAGGCCGGAGATTTCTCAGAGGTAGGAAACTCCTCCGCCTCTCCGTAAATCGCCCCTCCCGAGGAAATAAATATGACCTTTTTTACTCCGCTTCCTTTTGCCGCCTCAAGCAGGTTAACAAATCCTTTGACGTTGACGTCCGCGTCAAAGAGCGGATTTTCCACCGAGGCAGGAACAGACATCTGGGCCGCATGGTGATTGATCAAATCAAACTGTTCCTTTTCGAAAACCTTGGCAACCTCGGCGGAACGGATATCCATCAGGTAAAATTTGGCCCTGGGATTAATGTTTTCCCATTTGCCGCTGAAGAGATTATCCATGATAATCACATCATGACCGGCTTCAAGGTAGGCATCTACAACATTTGAACCGATAAACCCCGCGCCGCCTGTGACAAGAATTTTCATTATGTGGCACTCCTTTTTTTAACCACAGAGAGCACAGAGCTCACAGAGATTAAATAATGATATTTAATCAAAAATTAAACGTTTAATTCCGTATTTAAGGATTTTTACATTAAAATTTATCAACAAACCCACGTTGCAGCCTGATAATTTTAAATAGGAAAGCACTTGCGCGACATGAACCGGCTCAATTTTCTCTACCGACTTCAATTCAACCACAACTTTTTTCTCAACCAGCAAATCCAGTCTATAACCACAGTCAAGCCGGACTCTCTTGTATAGAACAGGTAAAGGCCACTGACGTTCAACGAACAAACCCATCTCTGCCAACTCATAAGCCAGGCAGATTTCATAAGCTGACTCCAGAAGACCCGGTCCCAATTCCCTATGGACGTTTATTGCGGCTCCAATAATTTTTCCGGAAATCTGGTTTATTATTTCTTTCTCAAAATCTTTCTCTGAAGTCTCTGCACGCTCTGCGGTTTTCTTCATTATTCCATGTCACCCCTCTTTTCAACCACAGAGAGCATAGAGCTCACAGAGATTTAAAAAATATCGTAACAACTCAGGTGTATAGTCTGTAGGTGTTTAGTCTATTAGTGATGGAAAATTACCAGATGAGGCGCGCTTTGGCCCCATAATTTCGACCATTTTTGTGAACAGATTTTAGCCTAAATACCTAACAGGCCTGTATTGCTAACTTTTTTTACCTAACAGACTACAGCCTAATAGACTAAACAACCTGACTAACCGCTTAATTCTGCATTTTTTTAAAATCTTACTCTGTGGTCTCTGTGCGCTCTGTGGTTTTTTCATCATTCTACGGTAACGCTCTTTGCCAGATTTCTCGGCTGATCCACATCGCAGCCACGAAGGTTAGCGATCTGATAGGCAAGAAGCTGCAAGGGGATGACGTAGAGCAAAGGCGTCAGGTCTTCATGGGTATCCGGCAAGCCGATCACATGCTCACTCAGTTGGGAAAGACGGTCATCAGAGGCGCTTCCCACCAGAATCATTCGGCCGTGACGGGCCTTCACCTCCTCCACATTTGAAATCAGCTTGCTATAAACACTGTCCTTCGGCGCCAGGGCAAGTACCGGCATATCCCGGTCAATCAAGGCAATTGGCCCATGTTTAAGTTCTCCGGCTGCATATCCTTCCGCATGGATATAAGATATCTCTTTAAGTTTTAATGCTCCTTCCAGCGCGATGGGAAAGTTGGCGCCCCTGCCAAGATAAAGAAAATCCCGGCTTCGGGAAAATTCTTCGGCGATAGCCTTTAATTGTTCTTGCAGACGCGGCAGCTCATTCTCAATAATCCCGGGCAGCTCAATCAAATACTTGCCAAGCTCCCTCGTCTTTTCCGGCAAAATGGTTCCCCGCACTCGCCCCAGAAAAAGGGTCAGCAAAAAAAGGGCTGTGAGCTGACTGGTAAAGGCCTTGGTGGAGGCAACACCTATTTCCGGTCCTGCGTGGGTATAAATCGTCCCGTCAGATTCACGGGTGATCGTGCTGCCCACCACATTGCAAACAGCAATGACCTTTGCGCCAAGTTTCTTAGCCAGACGAAGCCCGGCCAGGGTATCAGCGGTTTCACCTGATTGGGAAATCGGGATGACAATGACTTCTGGTCCCAGCAATAAACGCCGATAGCGGAATTCGGAAGCAATATCAACTTCCACAGGCAGCCCCACCCACTTCTCCAGCCAATATTTTGCAACAAGGGCGGCATGCCAGGAAGTTCCGCAGGCCACAAGGGAGATACGTCGAATTGAGCAGAGCTCTTCATTGCTCAGGCCGATTTCAGGCAATCTTACTTCGCCGGTCTCCGGATCAAGCCTGCCTCGGAAGGTATTCAGGATGGCTTGCGGCTGTTCATAGATCTCCTTGAGCATGAAATGCCGGTACCCTGACTTTTCAGCCATGCCGGCATTCCAATCAATATGCTGCACGGCCTTTTCCACCGGTTTCCCGTCATCAAGTCGGGAAATCTGCACAGATTGCCCCTGCAGTACCGCCATCTCCCCGTCATCAAGAAAAACAACATCCCGGGTAAAGGGAAGAAGTGCCGGAATGTCCGATGCCATAAATGATCCGCCCTCATGCACGCCCAGCACAAGAGGGCTCTGATAGCGAGCGGCCACAAGCCGATCAGGCTGTTTCAGCCACATCACTCCCAGGGCAAATGAACCTTCCACCTCTTTTAAGGCTTGCCGTACGGCTTTAACCAAATCCTCCTGCAGATGTTCTTCAATAAGATGGGCCAGAACCTCGGTGTCGGTCTGGGAGGTAAAGACATGCCCCTGGGCAATGAGCTTTTCACGCAGGGTTTGAAAATTCTCGATGATGCCGTTATGAACCACCACAAGTTCGCCACTGCAATCACAGTGGGGATGGGCATTGGCTTCAGAGGGCGGTCCATGGGTTGCCCAGCGGGTATGGCCAAGGCCGATGGTGCTGTCAGTCAGCACCTTGTCCATCACCTCTTCCAGATTTGCCAGCTTGCCCTCACAGCGATATTTATGCAGTCTGCCATCCTGCAGATAAACAAGCCCGGCAGAATCATATCCCCGGTATTCAAGCCTTTTTAACCCTTCAAGAAGAATGGGCACCACCCGTCGCTGCCCGATATAGCCAACTATGCCGCACATTGAAAACCTCGTGTTATTGAATTTAAATGCCTAAAGTACTTGAAGCCTTTTGCAAAAGTCGTCACCCCGGCGCAGGCCGGGGTCCAGATGTTTTTGTAACTTGTTGAAATTACTGGATACCGGCTTTCGCCGGTATGACGAAAAATGCGTTTTTGGCGACTTTTGCAAGAGGCTCCTTAAAATACTTGAAGTGCCTAAAGTTGCGGTACTTTGTCTGATCAAAAAAACCTTTATCTTCTGACATCTTCCCCGCAGTTCAACTTTAGGCACTTTAGGCACTTTAGGTATTTTAGGCATTTCACCTTGCTCCCTTCTGAAACAAGACAATCTTAATGGTTTGAAAAATGATCCACAGATCCATCTGTAGCGACAAATTCTTGATATAATAGAGATCATACTCAAGTTTACGCAGGGCATCCTCTTCGGAGGCTCCATAAGGATAACAAATCTGGGCCCAGCCGGTTATGCCGGGCTTGACGATATGCCGCAATGCGTAATAGGGAATTGTCTTGGTGAGCTGCTCAACAAAAACCGGCCTCTCCGGGCGTGGCCCGACAAAACTCATCTCACCCTTCAACACATTCCACATCTGTGGAATTTCGTCGATACGCGCCTTACGGATGAAACTGCCATAACGGGTCACTCTCGTGTCATTTTTCATGGCCCAAACAGGTCCATCCTTTTCCGCATCGCTGCACATCGAACGGAATTTAAGCACCTGAAACACCTTTCCCGTCTCGCCCACCCTTTCCTGCTTATAAAAAATCGGCCCGGGCGATTCCAGTTTGATTATCAAGGCGCTGACCAAGGTAACGGGCAGAGAAAGAACCAGCCCGATAAACGAAACCACAATATCGAGAAATCTTTTGGCAAACCTTGCCCATCGGCCTATCTTAAATCCGGATGAATAGATAAGCCAGGAAGGATTTACCTTCTCAACCAGAATTTTTCCGGAGAGACCTTCATAAAAGGTGACGCCGTTTACTATTGTCACCCCCTGCATCTTGCACTGCAGCAGTTCCTGCACCGGTGTTTTTCCCCGTGCGTCATCCAGGGCAACAACAACTTTTTCCACCTTGTGCGTCTGGCAGATTAGTGGAAGTTGTCCCATTTCGGAAACCAGAGGAATATACTCAGGGACTGGGCATGATGGATCACGCTGCTGACCGATGAAACTGATAATTTTATAGCCTGAATCACGTTTTCCTTCAATCTCATTGGCAATCTGAGACGCGAGCCTCCCCGCACCTAAAATAACAACAGGCTGAACAAACATTTTTCGGTCCAGCGCTTTATTATAAATAAATCGCCAAATAAGAATACTGACGCAAATCGCTCCATAACCCGTCCAGAAAACCCGGGAGGAAATCATAATCACCGGGAAAAAATAATAGACAAAAGCCAGAATAACACAACCTACCCCAAAGGCCTGCATTACCCGGGCAACCACTTCAGCGCCTGAAACTTGTCCGCCCAGGTCATAGAGATCAAAAAAATAGAGGGAGAGTTGAAAAATCAAGGTGACCATTAAAGCTCTTATCCCGTAAAGGGAAAGAGCTTCATAGTAAAGCGGGGGGCCCTTAAAAATAAAATAGACACTATTTACCGCCAGAAAAATAATCAGTCCTTCACCCAGAAAAAAAAATATATTTCTGGCGGGATAATATTTATTCAGGATAAACGGCATGGTCTGCTAATATTCTTCAGAATAATATTTATAATAACCTTCGCCCTGCAGTCGTTTATCGACGATATTCATCTCAAAGGCATTAAAGACAACGCCGAGAATTTTCTCCGGGCCAATCTGCTCGACAAGCTTTTTAATCTGCTCGCGTCCAGCCCCCCCCCACCTGACCACCAGCACCACCTTGTCAACATGCTGAGCGAGCACCGCGGTCTCGGAAGCTGCCTGGGCCGGAGGACTGTCAAGGATAATGAAGCGGTCATTGTATCTATCGACAACTTCTTTGATCAGGTTGGACATGCTCTGTGAGCTCAGAAGTTCTGAGGGATTTTCAGGAGGAGTACCTGCTGGAATAAGAGAAAGTCTGTCAAGCCCTGTCTTAAAGATTAAACTGGAGAGTTCCGTGCCATCCCGCAGATGATCAACCAGCCCAACCCCTTCATTCTCGATGCCAAAAAAACGGGCAAGACTCGGTCGACGCAGATCACAATCAACCATCAGGGAATGCTGGTCGACGCCGTGTGCCATAGTCACACCGAGATTGGCGCAGACAAAACTTTTTCCTTCGGCGGGACTGGCACTTGTCACCAGTATTGACCTGGCGGGATTGCCTTGAGCCGGATGAAGAATATTAGCACGCAGGCGTCGGAAACTTTCAGCCACACCGGAAAAATTTTCAATTGCCGCAACAAGTCTCGCGTCCCATCCCATGCCTACTTCATAAGATGAAAAAGACCGTGGTGGCTTAAATTTTTTCCCCGGCTTGTTCTTATTTTTTTCAGATTGATCAATAATATTCTGATCGTTGCCGGCAACAATAGTATCAGCAACCGGCTTAATATCGGCGCCTGCTTTTGCAAGGGCCTCGGAAACCTTTCCCACTCTCATTCTCCTACAGTATGATCATTCCCTGCTTCCAGAAGTAGCCTGTTGCCACCACAATGAGTGCTGCTGAAACAAACAGGAGAACTCCCCAGAAGATCTGCCGGATTTTTCTTTTCCTCAGCTCAGGCTTCGTATTAATATTCGGTACGGCGCAAACGATCGGGATGCCCAGATACGTTTCCACATCTGAGGGATCTTTAAAGGAAGTTCCTATCAACTCAAATCCTAAAACCAGTCCACAGCCAATACCAAGCCCCAGACCTACGGCGATCATCATAATCTTTCTGAAATCCGGTTTAAAAGGCTTTTCCGGGAAATGGGCTGGATCAACGATCTTGAACTGACTCCCCTTCTGACGCTTCTCCAGGCTTTGGGCAGAGTCAGCCTGCAGGTTCTGCCCCACCAAGTCCTGATAGCGTTGATGCAACTGCTCGTAGTCCCTTGTCAAAGAAGCCCACTCCGCTTCCCTGACAGGGGCGGCCTCAACCCAGCTCTGGTATTTTTCTATCTGCTTTTTTATTTCCGCCCGTTCCTGTTTTAATCTTTCAATATTGTACGCCAAATTACTTAACTGCTGCTTGAGCTGCTCCATCTGCGGGTCAAGGTAAGGTTGGTTTTGTGCCTCATTGTCCTCACCATCTTCCGGGGCTGATTCTCCTTTTTGCAGCATTGCAGCCTTCTGCCCTGTTTCAAGCTCCTGGAGCAGTTTTTTGACTCTCCGGACTTCCGGATGCTTATCTGTATACCGGCTTTGGAGATTCTGTAGTTCCGCACGCAGCTGACTGATCTGGGCAAAAATACCCATGGGCTGCTGCTTCCCAGGCATAATTGGTGCCGCTCCCGTACCGCGCAACTGCTGGGCCAGCAATTCTTCCCGCAAAGAGATCTGTTCCTGCACCATCACCTTTGTCCGCTCGAGATCCTGGGCGCTCACCTGATTATTCTGATATTGTTCCTGCAAGGCATTGAGACGGGTCATATTATTCGTAAGCTGCTCGGGCATTTCGTTATAATATTGCAGCTTATAGTCCCGCATGACAGCCTCTTTCTTGTCCAGAGTCTCTTTAATCATCCTCAGTTCATCCCGTACATAGGCGGAAGTTTCAGAGGCCCGCTCTTCACGGTAGCGCAGGTTTTCTTCAATAAACATAGCGGCAATGGCATTGGTCACCCGCAATACCTTTTTGGGGTCTCCTCCCTGATAGGAAACCTTGAAAATATCACCCCGTTCCTGGCTGATATCAATATGTTTTTCCCGCATCGTATCAACCACGTCCTCCATGGGAAGACCGGCGCGCATTTCGGCATAGAGGTCAAATTCCTTGATCATCGCCTCAAGGCTGCTGCGGCTGGTAATCTGCTGGCTTATCGTGGAAACAACCTCCTGGGTCCTGGACTTTACATCATCAGGAGACATGGCTGTCGGATTAATCTGTTGACGCTGATACTTAATGAGCGATGTACATTGATATACTTTAGGGGTCTTTAAATACAGGCCCAGCCCAGCAACCACGCCGAGGAGAAAGAAAGTGATGATCATCTTCTTGCGCCGCAGAAGGATATCAAGGTATTTTTTAATAAGCTGCCGCTGTTCTTGATCCATTAATATATAATCTTAAATAATAACTATTAGTTAGTCTGAGATAAACAGAGATATTTTGGAACTGCTCAGGTTGTTTAGACTATTAGACTGTAGTCTGTCAGGTAAAAAAGCGATACAATAAAGGAGCCAAAGCTGGCCTCATCTGGTAATTTTCCATCGCTAACAGACTAAACACCTACAGACTATGCACCTTCTAATTGGCTAGATCTATCATAAAGTAAACGAGCAAAAAAGTAAAAGCACTTAAAGCACCTCATCAGCCGTTTAAATTCACTTCGCTACCAGCGCAAAAGCTCCTTGGACGCAGAGAGTTCCACCATTATCAGATGTTCATCATAACCTGAAACAACAATATTATTACTCTCCAGTTTGTTATATGTATAGCGGCAGGTCAGTGCAAACCAGCGCATGAATGAATAGGTAACAGAAGCGCCCGCCTCATAATCGTCAAAATCTTCCTTGCCGCCTGTTTCCGGCCACAGGTATCTTTTTTCATAGGCAAGATTAAATGTTCCGGTTACATCTTCAAGCAGGGCATAGGTGATTGCACCATCAACAGACCAGTTCTCCCGGAGATCTTCCCAGGAACCATCTCTTTTCTGCCGGCCAAATAATCCGCCTGCTCCCAGAGTAATTGACCCTCTTTGCAAACGCCTTGAAATTCCAAAATCAAGGCCAGCCTCTTTTTCGTCACCAGTATATTCCCGAGAGAGATAATTTTCGGTCACGGTGGTTGTCAGACGGGTATTCGCTGTGAGATCGTGGTTCCACCCCAGTTCCCCTGTTTGATCAACGACATCCTCACCGGTTCCCTGAAAATTCGTTTTATTATATCCATAGGATGCGATGAGTTGGTCAGCAGGGCTTAATGTATAATCAACGGTAAACAGGGTATCATGTTCATTGAGGTCATTTGCTGTGTCATACTTACCCTTGGTAAACGCATAGCTGACCGAAGCAAGCCACTGAGGGTTGAAACGGTAGGAAAGACCTACGCTGGGAGAGTGTTCATAATACTCGGAGATACCAGCCGATCTGTCATCATTGGCAAAATACCTGTAACCCAGGGTCAAAAGGCTGTCTCTGGCAAATACATATTCCGCCCCAACTGAAAATTCATTATCCGAATAACGCCGCCGCCCCTCCGTATTGGAAAGATAGCGGTTGACCTCTTGTTGCGTAATGGAATCCGCCCGGGCATAACGCCTTTCCAATTCCGTCAGCACATAAAGATAATCGTCCGGAGTATAATTAAGTTCCGGAAACAAAAGCCTTGCCACTTCAGCCTGCTCATACCGGCCTGCCCGCGGAAATCGCTCGGTAATGCTGAGCCCCACGTCCATATCCCTCTCGGGTGATTCATCATTGTAGGAGTAATTGTCCGACATGGTGATGCGCCAATACTGAGAAATCTGCCTGCTGCCGGAAAATGCCAGATTATGGGTAAAATCTCTTTCATCAAGGCGTTGATCCCAGCCTAGACCCGAACTTGCCGTAAGGGATACCTCGTCCTTTTCCCCTATGGAAACAAGGGTCAAGGTTGGGAGCAATGTTGTGGTCCACTGATCCTCCTCATCGTCGGCCAGCTGAAAAATATTGGAATCATATTCCTGCTGCATACTGAGACTGCCGGACAGAACATTCTCCCGACAGTCAGCCGAATTGTTGCTGCCCAGCAACGAAACAAAAAATAAGGAGCCGATTGCAAGTATACTTTTTTTATTCACGGTATTAGTCTCGCATTTCAATGAGATTTTGACTTCACTATGGCACAATTACCGTATCTCCGGGAGCAATCAAGACATTCTGCTGCAGATTCTTTCCCTTGATAAAAGCATCATAATCAAAGCTTAAAAACTCTTCCTTGCCGCCTGTCCGGCGCACAACCTTGATCTCTTCCCTCTTGGCCCATTCCTGAAACCCGCCGCTTCTGGCAATGGCCTGTAAAATAGTCAGGGGAAACTCAATGGGAAACTCACCCGGCTGACCGACCTGCCCAACAACATAATACCGCCTGCTGCGATTTTCAACAAGCATGACGGATACAGCGGGTTCCGTTACCAGATCAGAAATTTTTTTCTCCAGAAACTGGTCAAGATCGCTTGTTGTTTTGCCTGCAGCCTGCATATCCCCGGCAAGGGGCAACGAGATCTTGCCATCAAGACGGACCGTAACCGTCCTGGACAGGTCAGGTTCCTTCCAGACCTGAACTTCGAGCACATCCCCCACGCCGATTAAATAATCTTTTTCCACCTCGGTTGATTGATCAGCCCTCACAACAAATGGCCATGCAATGGCAAGAAGTGCCGCAAGAGAGACAACAAGATATGACATTTTGTTTTTATATATATTTTTCACGACAAAACCTCCAATAAAACAACAATCATGCCTTTGGGGAACAATAACTCACAATTAAAACATGTTATGCGCCGTAAAAAAAAAAAGGCAACAACATTCTATGGTTCCAACCATGTTATAACCATTATTTTTGCGGATACTTACTCCTCTTTCTATTTGCCTTTTTCTCCGCTTTCTTCTATCCTGACTTACAAAATAGTACGCCTATAAACTTGAAAAACCGTTAGAGGAATTTTATGACCCCTTCATCCCGTTCTGTGCTTTTTGTAATATTTTTATCTTTTTCCTTCCTTCTTTTTTCAGCCTGCTCCAACCCAGATGTCAAAAAGCAGGCACATTACGATAAAGGCATGGAATACATCAATAAAGAACAAACCAAGGCCGCGATCCTGGAATTTAAAAACGCCATCCAGATTGATCCGAAATATGCCCAGGCCCGCTACCAGCTTGGCCTGGCCTATCTAAAGACAGGCGAAGCAAAAAATGCTTTCCAGGAACTGCAGCGGGCGGCAAGCCTTGATCCGACAAATCATGATGCCTTGCTGAAAACAGCGGAATTCCTTCTTCTTGCCAAACAACCCGAGGAAAGTCGGGTGATGATCAATAAAATCCTGGAGGCCCGGCCTGATCACGCGGAAGCTCTTGCAGTTCTGGCTAATATTGAACTCGCGGATGGCAATATCGACAAGGCCCAGGAGGCATTGACAAAAGCCATGGCCAGCCAACCCGATCTCGACCGGCTCTATATCCTGCAGGCAAGAATCTATACAGTCCAGAAAATGTCTGAGCAGGCGGAACAGGCTCTCTTGAAGGCCTTGGGGCTCAATCCTGAAAAGATGTCAACCCACCAGACACTGACAGCGTTTTACCTGAGTCAGAAAGAGGATGAAAAGGCAAAAAATAATCTGCTGAAAACCGCCGGCGCCTTTCCCTCTTCTCCGGTCCCGCTTCTTGAACTGGCGTCCTTTTATATGAACAGAAAAGAATTCCCCCAGGCGGAAGAGGCCATCAAAAAAGCCCTGTCCCTTGAACCGGACAATGAACGAATTCCCCTTTTTCTGGTTAACTTTTACAAAGAAACAGCCAATTTCAGCAAAACTGAGGAAGTTTTGCAACAGCTCATCTCCACCAGCAAAAATCCGCTGGCCATTAAGGCGATGCTGGCTGATTTTTATTTTGACCTGGGGAGATTTGATGAGACCGCAAGCCTTGTTACCGAAATACTCGGAGAAAATGAAAAACTCCCCCTGGCCCTGCTGGTCAAGGCCAAACTTGCCATTAAGGATGGCAAAAATGATGAAGCCATAGCCAATCTGGACCAGCTCATCAAGGAAAACCCCCGCTGGGGAGAAGCATATTTTCAGCTTGCTCTTGCCCATCTGAATAAGGGCAACATGGAATTATCCCAGAAAGCCGCAACCGAGGCAGTTAAATTCATCGGAAGAAGCTCCCTGGCCCACACCCTGCTGGCCCATCATCACCTCCGCAAACGGGAATTTGACAACGCCCAGCAGGAGGCCGCTATTTCACTGAAGCTTGATCCCCGTAATGTGCGGGCCGCAATCATTCTTGGTCAAAGCTTTCTCTATGCAGGCAAAACAGATAATGCCCTGAAGGTTTTTACCCAGATGAATGAATTGCTGCCTGAAAGCATCGATGTCCTGCACAATCTGGCCCTGACCAAATTGGCGCGGCAGGAATACAACGAGGCAATTCCCCTGCTTGAAGAAATACTTCGACTCAAACCTGATTACACCTCTGCCCTGGCTACCCTGGCTGCCATTGATATGCGCAACAAACAGCCCAAGAAAGCCATTGAACGCGTTCGCCGCCAGCAGGAGAAGTACCCTGACAACCCCGGCAACTTGCTGCTGCTGGGCGATCTGCTTTTCAACCAAGGCGAGTTTGATGCAGCAAGCACCGTTTTTCACCAGGCACAGACACTTGCTCCGGAGAATCCCCAGCCCTACATTATGATTGCCCGAATCATGGAAAAAAGCGGCAAAACCAGTGAGGCGATCGCCCAATACCAGTCATTGCTTAAAAATCAGCCGGACTCTTTACAAGCCCTGATGGGATTGGGACCACTTTATGAACAGAGCGGCAAACCTGAAGAAGCGAAGAAAACCTACCTGCAGGTCCTTGAGCGTAACCCCAAATTTGCTCCGGCTGCAAACAATCTTGCCTGGCTCATTACTCAGGAAGCGAATCCCGACCTGGGCGAGGCTCTGCGGCTGGCCTTGGTTGCCAAAGAGCGGCTGTCAAATGACCCCAATATCAGCGATACCCTGGGATTCATCCATTACAAACGGGGTTCTTATGGCCTGGCAACCACCCAGTTCAGAGAAGCCATTGCCGCTTTGCCCAATGTGCCCACCATCCGCTATCATCTGGCCCTTTCCCTCAAGGGGCAGGGCGCGGACGACGAAGCACTGCTGGAATTGAAAGAATGCCTTCGGGAAAATATCGAATTCCCGGAACGAAAGGAGGCAATGGAACTTCTTCGCTCCTGGCAGTCATCCAGATAGACAGATCATGCCAAGGACGTATGTGATCGGAGATATCCACGGTTGCCATGCATCGCTGCTGGAACTGCTACACAAAATCCATCCCGATCTCAGCCGGGACACGATTATTTTTCTCGGGGATTATATTGACAGGGGACCGGATTCCAAAAAAGTGGTCTCCGAGGTGATCCGGCTGATGGAGGAGGCCCCGGGCCGGGTGATTCCCCTCATGGGCAATCACGAACAGATTTTTCTCGCCTCCATGGCCGGTGAAGAACGGGACTTTTACCTGCGGATGGGCGGGGACAAAACGCTGGAAAGCTATGGTATCATGCCCCCTTTTACCGGCCGGGTCGCCGCACGCATTCCGGTCAGCCATCTTCATTTTTTTAAAGAACTGCTGCTTTTTTGGGAAGACAGAGATTATATTTATGTCCATGCAGGCCTGCAACCACACGTCCACTTAAGCCAGCAGTCCCCCCACTGGTGCTGCTGGGCCAGAGATCAATTCCTGGATTCCCGCTATGATTTCGGCAAAATGGTCATCTTCGGCCATACCCCATTTGACAAACCGCTCATTGACAAAAACAAAATAGGCATTGATACAGGAGCGGTTTATGGTGGCCACCTGACCTGCCTGGTGCTGCCCGACTTTGAGTTTATCAGCGTAGCAGGGTGCCTGCCGCCCCACTCACTTTAAGTACTTCAGACACTTCAGGCACTTCAGGCATTTTAGGCATTTTAGGCACTTTAAGTACTATAGGCACTTTAGGCACTTTAGGCACTTTAGGCACTTCAGGCACTTTTATATCTCCAGCATCCGGTCCAATGCCAGCTTTGCGCCGGCAGCGGTTTGCGCATCAACCGTAATCTGATTAACCACCTTGCCCTGTGCCAGATTATCAAGCACCCACAGCAGATTGGCGGGAGTGATTTGGCTCATGGTGTGGCAGGTGCACGGGGTCGGGGCCAGCAGATGAATGGTCTTGCCCGGGTGCTGTTTTTTCAATCGGTTCACCAGATTGACCTCAGTGCCGATGGCCCAGGCCGCCCCTGCCTCAGATTCACGGACTGCCGCGATAATTTTTTCGGTAGACCCGTAGTAATCCGCCTGCCGCACCACTTCCCATGGGCTTTCAGGATGAACGATGATGCGGATGGCCGGGATCTTTTGCCGCCATCCATGAATCTGTTCAACCAGGAACTCCTGATGAACATGGCAGTAGCCGTTCCACAGTATCGTTCTGGCCTTTACCAGCTTTTCCACGCTGTTGCCGCCAAGCTTCTTTCCCCGCTGCCAGACAACAATCTCATCATCACCAATCTTCAAAGCCTTGCTGGAATTTCTTCCCAGATGCTCATCCGGGAAAAAGAAAACCTTTTCTCCCCTTGTCCAGGCCCAGGCCAGAACCCGTTCAGCGTTGGAAGAGGTACACACCGAACCTCCCCGATTGCCGACAAAGGCCTTGATGCGGGCCGAAGAGTTCACGTATGTGACAGGGATAACCGTCTGCCACCCGCATACCTCCGCCAACTCGCTCCATGCGGCGGCAACCTGCTCAACGGTCGCCATATCCGCCATGGGACAACCGGCATTGAGATCCGGTAAAATTACCGCCTGATCATCATCAGTCAGAATGTCGGCGGATTCCGCCATGAAATGAACGCCGCAAAAGATAATATACGGATATTTACCCGATTCAGCGGCTTCACGGGCAAGCTTGAGTGAATCCCCTGTCAGATCGGCAAACTGAAAGACATCTTCATGCTGATAATGATGGCAGAGTATAAGCACCTTGCCCGCCAGTTCTTTTTTCCCGGCAGCTATTTTCTCAAAAAGAATTTCCTGCTGTTCAGTCATCTGCAAAGCTCCCCTCAATGGCAATAAAAAAAGGGGCTTACTTGTCAATAAGCCCCGAGTTTTTAGAACTCAATTTTTACTGTCAATCACACGGCGCGCACCCAGGTTGCCTGCGGACCTTTTTGGCCCTCGGTAACGCCAAAGGATACCGTATCACCCTCGGCAAGTTGGTCCAAAACAAGATCCTTCAAGGCATTCTCATGAAAATAGATCTCGCGTCCGTCGTTGGCAACAATAAAACCATAGGATTCATAGGGAGAAAGCCGCTTGATCACGCCAAATCCAGCCCCTATGACTCCTCCGGTGTCAGGCACCTTATTGGTCTGCCTCCTTTTCCGCTGTAATTCCTTTAACTGCAGTCCCAACGTATCAAAAGCATCAACAAGCAAGGGTGCTACCGAATCTCCTTTTCTCTTGACGACCACTGTATCATTAGGAACACCTGTTACAAGCCGGACTTCATAGCCGCCCTGCTTATGGGAAGTAGTCTCCTCAATGGTTACACGAAGGTTGAGAATAAGCCCGGGATGATGACGCATCAACCGCTCCTTTTCCTCATCAATTCTGTCCTGCCAAGATTTTCTTACATCGAGATTACGGCCTTCAACCTTTAGTTCCATACACGTCCTCCATGAAAAATTTTGCCGCATCACCTGTCAATACGGCAATGGAACATCCAACCGGCCTCAGCAGCCGGAGCCGGACACACCGAGTATTTCTATGGTATCATATTATTTTTTTCGGCTCCACCATTCTCACGTCATTAATTGTTTTTTTCACGCCATCAGGCAAATCTTCGCCGCACGGCCTCCACTCTTGCCAACGATTTGCCGCAGCGCTGCAAAGTAACCTGCCCTGCGGAAACTGCCGTCATCAAACTGTCGTAGGCCTGACGAACTTTTTCATGTTCATGACAGATCAAAATCATGTCGGCCCCAGCGACAAATGCCTGCACGCTAGCCTCGGACACTGTTCTTTCATTTTCGATGGCTCCCATTTCCAGATCATCCGTAATAATCAATCCGTCAAACCCCAGTTCAATGCGCAGCAAATCGGTGAGAATATGCTTTGACAATGTTGCCGGGGTTGTTGCATCCAGATTCTCATAAATGGTATGGGAGGTCATAATTGCTGCCACGTCTGCGGCAATAGCCTTTTGAAACGGGACAAGATCAAGCTCTCTGATCTTAGACATTGCCCGTGAAACAACAGGCAGCTGCAGATGGGGATCAAGCTTTGCCCCGCCAAGACCGGGGAAATGCTTGCCGCAGGCGGCTACTCCCCCTGCCTGCAGACTCAGTATCACCTCACACCCCAATTGCCCGACAAGCTGCGGATCATCCCCCAGAGAGCGTTTTTCCATAAAAAAACCCTGCCCGGCCGGACACACATCAAGCACCGGGGCCAGATTCATATTAATGCCGGCCTGCGCCAGTTCCCTGGCACAGGTGGTGGCGTAGTCCGCCAGGGCGGCAACAGGATCAGCAGCCCCGGCCAGCTG
>Ga0180007_10002586_pt1 | contig 21322 bp, 18 predicted proteins | sample MM_PC_MetaG_FD_121122 | JGI IMG/M metagenome (GOLD analysis project Ga0180007, IMG submission 121122) | Groundwater microbial communities from the Aspo Hard Rock Laboratory (HRL) deep subsurface site, Sweden - MM_PC_MetaG | ecosystem: Environmental > Aquatic > Deep subsurface > Groundwater... | reverse complement strand
GCAGCCCCGCTGGCGGCGAGCAGCGAGATATCCCGCTCATCAAGCCAGACCGCATGGACGCAGACGGTCTGTTCATCAAGCAGGTCAAGGGAATGGAGATAGGCGGTGGGTGACCCCTGCCACTTTGCGGCGAGCAATCCGCTCTCCGCCCCGGTTTCGGCAAGATGGATAAAAAAGGGGACGTTACGCGCCCGGGCCAGCTCTTTGGCCCGCACCAGGGTGCGGCTTGAGCAGGTGTAGGGTGAATGGGCGAAAACCGCAGGAGTAAGAAGTTCACTTCCCTGCCAGCGCTCAATAAATCGAGCGGCGGTCGCCACATTTTCCGCGGGATCGGGCACGCCGGGCGCCGGGAAATCGATGACCCCCTGGGCGGCAACTGCGCGCATGCCCGTCTCGACCAAGGCCCTGGCCGCCTCATCCTCATAAAAATAGGCATCGGCAACGGTGGTGGTGCCGGACATGATCATCTCGGCTGCGGCAAGTTTGGTGCACCAGTAGACCATCTCCGGCGTGACAAAACGGGCCTCAGCCGGGAAAATATGCTGCTCAAGCCAGGTCATGAGGGGAAGATCATCCGCCATGCCGCGGAAAAGGGTCATGGCCGCATGGTTATGGCCGTTGACCAGCCCGGGCATGACCAGGGAACCGCCCGCGTCGATTATATCAGCAGACGGGGACGGCACATAGTGGGCCATGGGACCGAGCGCCGTAATGCGGCCCTCGCCGATCTCGATAAACCCGTCCGCCTCAAACCCGTCAGGCGTGTCAGGGGCGAAAAGTTTTGCATTGATAATGACAATTTCTTTGTGCATGGCCTGAAAATACCGCAAAGGGGAAGATTGCGCAAACAACTTAAAGATGCCTATCGAGAAGTTTTTCAGACTGAGGGGACTGAATTTTTTTCGCGGTTTTTGCGAAAATCATTCTGTCCCCGGCTTTGAGACATTGACATCAGGACCATGCTTCAGTACATTCCAGCCAAATTGCCCGAGATCATATCCCTCTGACACCCAACCGAGGAGTTACCATATGGACCCAAACTGCCTGTTCTGTAAAATCATCAACGGCGACATCCCGGCCAGCAAACTCTATGAAGATGACGATGTGATGGCCTTCTGGGATATCTCCCCCCAGGCGCCGAAGCATTTTCTCGTCATTCCCAGAAAACACATTGCCGGCCCCGGAGCCATGGGCAGTGAAGACGAGCAGCTCATCGGCAAAGTTCTGCGGATCGGCGCCAAGCTTGCCCGCGAAAACGGCATCGGCGACGGCTTCCGGGTGGTATTTAACAACGGCGCAGAAGCCGGTCAGACCGTTTTTCATATCCACATGCATGTTCTGGGCGGCCGCACAATGACCTGGCCTCCGGGCTGATATGTCTGCCGAGGCGACAATAACCGCAGAAACAACAGGCGTTATTCTGGCCGGCGGCGCCAGCTCAAGGTTCGGCAGCAACAAGGCCCTGGCCCTGCTGCACGGCACCCACATCATCAGGCATGTGGCCTCGACCCTGGAAAATCTCTTCCCGCAGCATCTGCTGGTCACCAATTCACCGGACACCTACCGCTTTCTCGGCTGGCCGATGGTCGGCGACATCCATACCGACAGCGGGCCACTGGCAGGCATCCAGGCCGCCCTGCACAATATGGTAACAGCCCAGGCATTTATTGTCGGCTGCGACATGCCGATCATTGACAGCAGGTTGATTTCCTATCTGTGCAATCTTGCCGGCAACTGGGACGCCGCCGTGCCATGGCTTGACGCCGGGCCTGAACCTCTTTATGCCGTCTACCGCAAAAGCTGCCTGCCGGTTATCGACAGGCAGCTGCGAGAAAAAAAAGGGAAAATACGCCTCACCCTGGAACAGCTGAAGCTGCACAAAGTGACCGAACAGGAGGTGCTTGCCATCACCGGCGATCTCACGACCTTTCACAATATTAACCGGGTGGGAGATCTGCAGTTTCTCATGGAAAAAGTGACCAACTGTGGATGAACCTCTCTCTCTGGATGATGCCAGAAAACTCATCACCAACCATGTCTGCCCGGTGCGCGAGGAAACAGTCCCCCTGCAGGACTGCCTGAGCAGGAGGCCTTCGTGTAATCTGCTGACCACCATACCGGTTCCTCATTTCTGCCAATCCACCATGGATGGCTACGCGGTCAACGGCAAAAGCCTGGCCGGAATCAAGCCCCCCCTGGAACTGCCCATCGTCGGAGAAATTGCGGCCGGCTGCACGACAATCTCCGCTCTGGGAGGCGGTGAAGCAATCCGCATCATGACCGGCGGTTCGGTTCCTGCCGGCGCCGACCGGGTCATTCCCTTTGAATGGTGCCGGGAGGCACACGGCAGGGTCACCATTTTCAAATTCGGCAGAAAGGGCAGGTACATCAGACAGGTGGGGACAGATCTGAACAAAGGCCAGCTCATTATCCGCAAAGGAGAGGCCATTACCCCCTTCCATCTGCACCTGCTGGCCACCTCGGGGATGGCCCAGGTCCGGGTGTTTGCCAGACCGCAAATCTTCTTTCTCTGCACCGGCAGTGAACTTGTCGAAAAAAGCCCCCTGCCGGGCCAGATCATCAGCGGCAACCGCGCCATGCTCCATGGCCTGATCAGACAGGCGGGAGGGATTTCCCGGTATTTAGGCGCGGCAGTTGATGATACGGATCAAATCGCCATGAAACTACAGGAGGCGGGTCAACCCAACGTCATCATAACCACCGGCGGCATGGGGCCGGGAAAATATGATCTGATGGGGGAGGTGCTGGAGAAGATCGGGGTGAAAATCCTTTACCGGTCCCTGCAGGTAAGACCAGGGCGCGCCACCATTTTCGGCGTCAGAGACCAAACCCTGTTCTTCAGTCTGCCGGGACCGCCGCCTGCGGTGCATATCCTGTTCAACGAGCTTGTCCGGCCGGCAATTTTCGCCCTGCAGGGCAAACGGGGTACCCCTGAAAAGGTGCGGGCCATCCTGGAACAGGATATTGTTATCCACAAAAAAGGGGTGCTGAATCTGAAAAGCGGCGTCACCACCGTCCGCTCAGGCCTCTTCTGTGTGCGGCCGGCCGGCCTGACGGAACCATCCACCGCCACCATTCTCATTCCCGGCAACCGCCGTTTAATCCGGGCCGGTGAGAAGGTGACCGTTCATCTGCATTAGCAGAACACCACCACCGCCGTAACATTATCCTTGCCGCCTGCCGCATTGGCCTGCCGGACAAGTTCATCACAGGCCTCCTCAGGCGAACCGGACCGCTCAAGGGTCTGGTGCATCTCCTCATCACTGACCATGCCCCACAGGCCGTCGGAACAGAGTAGAATTTTATTGCCCCCAGAGAGCGGCACCCGATGAAACTCCGGATCTTCGGCAAAAGGAAAACCGATCCCCCTGGTGATGATATTACGGCCCACCGCTTTCCCCCCATCCGCCAGCCCCAGCGTCTGGTCCGCCACCAGTGAATGGTCGGTGGTGAGCTGTTTTAAGATGTAACCATCGTCAAGATAGGCGCGGACATCTCCCACATGGCAGATAGAGGCCACACCGCTATCGATCAGACAGGCCACCAGGGTGCAGCCCATGCCAAGCAGATCCTGGTTTTCCGCCGCCATGCCCATCACCTTGTCATTGGTTTTATAAAAGCTCGCGATGAGTCCATGCTGGATGGCCGCAGGATTGCCCTGTATTTCGCGGATTTTCTCTGCGGAAAAATAGTTTATCAGATACTCCGTTGCCACCCGGCTGGCAATTTCTCCCGCCTGATGGCCTCCCATCCCGTCCGCAACCACAAAAAGGTTCCGCTCAACCAGAATGGCAAAATTGTCCTCATTGTTTTTCCGCACCATGCCGGTATCCGTGCGGCCAAAACAGCCAAGGCTGCTCTGGGGAGCTCCAAAGAATTTTTTAAGAAACTGCAGCATGCTGCCTCCATGGTAAGGGCAGGTGGGCATATGTCGCCACATGTCCCTTTTGCGGGTCCTTACGGAGTAAAATTTTCCATACAGTAAAAAGTGATCAACTCGAAAAAAGTCTTTTTTCACCACAGAGCACACAGAGATCACAGAGAAACATTTTTTATTAGAGTCAGTCAGCTCTGTGCTCTCTGTGGTAAATTTTAAGTTTTTACGAATCCATCAAAAAATTATTCGCGGGCAAACGCTACAAGCTGCGCAATGCCGAGGGCAGCCCGTCATCAAACTCCAGGTGATAGATGACGCTCCACATGACAATAGCCCCGTCCTGGCGGCCGGAAAGAAAGGTATGCGGTTTCGGCCACGGAGCCAGCGTGGAGACCCCGTCTCCCCGGGCATCAAGAATCTGGTTGCATTTACCGGACTGCCAGTTCCACAGGCGGATGATGTCGTCCTCACAGCCGGAAATGACCGTCTGCCCGTCATCAAGAAATAAAACCGCGGTCACCGCGTCCTGATGACCGTCAATTGTCAACAGGCATCGGCCTGCCGTGCAATCCCAGATCCTGACCAGCCGGTCGGCACTGCCGGTTGCAATTCTTGTCCCATCAGCACTCACCGCCATCGTTGTCACCGGCAGGGCGTGGGCCTCGATCTCCCGTCGGCACTCACCTGAGCGGCCATCGTAAAATCGCAAAGAGCCGTCCTCACAGGAGGCGGCAAAATTGCCATCCTTTAACCAGGCAAGACCGCGCACCCCTCCTCCTTTGGACAGGCCAACTTTTTTCAGTTTGCCGTCCGCCGTTTCAAAGAGCATGATGTTGCCGTCCGCCATCCCTGCCAACAACTGTCTGCCGTCAGGAGTGAAGGCCAGGGACAGGATGGCGCTTTTACCGAATGCCACATCCTGCTGCTCCCCGCTCTTAAAAGAACGGAACCTGACCGCACCGTTTTCCTGGCCCACGGCAAGGGCGGTCAGACCGGCAGCAAGTGCGGTAATTGCTTTTGACGTCTCAGTAAAAAGCACACTCTTTTTTTTCTCCCCAACGCTCCGCACCTGTACTCTGGTCCCGGAAACGACGAAAAAAACAAGCTTTCTTGCCGGCAGACTGGCCAGAAAGGAAACAGGACCGGCATCGGCATCGGTATGGGTCATCAGCCTCTGTACCGTGGACAGCGCCCGTTTACGTCCCTCGGGCAGCAGCTGCTCATAGATCTTGTAATAAAACTTGTCCTTCTTGAACTGTTCATTACTCCAGCTGACCAGGAGGGTGTCATAGCATTCCGTCAGTCGCCTGTTCTGCAGGAGAGTAAGAATATTATGATGCACCGAGCTGCGCAGCTGGGCATCACGGAATATCTCCATGGGCGCCTTGGGAAAACAGAGCAGCAGCTGGGGTTCCCTGTTGCGCTCTTTTCTCTGCACCTCGCCTTCATGCTCAATAAATTCGGCAATCTCCTTTTCAAGATCGTCAAAGATGGAGAGCTTGGGAAATCTCTTCTTACTGGCCTCGATGCGGCGCAGCAGGCGCTCCGGGTTTTCCGTGCTTTTGCACCATCTCATCATATACGAGTTGTAGAGAGCCTCGGTCAGGGAGTCATTAATCTCCAGCGTACGGTCAAGATACCCGGCTGCCTCCTTGTATTTGCCCAGTTCCGCCAGGGAAACCGCCCGGTTATTCATATTCTCAGCGCGCAGATCGATTTTCCCCATAATGGCATAGGGGCATGACACCTGGAAAAGTTCGAGATAAACCTGGTTCAAAGCCTCCTTCAGTTCGGTAAAATCCTGAAAACGGTCGTCCTGCTGAAAGGCCACGCACTTTTTCAGAATATCTTTCAGCGTCTCAGGCAGGACAATTTCCGGTTTTGCCGGCTCGGGTTCGGGGCAGTTCCCCTGGGCATTGTGCTTATATGGTCTTTTGCCGCAGAACATCATCCACAGACAGAGGCCGAAGGAAAAAATATCCGTCCGCCGGTCAACTTTATGGGCATTACGCAACTGTTCCGGTGAGGCATAGTTGGGGGTGCCGCGGAACCCGACGGTGTCGTCCCTGGATTGTCCTTTTTTCTGCGGAGCATCAACCTCCCTGCTTGTATCATCAATGAGACGCAGGATGCCGAAATCCGTGATTTTTACCAGACCGTCCTTGGAGAGCAAAATATTCTGGGGTTTGATGTCACGGTGGATGAACCCCTTGGAATGGGTATACTCCATGCCGTTACAGAACTGGATGGCGATGGACAGGGCGGTTCGCATGTCCTGGCAACGTCCCCTGTTGATCCATTCCTCAAGGGTCCCTCCGGACACATATTCGATAAAGATATGGGGTATGCCGGCAATTGACTTGACGTAATAACAGGAGGCGATATTGGGGTGCAGGCCCAGACGAATCCAGCTGTTGGCCTCCGTCAGGATACGCTGCAAACCTTCACGGTCTGCCCATACCTCCGGTTTGGGAGCCTTGATGGCCGTCCAGATGCCCCATGACAGATGTTCGGCAATATAGACCTTGCCCATGGCGCCGCTGAAGATACGATCAATACGGTAACGGTCCTGGACAACTTCACCAGGCAGCCAGTTCAGGTGGTTGACGTGATTGGCGACAGCAGACTCGGACATCATCTCGGTGGCATCGGCCGGAGGTGATGGCTCAACAGCCTCCAATCCTTTGAAACCCCTGCTTGCTCTTTTAAAAAAACGGGTGAGCATGATTTCACAAACCCATATGCATGACAGTCAATACAGGGAGAAGAAATACCTTCAGTGGTTTTTTCTGCATAGTGGGGAAAGACCTTTTTTAACAGACCGCAAATGTTGCGGTACAATTGCTGCATCCAAGGGCACAGGCAGCATCACCTCGGAATATGGCGAAATCTGCAGCCGCTACTCAAAACGTATCTGTACCCCGCGAATTTCAATAATGTCACCTTTGTGCAGTTCCCGCTCCTCTCGCACTGCATTGCCGTTGACTGAGGTCTTTACCCAGCTGCGCTGCGGGACGAGATAAAATTTCTTATCACGGTTGATGACATAACACTGGGCCTGGGCCACAAACCAGCCGGATACCCGCAGGTCGCAGTTGATGTCCTTGCCGATCTTGACGCTGCTGCGGCCAAGCAGGGGAACCTCCGCCGGACTGCCATTGCCCTTTATCACGGTCAGATGATGGGGGGCTTTCCCTTTTTCCTTGGCCTTCGGGGCAGCGGCCGAACGAGTGCCACGGTTGACGAAAACCGTTTCATCGCCATAATCCATCGGCGCGCTCTGGGAAACGAATTTGGCATCCTTCAAAGCCTCGGCAGGCAGCAGAAGGAATTTTCCGACCTCGATGACATCATCATCAAAAAGCTGCACACATGAATCGATCTTCTTGCCATTGACCATGGTCCCGTTCAGGCTGCCGAGATCCTCCAGGAAATAGACCCCGCTTCTTCTTTCAAGAGCAGTATGCTTGCGGGAAATAGCCGTATTATCAACCACCACGTCCGCTTCAGAACTCCTGCCGATAACCAGACGCTCACCATCCTCAATGGCAAACTGCTTAACAACCTTGTCATGAAGCTTAATTGCCCATACAGCCATAGTACACTCCTCTGCCAGCCGCTGCGCCGAAATTAAAATTTGACATCCTTTTCCGCTTCCCTTCCGATAGGGTTAACTTCACCTTCCCATGCGACGGATATCTTCCGGATACACTCTTCCTATCCCAACTATGTCACACAATTTGACAAATGTCATTTCCCGAGCTTATTTTTTCAACAAAGATTTCCATTTGCACAGATATTGCCGTAAATTTTCAAACGATGCACTATAGGTCAGCACGGATTCAGTCTTTCCTCTGACCGTATACGTCTGGGGTGTAAAATATGACGAGGCATCCTGGAGCTGCCGATAGGTTTTTTCCCCGAGAATCACATCTATTTTCTGCCGGGAGGTGATTTCCTGCAACCTGAAGGCCACATTGACCACATCCCCGACAATGGTGAAATCCCGTTGTCCGTCGACACCGATATTGCCCATCACTGCTTCACCGCTGTTTAAGGCTGCCCCGATTTTCAACGCCCGGCTGATCCCCGGCACACTCTGGCCGAGTTTGCCAGTCAGGATACTGATTTCCAGAGCGGAAAGCAAAGCCGTGGACACCGCGGCGAAATCCGCTCCCTCGGGCCACACGGCAAGCACTGCATCCCCGATGAACTTGTCAACCTGGCCACCGTTTTTCCGCACAATCCCATCCACCTTCTTGCTCCACAGGGCCAGAAATTGCGAAATAGGACCTGCCCCCACCTCTTCCGACAACGGGGTAAACTGCCGAATATCGCAAACAAGAATGGTCACCTGATTCTTCTGCAGAAAGGCGACGGTTTCATCGCCGGTGCCATCTGTCTCATCACCGGACGGGGGGGCAACCAGGGTTTCCTGCTGAAAAATCAGTTCCGATTTGCCTATCTTGACATGATCAAGGGAGTTCAACTTGGTGGGGGTATAGACCCGCCGTCCATTGACAAAGGTACCGTTTGCACTGCCGAGATCAACGATATTGTGACTGAAATTCGACTCCACCTGGACCATGGCATGCTGGCGGGACACCCAGGGATAGGGCAGGAGAATATCACTGCCTTCACCACGCCCCACGCGGTAGGTGCTCTTCCCGACCAGCGTCCAGGTATGTTCTTCTCCACCGGCAACAAGTTTAAAAAACGCTTTGGGTGAATCGCTCATTGTCCTCTTTTCATGATAGAAAATTTCATATACTGTTACTTCTTAGGCTGTTGAAAAACTCCTGCGCTTGCTTCATTGTTCAACAACCTGGTCAGGAATAAGAAAAACATGCGGTTGCTCATTGTCGCCGGCTACGGCCATTCCTGGCACGCCGCACCAGGCGCCTGCAAAATACCACTGCAGCACCCCGGCAAACTCCTACCTGACACCTGCAAGGTATACGGCACCCTTGCCCGGATTGCGGCTCCCGGCTTGCGGGAGAATGGTTAACCGGCTGAGAATGTTGAACCTATAGTGTGGCAATTCTTTTTTTTTTCACGTATAATACCATTTTATCCGGGCAGGGTATAATTATTTAACCAGCACAACATCACAAAATGACAGAATCGAAAAGTAAGCCATCAGGGAAATTAGCTGAAATCTTTGCCAAGATGAACATGAGCGAACTGCCCGCCATGTCCACTAATGTGCAGGAACTCATCTCCCTGGTGCACAGCAGCCGTAGCGCCTCCTACGACCTGTCACGGGTTATCCTGAAAGACTACTCCCTGACCAACAAAGTATTGCAGGTTGTCAATTCAGCTTACTACTCCCTGGGGCAATCGGTCAGCTCCATCTCCAAGGCTGTCACCATTCTCGGCTTTGACGCCGTGCGCGATCTTGCCACCGCCATAGCAATTTTTGAAGATTTTATCAAATCCGGGGTCGAAAAAGAGGGGGTCACCAAACTGATGACCCGCTCCTTTCTCAGCGCCCTGCACTGCCGGGACCTTGCCGGCGAGAAAAAGCTCAATGTCCTGCCGGAAGAGGCTTTCATCTGCGGCCTGCTCCACAATCTCGGCAAGATTATTACCTTTATCTACATGCCCGATATCTATAAAAAAATCGAGGGCAATATTGCACTGGGGATCCCTGAAGAAACTGCAACCAGGCAACTTCTCGAAGATCTCACCTTTTCCGACCTGGGGAAGGAGATTGCCAAATTCTGGAATCTCTCCCACAAGGTCGTTATCTCCATGGAAACCCATCCGGCCAAACCCAAAAGCGGGTACGACGCCGAAGGATACCTGCAGAATCTCGCCGATTTCAGCAACCGCTTTGTCGACCTGGTTTGCAACGACGAAGATACCAGCGAACTACTGCTCCACTATGGTGAAGTCCTATCCATTAATCAGGAACAAGCCCTGGAACTGCTGAATAAAGGCGTGGAGGCATCCCAGGACATCTCCGACTCCATCCGCTACGGTCTATCGAAACTTAAAATTCACAGCAGACTGGAAAAGGCCGCAAGACGCGAAACCGCCTCACCCGAACAGGAAAAATCAGCCAAGAAGGCTAAAAAAACCGGGCAAGACATTGAGGAACTGGACGAATTACCGTCCTCAGACAAATCCATCAACGATTTTATTAAAGAAATGACCGAGACGCTGATGGGTTCCTTTCAACTCAATGAATTCTATGCGAACCTGCTGGAAGCCATATACCGGGGTGTGGGCTTTGACAGGGTAATCCTCTGCGTGATGAGTATCCAGACAACTAAAATCGTGCTGGCAGGACGCTTCGGCTTAGGCGACATAGATGCCCAGGATATTGCCAATTTTGAACAGCCTCTGGCCAATGTGGATCAGGTGATCCCGAGAGCCATGAAGCAGTGCAAGGATATTGCCGTAGAAGTTGAGGCGCTGGAAGCTTTTCCTGAAAACATGCATTACCTGGTCAAAGGCAGAACCGTTTACCTTTTCCCCATCGTTATCAACAACAAGGCCATTGCCCTGCTGTATATGGATCGCAAGGCAGGCAGGCCCAAACTTAACAAAGACCGCATCAAGGCCCTCCGGCTTTTCCGTGATTTTGCCGCCATGGCCATTAAGAAAAGCAGCAAAAAAGGATAAGAGAACATGCTGGAACTCCGTTTCATCCGGGAAAATATCGACCTGGTTAAAGAGAAAATAAAACTCCGCGGCATTACCAACAGCCGTATTGATGAATTTGTAGATATTGACCGCAGCCGCCGTGAACTCCTCGCCGAGGTTGAAGACCTGCGCAACCGCCGCAAAACCGTGTCCCAGGAAATAGCTGCCCTGAAAAAACAGCAGGCCGACGCGGAAACGCTTATTGTGGAGATGCGCAAGGTGAACGACAGGATCAAGGAGATTGAAGGAAGCCTGTCAGCCATCGAGGAGGATCTGCAGAAGATCGTCATGGATATCCCCAACATCTGCCACGACTCGCTGCCTGTGGGCAAGGATGACAGCGACAACGTTGAGGTGAAAAAATGGGGAGAACCCACCCGTTTCCCCTTTCAGCCCAAGGCCCACTGGGAGCTTGGCGAAGCGGACGGCACCCTTGATTTTAAACGGGCTGCCAAAATATCAGGAGCCCGCTTTGTCCTGCTGAAAGGCTTTGCCTCCCGGCTTGAGCGCGCCCTGATCAACTTCATGCTGGATCTTCATACCCAGAAGCACGGCTACCAGGAGATTCTGCCGCCATTTCTGGTCAACAGCGCCACCATGACCGCCACCGGCCAGTTGCCGAAGTTCGAGGAAGATCTTTTTAATGCCAAAGGTTGGGATCTGTATCTTATCCCCACGGCCGAGGTGCCGGTTACCAATATCCACCGGGACGAAACCCTGGCCGCCGATGATCTGCCCATCAAATACTGCGCCTACACCCCCTGCTTCCGCTCGGAAGCCGGTTCTTACGGCAAAGACACCAAGGGCCTCATCCGTCAGCACCAGTTCGACAAGGTGGAACTGGTCAAATTCACCACGCCGGAGACCTCCGAGGCCGAACTCGAATCCCTGCTTGCCGACGCGGAAGAGGTTCTGCAACTCTTACAGCTTCCTTACAGAGTTGTCGTGCTCTGCACGGGCGATATCGGCTTTTCCGCCACCAAGACCTATGACATCGAAGTATGGATGCCTGCCCAGAACAAATACCGGGAAATCTCATCCTGCAGCAATTTCCTCGATTTTCAGGCCAGAAGAGGGGGCATCCGTTACCGCCCCAAGGGCGAGAAAAAAAGCGCGCTCCTGCATACCTTAAACGGCAGCGGCCTGGCTGTAGGCCGCACCCTGGCCGCAATTTATGAGAATTATCAGCAGGAAGACGGCACCATCAAACTCCCGGCAGTGCTTGCCCCCTATTTTGCCAATCGCTTCGCCTGATTAAACGAAACAGCATCGCGTTCCCGCTTACCCACTCCCAAAAAGGGGTAAACGGGAACCCTGCCTCATCCCCCCCAACAACCCTCCCCGCCCCTTTCTGCTTTTCCGATTTTCTGGAATCCAGGCTCCAAAAACATGGAAACCTTACCACTACTCGCCCCAAGCCCACACCGATGAAGATCGACAACCTATCGATAACGCGGCAAAATGTCTCACTAGTGACAATTGGCACGAATAATGCTTTTGTTAATCTGTTAATGAGATAATGAGGGTCTCTGCAAGAAAACAATACAACCATGTTTCAACAGTCGAGTAACTGAGGATAAGGAGATAAAAATGAAAAAAACCTTGTTAGGGATTTCAAAAAAATACGCAGTCAGGGTTATTGCCGCCTTGGCGGTGGCAAGTGCGGCCTGCCAGACAGCAAATGCTGATCCCATCACCACTGTTTTTGACTCAAGCTGGACTCAAATAGCCAATGACGATGGAATAGTTGGCCCAGGAGGGGGCGGCCAGGCATTCGACGCAGAGTACCTCTACTACAAATTAAATGGAAACACTCTTTCTATCGGACTACAGGCCGGCTTTGACCTTGTCGACGGCGATGTATATTACAGCGGCAAATGGTACTATGCCGGGGACTTGGCACTTTCCTTTGACGGAAATGCCTCAACCGGCAATGCTGCCACTTACGAATATGGCTTTGATTTTGGTCTGCTCACCAAGGATTACCAAGGGGATATGGTTGGCGATACTGACGGAATAAACGATGCCGGACTATATAAAGTGACAAAATGGAACACCGACGTATACTCAGGCCATGTGATCTCAAATCCATTTGCCATGGAGTCCGGCACCCTGATAAGTTCAGCCAACGGCACAACATCAAAAGGCCAATACAACGATTCCTACTGGCGTATCGTGTCTTTTGACATTACATCAATCGGCAATTTCGCTGCTCTGGACGCCCACTGGACAATGTCATGCGGCAACGACGCCATTGACGGACACGCTGCCGCTCCGGTGCCCGAACCGGCAACCATGCTGCTCTTCGGCACCGGCATCAGCGGTCTGGCAGCCTTTCAACGTCGCAAGTTCAAAAAAGCATAAAACAAACACCTTCATCCTCTTCTTTCCCCAGGCGGAGCCGGTCGGCTCCGCCTTTTTTTATCCCCTGCACTGACGGGCAGGCGAAACCTGACACCCAATACTAGCCAAATCTCCCGAACCCACCTCTCCCCATTGGCGAAATCCTCATTTTTTTGGGCATATCACCCAGCAACTCCTGTACCGCGAAGGTCCCACCCCACTAGACCACACTAAAAAACAAACCGATTAAACTCTTTAATATCAGTCAGTTATTTTGTAAATGATAGCCCAAAAACACAACAGAATACAAAGTGGCACTTTTATTGCTTATAGCTCTCTATACAATACAAAAAACCTAAGCATAGAGGAGCATGCAATGTTTACCCGAGAGAACGGTCAGATATGGATGAAAAGCCCGGAAGCGGATGGGGCAGCACCAAAAGGTGTGTGGGTCTACCCCAGTGAAGACATAGAATGGCATTACGTCTGCACCCCGCTGGGTATGCTGGTGACAGGCTACACCATCAAACCCTCACGAATCGACAGCCAAGCCCTCTGCGAGGCGCAGTAATGTTATTTCTCTCCCAGCGCCAGCCCGATCAACTGATCAAGGAGTTGAGGGAAGCTGTAACCCACGGCCTGAGCGGCCTGAGGCAGGAGACTGGTTGGCGTCATACCGGGGATCGTATTTGTTTCAATAACAAACACCTCCCCCTCTTCCGATACAATCATATCCGTCCGACTGTAACCTCTTAAATGCAAGGCACGATGAGCTCGTAAGGCATAATCCTGGGCCTTGATGGTTATCTCTTCGGGAAAATCAGCGGGACAGATTTCTCTGCTGGCACCGGCCTTGTATTTGGCCTCATAATCGAAAAACTGATAATCCTTGCCGGGAATGATTTCAACCAGTGGCAGGGCCTGCAGATCATTATTACCGAGAACCCCACCCGTTATTTCCCGACCGCGGACAAATTCCTCCACCATGACCTCGCTGTCATAGTCAAAGGCCCTTTTGAGACCTGTGGCAAGGGCAGTATTATCATGGGCGATACTCATGCCAAGACTGGAACCTTGAGCGACAGGTTTCACAACCAGAGGGAAGCGCAGTTGGGCCGAAAGATTTTCCGGACTGTCGATATCCCTGAGAGAGGCCATACTCCAGTCTGCCACCCGCAACCCTGCCTGTTTGTAGAGAATTTTCGCCAGATTTTTATTCATGGCCAGGGCGCTGCCCAGCACCCCGGACCCCTGGTAGGGCAGACCCAGCAGATCAAGAAAACCCTGCATGGAGCCATCCTCGCCCAAAGGGCCATGCAGGAGAATAAAGGCAACATCGAGATCCGCCGCATCCGCCGCCAACCTAACCAGATCCGTGGCCGGGTCATACTGGCGCACAGCATACTTTTCCTTATCAAGAGCGGCCAGCACACCTCGTGCGCCGGCCAGCGATACTTCACGTTCACCGGATTTGCCGCCGGCCAGCAGGGCAAGCCGTAATTTATTCGTCATAATCTTCCTCATTTCTTTAATGATAATCCTGTTTCGGCTTGCATATTACATTTTCCACTATACATTGGCAAGGTGATGAAACGTGAAATTATCAACAAGCTGAAAGACATTGTCGGCAAGGAACAGTTGACAACTGCCCCGGAAGAACTGCTCTGCTACTCTTACGATGGCACCGGCCGGGAATACCCCCCTGAAGCCGTAGCTTTTCCCGCTAACACTAAAGAGATAAGCGCCATCATGCAACTGGCTCACGCCACGCCCTTTCCCGTGGTGCCCCGCGGGGCCGGCAGCGGCATGACTGGGGGCGCATTGCCGATTGCAGGCGGAGTGGTCATTGCCCTCACCCGCCTCAACCGCATTCTGGAAATCGATGAGGCAAACCAGGTCGCAGTGGTTGAACCGGGTGTCATCACCGGAGATTTACGAAAAACACTTAAAAAAAGAGGTCTCTATTATCCCCCTGATCCGGCCAGCCTGAAATTCTGCACCATGGGAGGCAATGTGGCCGAATGCGCCGGCGGGCCCAGCGCAGTGAAATACGGGGTAACCCGCGATTACGTGCTCGGCCTTGAGGTGGTCCTGCCCGATGGCCGGGTTATTCAAACCGGGGTCAGAACAGCCAAAGGGGTGGTGGGGTATGACCTCACCCGGCTGTTTATCGGCTCGGAAGGGACACTGGGCATAATCACCAAAATAACGGTAAGACTCATCCCACACCCCAGCGCAAAAAAAACATATCTCATTCTGTGCCAAAGCATCATGCAAGCCGCCTCACTGGTTGCCGAGATCCTGGCCAGACACCGCCCCTGCACTTTAGAATACATGGATCGCACCGCGATTCGAATCGTCAGAGACAAGCTGCCTTTTAGCCTACCCAAGAACACAGAAGCCCTGTTGCTGCTCGAGGTGGATGGCGACGCGCCTTCAGTTGCCATCCAGGCAGCTGCTCTGCAAGAATTTCTGGCAACGAAAGGGGATCTTCTCTCGGTTATGCAGGCCGAAAAGGACGATGAAATTGACGCCCTATGGACCGCCCGCCGCTCAGTCTCACCTGCCGCCTTTACTTTAAAACCGCATAAGATCAGTGAAGACGTGGTAGTGCCCCGCAGCAGAATTCCGGACCTGGCCTTCTTTGTGGAAAGCCTGGCAACAGAACACGGCCTGACCATTTTCACCTTCGGCCATGCAGGGGACGGCAACATCCACGTCAACATCATGCTTGACAAAAATGATGCCCGGGAAGTTGCCAGAGCCGAAATCGCCACAAAAGCCCTGTTTGAGAAGGTAATCAAGCTTGGCGGCACCCTCTCCGGCGAACACGGCATCGGCATTACCAAGGCTGCGTATCTCCCTCTGGAACTTGACGCGGCAAGCCTTGAGGTCATGCGAGGTATCAAAAAATACTTTGATCCAAACAACATTCTCAACCCGGGAAAGATTTTTCCCAACCAATGACAAGTAAAAAACAATTGACAAAATAACGGCTGGTAGATTATAAATTTCTGTTTACGGAATTTTAAAGAGTAAGCCTTTTGCACTAGGTTACACAACTTAACATAATTTATTTTTCGGAGTTACCATGATCGAGGTTGAGGTACGAGGAGACATCGAATACGCCATTCGTCAGCTGAAGAAAAAACTGCAGCTTGACGGTATCAAAAAAGAGCTGAAACGCCGGGAGCACTATGAAAAACCCAGCGTGAGAAAACGGCGGAAACAAGCGGAAGCAAAAAGAAAACTCCGCAAGGTCATGTACCGCATCGAGCGGGAAGGGTAATTCCCGCATTCCTCGGATGACAAAAAATCGGGGAATCCTCCAACCTCCCTCACCGTCTTCGCCCCTTTATCAGAACAGGTCTCCTGGCAGCGTCCTTCCTGCGGAACTGCATCACTGCCAGGACCTGTTTCTGCATTATCTTGCGTCCGAAAAAAGACTTTCCGACAATACGATCCGCTCCTACCAGGCTGATCTCGAGTCATTTCTTTCCTTTCTTGCCGGTATCAATATCTCGCTTCCGAAGGCAGAGTCTGCCCACATAAGGGACTATTTCTCCGCCAGCAAAAAAAAAGGGATAGCAAACCGCAGCAATGCCAGGCGACTTTCCTGCCTTAGAAGCTTTTTTCGCTTTCTTCTGGCTGAAAAAATCACTGATCACGACCCCACCAGCATCCTGGAAATCCCCAAAAGCCGACGCACCCTCCCGGAAGACCTTTCTGTTGCCGAGGTGGACAAGCTTCTGGCCGGCCAAGGAGACAAAACACCTCTCAGCATACGCAACACAGCCATGCTCCACCTTTTGTACGCAACCGGCATGCGGGTTTCCGAACTGGTCAATCTACCCTTCATGGCGATCAACCTGAACGCAGGCTTTGTCCGGGTGATCGGCAAGGGAACCAAAGAGAGACTGATCCCCTTTGGCGAGGAGGCCAAGGAGAAGCTTCTTTTTTACCTGCAGAACAGCAGAGGCAAACTGCTGGGCGCAAAAAAAAGCCGCGCCCTTTTTGTTACCAGCCGCGGCTCCACCATGACCCGTCTCCGCTTCTGGCAGATAATCCAGGAAACCACATACAAATCCGGCATTGCCAAAAAAATCAGCCCCCACATGCTGCGCCACTCCTTTGCCACCCATCTGCTGGCGCACGGTGCAGACCTCAGATCAGTGCAGCTCATGCTCGGCCATGCCGACATCTCCACAACCCAGATATACACCCATGTGGACAGCAGCCGGCTGAAGGCCATCCATCAGAAATTCCATCCACGCAGCATCAGGAAAAAGTGACCCAAAGCTCCGCCAACAAGCCTCTTTACTTTCCGGGCAACATCAAGCATTATGCGAGCATGGGAGCGTAACTGCCGATGGAAGTCATAACAACTCACCTAAACGCCGATTTCGACGGCATGGCCTCAATGGTTGCCGCGAAAAAACTCTACCCTGAGGCTGTTCTGGCCTTTTCCGGATCCCAGGAAAAAAACCTGCGCAAATTTTTTGTGCAGTCTATGATGATTTATGATTTCCAGCGCTTGAAAAACATTGATCTGGAAAAAGTAACCAAACTGATCGTAGTCGATACCAGACAGACGTCACGCATCGGCAGCTTTGCCAAATGTCTGGAGAATCCCGGCATACAAATCCACCTGTACGACCACCATCCCGATGCCCCCGGAGATATGAAAGGTGATGTGGAAGTGGTGAGACCCGTCGGCTCCACCGCCACTGTTTTCATCGAAATTTTTCAGGCACGGGGCATCTCCATCAGCAAAGAGGAAGCCACCCTGCTGGCCATGGCTGAGCATGAAGACACCGGCTCCTTCACCTTCAGCACGACCACCCCTGCTGACCTGCACGCCATGGCCTGGCTGCTCGGGTGCGGAGCCGAGCTGCACACTGTTTCCCAGTATATCATCCATGAGCTGACAAGTTACGATATCTCCCTGCTGCATGAACTGATCAAGTCAGCAACCACCTATACGATCCAGTCCATACCCATTACCGTCACCCGGATTGCCTGTCGCCAGTATGTTGATGAATTTTCCCTTATTGTCCGCCAGTTCATGAGCATGGAAAACCTGAACGTCATCTTTGCCCTGGCCAGCATGGGAGAACGGATTTACCTGATTGCCAGAAGCAGAATCCCCGAGGTCAATGTGGGTAAGATCGCCATGGAATTCAATGGCGGCGGACATGCATCTGCCGCAGCAGCAACGATTAACGACATGACCCTGATTGAGGCTGAAGAAAAGCTCATCCGCCTCCTGCACAAGCATGTTCGACCCGAGAGTAAGGCCTGGGAACTGATGTCCTCGCCCATTATTTCCGCGGGACCGGAGTTGACGACATCAGAGGCAAACGACATACTTATCCGCTACGGCATCACCATGCTGCCGATCATAAATGACAACAAAATCCTGGGACTTTTTTCACGGCGGGATGCCAGCAAAGCAATTTACCATAATCTGGGCCATCTGCCTGTCACGGAGTTCATGACCACGGAATTCGCCACCCTGCCGCCATCCGCCACCCTTGGCGATATCCAGGAACTCATTATTGAGCACCGGCAACGCTTCATTCCCATTGTGGAAGAGGGCTGCCTGCAAGGGGTAATCACCAGAACGGATCTGTTCAACCTGCTGGTCAATGACCCAACCTATCTCCCCAGCCTGAACATAACCCAGAGCCAGCCCTCGGCAGAGCGCAACAGGAATCTGACCAACCTGCTCAGCCAGTCACTCAACCGGAAAATGCTCATTCTCCTGCAAACCATCGGTGAAGTGGCCAGGGAGAACCATTTTACCGCCTATGCCGTGGGAGGTTTTGTCCGCGACCTGCTGCTGCACATTGAAAATTATGATCTGGATATCGTCGTCGAAGGCGACGGAATCACCTTTGCTAAAAAGCTGGCCAAGGCCTTAGACGGTTCCTTGCGTACCCATGTCAAATTCAATACCGCCATGGTGAAGCTGCCCAATGGTCTTAAAATCGATATCGCCACGGCCCGTCTCGAATATTATGAATATCCGGCAGCCATGCCCACGGTTGAGTTAAGCTCCATCAAGCTGGATCTCTTCCGCCGCGATTTCACCATCAATGCCATGGCTGTCCACTTGAATCCGGATAAGTTCGGCATCCTTGTCGACTTCTTCAACTGCCAGAACGATCTCAAAGACAGACAAATCCGCATCATCCACAATTTAAGTTTTGTTGAAGATCCAACCCGGATTTTCCGCGCCATTCGCCTTGAGCAGCGCATGGGTTTTATTCTTGGAAAATTAACGGAAAAGCAGCTGAAGAACGCAGTAAAAATGAACCTGTTTGACCAGAAACTGGGACGCCGCTATTTTCACGAGATCCAGCTGATTCTTTCCGAGCATAGTCCTCTGCCGGCAATCCAGCGCATGGCCCAGTTCGACCTGCTGAAATTTCTGCATCACTCATTAATACTTGATCCTCGGCTGAGCCAAATCCTGGAAGAAACCCAGCGAGCCATCTCCTGGCACAAACTCCTCTATCTATCCGAAAACTGCCAGCCATGGATTGTTTATCTGCTGGCCCTGATGTCCCGAATCCAGACCCGGGCAATGCTTGCATTCTGCCGGAAATTCGAGGTACCGGAAAGACACACCCAGATCTTAATCAGGGAAAAAATTGAGGCAAAACGGATTGTCCGCATCCTGGAACGACGCGCGCACCTGTGTCCCAGCGAAATCTACTGGTTGCTCAAGGGTTTAACCCATGAAGGGCTGCTTTTTGTCATGGCGCTTTGTCGGAACAAAATGGGGAAACAGGCTGTCTCGCTCTATGTAACGCAACTGCGCCACATGAGAACCTACCTGCGGGGTGAGGACTTGAAAAAACTAGGATACCGGCCAGGACCGCAATACCAGACGATACTGAATCATCTTCTGGAAAATAAGCTGAACGGAGAATTGCACACCAGAGAGGACGAGTGCAGATTTCTTGACAGAGAGTACCCTTTGCCTCCAGAGAGAAATAAGGATAACAAATGAACATCATACAACAAATCATCATACTGGCGCCGCCCTTTCTCTTCGCGCTTACCATCCATGAGTACAGCCATGGACTGGTGGCTTACCGCCTGGGCGATCCAACAGCCAGCAATCTGGGACGCTTGACCTTAAACCCACTGAAGCACCTGGACCCTTTAGGCGTGCTGGCCTTTATCATCATGAAAATAGGTTGGGCCAAACCTGTGCCGGTCAATCCGCGTTATTTCAAAAATCCCTTGAAAGATATGATATGGGTCGCGCTGGCAGGGCCAGCGGCAAATCTGATGACTGCTATTGCCAGCAGCCTTGTGGCTGAACTTCTTAGTCTCTTTGCGGCCTTTATCCCCAAGGCCATTCTTTTTCCCCTCTTTCAGATGGTGGGGGCGAGCATCTGGATCAATATTGTCTTAGCGGTTTTCAATCTGCTGCCGATTCCTCCGCTGGACGGGAGCAAAGTCCTGATGGGCATCCTGCCGCCCCGCCAGGCAGCCACCTTTGCCCGACTCGAACCATTCGGCTTTCTCATCCTGCTGGCCCTCTTTTACACCGGTTTCCTGCAGAAGGTACTCATGCCCATCATCGGACTTGCCGAGCGCATGATAACTGGTTGATCATCGTATCGGATTATCCGGCAAGCCCGTCATACAAAGCACAAAATTCATACACAAGTTTTCTTCTTGCAGCAACATCGAGCCGAAAGTATATGGGGCTCAGCATCAAAACTCTGATTGCCTGTCGAGGTGTCATAGCGGTCCTCCCTTGCATGTTTGAAACTTGCTTATAGGTTAAAGCAATTTCCGGACCATCAACACCAGCCAGAGAAGAACACCTATAATTCCGGTATATTGGCCAGCAAGCCAACCCTGGCGCGCCAACTCCCTCTCCTTATTTCATTTCTTTTCGGACATATTTTTTCGCAAAACAGGAAAAGCGGATTAAGTCGATCCGATTTCCCGGAAAGTCTGCAGCAAGTTGCAAATAAAGCGTTGGCTTTTTTTTTGCATCTTTTATAATGTGAGATATGGTGACCCTATGACCGAACCAACAGCGCAAACGAAAACAGAAAAGAGCAGGGAGCTGGCCCGGATCCAGACCTATAAGCTCTATTACGAAAGCAAAATAGCCTGCTTGAGCAACAAGCGGCTGTCTCCTGCGCTGCACCTTCTTGCCTGCAAAGACGCCCCGGTCGAACGAGGCGACCTCGATTCCAACTGGCAACATGGCCGCTATATCAGAAAATGCCTGAGTTATTACAAAAAAAAGTTAAACGAATTAGAAAAAGAACTAAAAAAAATTAAATGAAAGAAGGCAAAGCGAAAACACTCTTTGCCTGTGACAGCTGCGGCTCGACTTTTAGCAAATGGGCCGGTCAATGCCCAGAATGCCAGGAATGGAACACCATCAAGGAGCAG
>Ga0180007_10002585_pt1 | contig 21322 bp, 16 predicted proteins | sample MM_PC_MetaG_FD_121122 | JGI IMG/M metagenome (GOLD analysis project Ga0180007, IMG submission 121122) | Groundwater microbial communities from the Aspo Hard Rock Laboratory (HRL) deep subsurface site, Sweden - MM_PC_MetaG | ecosystem: Environmental > Aquatic > Deep subsurface > Groundwater... | reverse complement strand
CCTGAGCCTGCTCGACCTCGCCGCGGCTGCCGCCCGGGACGACCCTCGCGAGATCACCACCGATGTCCTCGAGGCGATGATCCGTGACCGGGCCCTGCGCTACGATCGCGCCGGCGAAGAGCATTACAACATCATCAGCGCCTTGCATAAATCGATCCGCAACAGCGACCCGGACGCGGCCCTGTATTGGCTGGCCAGGATGCTCGAAGGGGGCGAAGACCCCCTCTACGTGGCCAGGCGCCTGGTGCGCATCGCCAGCGAGGACGTCGGCATGGCCGACCCCCAGATTCTCGTTCGCACCCTGGCCGCCCGCGACGCGGTTCAGTTTCTCGGTCCACCCGAAGGCCACCTGGCCCTGGCCCAGGCCTGTGTCGACCTGTCCCTGGCACCGAAGAGCAACGCTCTCTATGTCGGTTTTGGAGCCGCGTGCAAGGAGATCCGACGCGGTGTGAACCCAGGGGTCCCCCTGCACCTGCGCAACGCTCCGACGGCGTTGATGCGGGAGCTGGGGTATGGTGAAGGATACCAGTACGCTCACGACGCCCCTGAAGGCGTGTCACCGATGTCCTGTCTCCCCGACGCCCTCCTGGGCCGTCATTTCTATGAACCCACGGCCCGCGGTCTCGAAGCCCGATACGGCGAACGACTGCAGAGCATCCGCGAATGGCGCGCACGGCACGACGAACTGGCCGCGTCTAGGAAGGACCAGAAGAGATGAAAACGATTGGTGTCTTGACCGGGGGCGGCGACGCCGCCGGCATGAACGCGGCCATCCGCGCCACGGTTCGCACGGCCCTCGGACGCAATGTCCAGGTCGTGGGTATCGAGCGTGGCTGGCTTGGCCTGAGTGAAGGCACCGTGCGGCCCCTGACGACGTCCGACGTCGGCGGCATCCTGCAGCAGGGCGGGACGATCCTGCGGACCTTCCGTTATCCTGAATTGAAGGAAGCTTCCGGTCAGAAGAAGGTCGAACGGCAGCTCGATAAGCTGAACCTGGACGGACTCGTGGTCATCGGCGGCGATGGAAGCTTCCGTGGCGCCGAGCTGCTGCATCGCAAGTACGGGCTGCCGGTTATCGGCGTTCCCGCCACCATCGACAACGACATCCATGGCACCGACTCATCCATCGGATTCGACACTGCGTTGAACATCGCCATCGACGCCATCGACAAGGTGCGCGACACGGCTTCGAGCCACGGGCGCATCTTCGTCATCGAGTTGATGGGGCGCAAGTGCGGGTTGCTCGCGATGGAAGCCGGACTCTGCACCGGAGCCGAGGAAGTGCTCGTGCCGGAGATCCCCTTCGATCTCACATCGGTGTGCCTGCGCATCGAGAGCGGCTACGACAGGGGCAAACAGCACGCCGTGATCATCGTGGCCGAAGGTGCTGCGCGGGCGCCCCATATCGAGTACGAGCTGAAGTCGCGTCTCAACCGAAGCATCCGCATGGTGGTCCTCGGGCACGTCCAAAGGGGGGGCTCTCCCAGCGCCTTCGACCGCATGATCGCCACGAAGCTGGGACATGCGGCCACCGAAATGCTGCTCGACGGCGTCAGCGGCAAGATGGTCGGCATCGTCGCCAACAAGATCAAGACCAGCCCTCTGATCAAGAAGGAGCACAACCTCAAGAAACAGGTTGAGCATCTCGATCAGCTGCTGAGACGACTGACCTGATCACTCGTGCTCGTTAGAACGTGATTCGAATGGCTGCTCAAGAGAAAGCCCCCGGTCCGAAGACCGGGGGCTTTTCCAAAAACGGAAGTCCTGAGGTTCTAGTCTTGGCCGTCGATGAACGTGTTGGCGTACTTGAACCAGTTGACCTTCATGTCGCCACAGACATGGCCGAGCCCCTCGTAGACTTTGCCCCGCTGGATGCGGCTTTCCTCGACACGGGCGAGAGAGAACGAGCCGACCAGGGGCAGATTCTGACTCTGGAGCAGGTCCATCATCCATGACGCACCGGGACCGATGTCGACCAGCTTGAAGGTCGATTTCTCGAACACGGCGTACCAGGAGTAGTGCTCGGGCCCCGGGGAGGCGGCCAGTTCCTTGGGCAGGTCGTGGTTGAGAACCCGGACGAACTTGCTGATGACCGATTGGACCTCGAGCAGGGGGTCACCCTCGTTCTCTGGATAGAACTCCTTGATGCGGCTCTCGAACTTCCAATCGAGCTCAGGCAACGGAGCGCCAGGAGTGGTGACCTGGGACTGGGTGGCCGTGAATACCTGGGGCAGGATGTAGCTCTCGACCGAGTCAACCGGCGAGACGATCGTGCCGTTCTTGATCCTCTTGAGGAAGAGATGAGGTGTGTCGACACTGTGGCTGAAGCGTTTCTGCACACCGAGCTTGGCGCTGGACCAGCTCGCGTACTGGTGCTCGATATCCGGGCCGATCAGGAAATGGTGTTGATTGCCGTCGGCCACGATCGCCACGTCACCCTTGGCGTACATGAGAGTCGGAGCATCGATCTCGAAGAGGAAATTGGTGCTCAGGGTGTCGCCGCTCATGACACGGGCCATGGAGGTGACGACGTAGGGGTCAACGATCTCTTCCTCACTGCAGCCGGTCAGCAACAGGGCTGCGGCCATGAGTGTCAGAAGGAGAAGGGCCGGGGCCCGTCGCAGCTTGGACGCATCAAAAAACATGGAGATCCTCCCTTAGGGGTCTCTGCGCCCGGTCAGTCAGGAACCGGGACAGGCGGTCTTTCCTCTTGCGGGGATCCTATCCCCGGCCATCACCGTCGTCAAGTGCCGTCCCCGAAGGGACAGACGTCATGAAATTGGCGACTGCTCACTCAGAACGCAAGTCAATCTTGGACTTTGCACCAAGTTGGGCCTCAGCTGTGCCGATCTTGCGAGGAAGATCCATCGCCCATTGCAGCAGGATCCCGTGGTCGGGCTGGGGATCGTCCCAGGCTGCATGGAAAATCTCCCAGTGCTGCGGCAACAGAAGTCCTCCGGTGGAAAACGTCCGAAAGAAGCGCCTGCGTCGATCGGCTACCGGATGGCCCGGCATGCTCCTGCCTCGCAGGCGTCCGTCAAGACTCACGCCCCAGATCTCCTGGTACCCTTCGGCCAGAAGCGGAGGCACTTCCGCGGGGCGCACCAGACCCGAGGCCAGATCGACCAGGGCAAGACCCTGATGGTGCAGAAAACGCGACGTCCCACTCCGGGAGAACTCGCCGTCGTCCGACTCATCGACCCGAACTCCCTTGAGTTCCCAGGGAAAGGTGGCTGGGAGCGTGGTGACCGAGATCGAGGGAACGCTCATGAACTGGTTCGGGTGGCAGTACAGTTCAACTGCCCGTGACCCGGGGAATTCGATCCAGGGATGATCGTCGGCGGCAATATCGTCGACGACCAGGGTCACCTGGTCGAAATACCGGGCCAGGCCCAGATGCTCCGCCGCGACATGGGCGAGCGGCTCGACTTCGGTCCAGTGGGGCCAGTCGTCCGGCAAACCGGCGAGTCGCAGAGATCTGTCCGCTGAGGCGTCCGTCACACCAGTTCCTCCTCCGGAACGATCAACGAGCCCGCCACCGGTTCCAGCACTGCGGTGAAGTGCCTCAGCACCGGCGCCTGCTTGACAATCCGCAAGCCGCGCAGACGCTCGCTGTTCTCCTTCAACCTGGCGCAGCAATCGGCCACGAAGGCCAGATGGGTTTCGGTGTACACGCGGCGTGGCACCGCGAGGCGCACCAGCTCCATGGCCGGATGAGTCGGCTCGCCGGTGTCGGGGTCGGTTCCTTCGAACATCAGACTGCCGATCTCGACACCGCGAACACCCCCCTCGAGATAGAGGGCGCAGGTCAGGGCCTGGGCGGGGAACTCCGACTGGGGAATGTGAGGCAGCATCCGTTTGGCGTCGACGAACACGGCGTGCCCGCCGACCGGCATCAGGATGGGGACTCCGCGTTCGGCCATCAGCTCGCCCATGCGTCTCACCTGGCCGATGCGGTAGGTCAGGTAGTCCTGCTCGAGGACCTCGCGCAGGCCTTGAGCCACGGCGGCCAGGTCACGTCCCGAGAGTCCGCCGTAGGTCCGGAAGCCCTCGATCAGGATCAGTAGGTTGGTGATTTCCTGGGCGATGTCGTCGTCGTTGAGGCACAGGAAACCTCCCATGTTGACCAAAGCGTCCTTCTTGGCGCTCATGGTGCAACCATCGCCGAGACTGAAGATCTCCCGGGCGATCTCCTTGATGGTCTTGTCGGCGTAACCCGCTTCTCGCTGCTGGATGAACCAGGCGTTCTCGGCGAAACGGCAGGCGTCGAAGAGCAGCGGCACACTCCTGGTCCGGCAATAGGCCGAAACCTCGCGGATGTTCGCCAGGGAGACGGGCTGCCCGCCGCCGCTGTTGTTGGTGATCGTGATCATCACGAACGGAATCCGCTTGCCGTACTTGACGAAGACCCGGTCGAGCTTGTCGAGATCCATGTTGCCTTTGAAGGGGTGATCGATCGACGGGTCCAGGCCCTCGTCGATCACACAGTCGAGGGCGAGGGCTCCCTGGTACTCGACATTGGCTCGGGTGGTGTCGAAATGGCTGTTGTTCGGGACCACCGACTCGGCGTCGAGTTGGGTCGAGAACAGCAGGTTCTCGGCGACGCGGCCCTGGTGAGTGGGGATCACGTGCTTGTAGCCGAAGATGTCGCGGATCGTTTCCTCGAAGTCGTAGTAGTCGCGACTGCCGGCGTAGGCCTCATCGGCCTGGATCATGGCGCCCCACTGGGCGTCGCTCATGGCCGAGGTGCCGCTGTCGGTCAGCAGATCGACGTAGATGGATTCGGACGGCAGGCTGAAAACGTTGTATCCGGCTTTGACCAAAAGGGCTTCGCGTTCGGCTCGGCTGACGCGTTTGAGACGTTCGACGACCTTGATCTTGTAGGGAACGAAGGGGAGATCCATTCCAGCATCCTCCGACTGTCATGGATGAATGGTGCGAACCGGCACGAGGCCGGCCCGCCGGGTGATCCAAGAGTTCCCGGCAGGGAGAACTTAACAGGAGGTCCTGGAGGTCACAAGGTCAAGAGCGATCGCGGAGCAAAGGCGAGATGCCCTGATGCAGAACAAGAATCCGCTGGTCCGCCCGGCTCAGCATGGCGTAGTGCTGGCGGTCGGACTCCGTACCGCTGCAGAGATAGACCAGGGCGCCGGTGCGACCCTCTCCCGCCCGTTCCGGAGTGGTCAGGACCATGACCGGCCCTGAGGGGATCACATCGACTTCGCCAGACCGCGTGGCCACGGCGTGACGCCAGACCTCCATCAAGGGCCTCGCAGCGAAGCGGCGCAGGGATTCATCCGGCGCGGACAGGACCAGATTGGTGATGCGCGCCGCTTCCCGGGGACCGTGAAAAAGTCCTTCGGCCCAGCGAGCGCGAGACAGACGCGCCCAAAAAGCCGTCAATGTCTGGTCCGGATCAGTCTGGATCGCCAGCCAGTGCCGACAGCTCTTCCGCTGCTCGGGCAGGATCAGGGCCGAGGTCCAGACGTCGGACTCCCCAGCCCGGTCATCAGCACAGCTGGCTGCATCGCAGAGCACCGAGAGGAACTCCAACGTGCCGGGCTGACGCAGCAAGGCGAGTTCCCAACTGTAGACCGGCAGCCAGCCGAGTCGGGCGGCGCTGCGTCCGATGTACTCAAGATCCTCGAGAGTCGGGGCCACCAGTTCCACCGGCTGCTCCAGGCCGGCATCCCGCAGACGGTCATCGATCATGGCCATGGCGTTGTCCAGACCCGCCACCGCCACCGACTCAACGACGCCTCGCTCACGGACCACGGTGCGCGGCAGGGGGCGCTCGGGCTGAAGGATTTCGACGATGTCAGCCAGGTCGTCGCGGATCAATCGCGACACGTCCTGCAGGCGACCGGTCCTGATGATCTGGTCTTCGTCCGGCGGCAACGGCAGCAGATGTTCCCAGGCGTCCTGAAGAAGAACCGGTTCGAGCACGACCACCAGGCGCTGCTCACCGATGCGGTTGGCCAGCCGGAACCGCAGGGCCGAAGGCATCGCTTCGAATCCCAGCACGACGGTGATCGGAGTCGGGGTCCCCCGGACCAGGCAGGATGGGTCGAACCGGGAGGCTACAGCGGCATCCTTGGAGCCGACAATCATCTCGGGTGCGCCGAGACCCGGCGCCCAGCGACGCCAATGGTGCTGGAACCTTGCGGCGCCATCGAGATCAGGGGAAATCACCGTGATCCGCCTAGCCGGCAGATCGTTCCTGCAGGCCCTGATCAGGGCCGCCACCAGGGAGACAGTCCTGCCGCTGCCGCGGGCACCTTCGAGCACCCTCAATCCAGATGTCGACAGGGCGAAGAAGGAAGCCAGGGCCTCGACCGCCGCCTCCGATTCGCGGGCGAGTTGCATCCGGGGAGCGATGACTGCCGGCAGGAGTCGGGGCACATCCTCGAAGAATCCGATCCTCCAGGATTCGATCAGACGCTCTCGCCAAACCTGATGCTGGGCATTGAGTCCCCGCAACAGATCGCTGACGGGGGCATGCAGTCCACCCGAAACCCGATTCGCCAACGAATGATCCTCGCCCGCGAGCAGATCTCCGGCTCCCGGCGCACCCTCGAGGCGACCCCATCCGAGCAGGATGCCAGCTTCGAGATATCCCTCGATTTCCGGACAGATGGGGTTCTGGGAAAGGCTCTCCCCGTCGCCGAGTCCGGCCAGCACTTCCACCAGGAGATCTCGTCGACGACGCAGGGCCGCGATCAACACATCCGGTTCCCCGAGGCGCCCCACCCGACGGTGAGTCCCGTGTCGGAGGCCGCCATCGGGTTCATAGAGGAGCTGCAACCCGGGTTCATCCACCCGCATCGAAGAGCTCAAGAGGAAACGATCGAGCCAGGCCAGATCCTGGTCATCCAGGTCCAGGGGCAGAGCGGCCAGGTCCACGGCACCGACCGCGCCAGGTGGCAGATCACCCAGCATAGCCGAGAGCAACGTCTCGAGCAGGGGGTCGAGACGGCTCATACGAAATTCGAGCTCCATGCGCGTCAGCAGACTGATCCAGGATTGTTGTTGGTCGTCTGTGTGGGCGACCATCCCGTCCTGGTGTGTGTCGACGGCTGCCAGCCAGCTCAAGGCTCCGACCGCGCGTCGGACCTGGGCCGCCGGCGCGCCGGTGACGATTTCCTGCAACCTCGGTGAGAGCAGTCCCTCCCAACGCCAGGGAGGAGTCAATTCCACGGGCGCCTCGAGAACGGCCGCCCGCAGGGGTTGCGACTCGTCGAACAGCGTTGCCTGTCGCCCGACCGCTCCCTCGATCAAATCCAGTTCAAGGGGGTGGAACCACAGGGCGAGTTCCCCTGCACAGCGCTGACGAAGGTCGGCGAGTTCCTCCGCATCCTGGGGTGCGACCAACAGGACGTGGCGACACTCGGCGGGAACGACCGGTTGATCATCGAGCAGGCAGACCAGCCAGGAGCCGTCCCGCTCATCGAGACCGAGGCTGTGCGATTCGGCCCGCAACCAGGAAACACCAGCAGCATCGAACTGGTTGGTCCAGAGGAGCAATTCCCTTGAGGGAATCCAGACACAGAGAGGGTTGGCGGCGGCCTGGCGGCTCTGTTCTCTCTCGGCCAGAGCGGCGATTTTTTCACGCCGCAGACGATCGGGCAGTCGGTGCAGCTCGGCTGCCGACTGCCAGCGCAACAGGTTCAAGCCGCATTCGGGACAGTGGTCCTCGGCTTCACGCAGCTCGGAGGCGTGGGAACAGCCGGGGCAGGAGACTTCGACTCGTCCGCACCGCACCACAGCCACCGGCGGACTTTCTCCCGGGTCATTCATCTGCGTCTCGGTCAATTCCACCAACGCGCCTCGTCGTCGCCGGAGCAACTCCACCAGCGTTTCGCGCCAGGGCTCGGGCAAGTGGCTGGCGTGCAGGCGAACCCGGCTGTCGAGATCTCGCAGCAGGAAGCCCAGGGCACCGACGAACTCCTGACCGGCCCCATGATCGCTCGGCAGCCAGCGACGCAGATCCGAGACCCAGACCTCGGTCGGACGGGCTGCGGCGAGTTGACGACGCAGAACGGAATCCTGCAGGGCGCCGGGCGTGACCCAGACCAGCGGTGCCGGCACGAAGGAGCGATCACCAGGCGCCGGTGCGTTGGAGCGTGGAGATGTCGAGGCAGCTGCCAGGGCGTCCGCTCCACGAGGAGGGGTGTCGGCCACAACCAGCAACCAGTCATCGAGACGCCCCTTCTCCGATCGTTGCCAGCAGGCGCGAAGTGTATCGAACCAATGCCGTTCCGCCGGACCGATATGCAGACCGCAAGTGCGGTCGGCGTCCGTGGAGGGCGGCGGTCCCTCGGGGATCATGGCCCAGCCCTCGGGAAGCCCGAGGCCGTCGGCTTCCAGCCAGCCCTGTTCCTGGAGCCACCGTCGCGATGCCAGAGCGGCCGAGCCGCTGCGTCGGTCGAGACTGACACAGCGGCGGAGAATCGCCGCGTCACCCGCTGCGAGCCGTTTGGCTTCCTCGGCACCGAGCAGTTTGCCCGGTTCCGATCCTTCGGGGCGTGTGGGCAGGTCCCGCCACCAGCGTGAATCGGTGATCACGACGGTCTCGCCTCCGCGCCCGAGCCAGGCATTGACCTCCAGGGCCAACTGTCCGCGGCGTTGAGCGACGAGCTGTTCCCTCTGGCTGTCGCGACGACGCCACCCGGCATGGGTCTCTGCAGCACTGCCCAGTCCACCGATCCCATCGAGACTCTCCAGACGTGGGATCACGACCACTTGGTCGTGTTCCACCGTCGGACAGCGCCAGATCTCATCCAGCTCACGGGCCTGGGGCAGAATCTTGGGGTCACCAAAGACACCTGAAGCCCTGGCCATGAGGGCTTCCCGCAACGGCCCCGAAACGCCTGGCAGGGCCCACAGAACCTGACGACCCTGGCTTCCGACCACCGCGGCATGATCAACCAGGGTCGCGACCAGTTCGCCCAATGCAACGCGGGCGCCCGGCACCGGAATGTCGTCTCCCAGTTCAAGGAGTGGCGGCAGCACATCGGTCGACGCCCGACACACCACGTTTCCACCCACATCGAGCCAGGCGATCAGCTGCTCCTCGAGATCGGCCCTCAGGAACACGCCGCCCGTCGCGATCAACAGCGTTGCCTCGCTGAAGGGCTTGAGTCGCCGGTGCAGGTCCGGGGCTGAGTCGTGATCACGTCGGGTGAGTCTCCAGAGAAGAACGGCGGCGTCGCAGAACACCCAGGCTGCGGGACGATCGGCATCGACACCCCAGGCCTGGGACAACTGGTCCCGGCTTCCTTCGAGCCAGGCGGCCGACCCGACCACGACATCCGAATCCGTCACACGCGTCTCGAGCTCCTGTCGCCAGCGACCCCCGTCCCCGGTCTGACCTCGTCGACAGTTCGAGAGCCACCTGAGGTACTGAGCGGCTGGCCCGTCAGAACCCCCACCGGAGGTGTTGGTGCGCAGGGCATCGCCGAGATCACCGTTGTGGGTTCGACACATGCGGATCCAGTGGAAGAGCGGCAGGGTGTCGGAACGCTCAGCGACCGGACGGGCCAGCAGAGCCTCGAGATCGTTGATCGCGCGCACGGGATCGTCGACGAAACCGTCCAGCGGCAGGATGGTGCGCTCTCCCCCGCGAAGCTGGAGGACTTGTCCGAGGTCGCAGAGACGTGTCGCCTGATCCAGCACGATCCGCCAGCGTCCCCGGCGAGCTCCCCAGGAAGCCAGGACTCTTCCCGGACGGCCCGAGGTCACAACGGCGTGGCCGGCCTGGGCCAGATCCGCCATCGGATCACATCCACGGAGGGCGTCGCCGCGAGTCGGCAACACCGGAGCGGGGCGTTCCCAGAGCGGCGACAGAGGCCATCCCGACGCCGGTACCAGTTCGGGCGGCAGGAACGCCGCGATCAACCGGGAAGGACCGTCGCCGGCCCGGGCCAGAGCGTGCAGGCCGGTCCGGAGTGCCGTGTCACCCTCGATCAGGCCGATGACGATCTTGGACCAGGCCCGCCCGGCTGCCAGGATCGGCATCAAACCCGGAATAGCGTCAATGCGCGTGAACGAAGGATGGGACGAGGAAAGACAGATCGGCTCGGCCAACAGATCGGCGGGACCGGATTCGGGACTGTCGGCGATCATGACGCTGGCCAGCTCGTCCAAGGAGCGTGTCGCATGGGGACAGCCGATCCGACAGCCGAGGATCCTCTCGCCACAGGGAAGCAGGAAAGCCATGAGTTCCGTGTCCGGGCTGCCGGTGCTCCAATGCGCGACGTCGAGAGGCTGATCACCGTGCCAGAGAATGAACCACCAGCGATCGTCGTCGCCACCGACCGCCGCCCAGACGGCATCCCTGCCGAACGTTCGACGAGAAGTGATGATCCGACCGACCTCCGCCAGGGCGGCTCGACATGCGGGCTCCCCGGGCGGGTAGAGATTCGAGATCCGCTGGGCCTCGGCGTAGCGGGGAACCGGCAGGACATGAGCGTCGGCATTGGCCAGCAGACGGACGGTCCTCAGTTGAAGGCGATCCCGATCCGCCGAAGGAGCGGGCATTCCCAGGAGATACTCGTCGTAGGCCCCGAGAGCATCGACGAGTCGGCCGGCCTGGTCCAGGAGTTCGCCCCTGAGACGACACCGGACCTCGTCTTCCCCTGGAGCGATCGACTTGGAAGCGATCAGGGACGCGGCGGAATCCGCCAAGGCTCGGGCATCGTCGGAGTCGGCCCCGCCCCGCGAACAGATCAGGCTCAGCACCTTGCCAGCCACATCGATAGCGGTATCCCCGACCAGGAACCCAGCACGGGGAAGCAGATCCGCCTGGGGCAGCCACCCGCCGCGAGCGGCAGCCTCGAGGGTCGCGGTGGTCAGACAGGCGCAGCGTTCGGAGTCGGGTTCGACCAGAACGCTGCGGGAGGTGAGCAGGACCGCCTGTTCCAGAACGTCGCGGTCAGCGCTTCCGGAAATCCCGAATGCCGGATAGGTCGCTTCACGAATCAAGGCGTCGGCGGCCACCAGGAAATCCCGGCGAAAGAGATCGCACGAGCGTTCCCATTTTCCCTGTTCATCATTGTTGTCTGGACGTTGGCGAACACTTCGCAAGATCTTGCGGGCTGCATTGCCCACGGTCTCAGACAGAAAGATGCGACCCGGTGATTTTTCCCTCGCCGCCTGGGCCTGGTCGAACGCATGCTCCGCCTCCACCAGCTTTCGCCGGTCCAAACTTCGTCGCGCTTCGTTGAAGATATCCCAGTAACTCATTCGACTCCGTCTCAGACAACGATGTTGACCAACTTGTTCGGAATGACGATCACTTTCCTGGGTTTCCGTCCGCCGAGCAGTTCGGGAATCCGGCCGAAGGACAGCGCCGCAGCCTCGATCTTGGCCCGGTCCTCGTCCCGGGGAGCATCGAAACGCTCACGGATCTTGCCATCGACCTGGATCACGATCGTGACCGAGTCGGCGACGAGAAAGTCCTCGGACCATGCCGGCCAGGGGTGATCGAAGACGAGATCGGCATGACCGAGACGCTCCCACAGTTCGGCTCCCAGGGAAGGCGCAAAGGGTGACAGCATCGTCACCAGCGTTTCGATCGCCTCGACGGCATGGGGGTCGTCGTGGGAGATGGTGTTGCGGGCAGCGTAGCCGTAGAGCGCGTTGGTCAGTTCCATCAACCGGCTCAGGGCGGTATTGAACTGGAAGCGTTCGATGTCCTGGGTGCAACCCCGGATCGAGTTGTGCATGACCACGCGCAGGACCTTCCAGCGCGCCTCGATCTCCGACTCGGGAACTGGCGTCGCATTCTCGCCGGCGTCACCGGCAGGGGAACGTCCCGTGTTCAGGGCTTCGACCAGTCGCCAGACCCGACCCACGTACCGCCAGATGCCGTCGATCCCGTCGTCGGTCCAGTCGCCGCCTTCGGCGAAGGCGAAACCGAACATGAGATAGAGCCGCAGGGTGTCAGTTCCGTAGCGATCGAGGTAGTCCGCCGGCACGACGGTATTGCCCTTGCTCTTGGACATCTTCTCGCCGTCGCGGGTGATCATGCCCTGATGGCGCAGAGAAGCGAAGGGTTCCTCGCTCGGCACGTATCCGAGGTCGTGGAGCACCATGTTCACGAAGCGGGAATAGATCAGGTGGCCGTAGGCGTGATCGGCGCCTCCGACATACATGGCCACGGGCATCACCCTGGCGAGGCGTTCGCTGTCGAAGGGCTTGTCCGCCAGAGTCGGGTTCGGGTACCGCAGGTAGTACCACGAACTGCAGACGAAAGTGTCCATCGTATCGGCGTCCCGTAGGGCGGGGCGGCCGCAGTCGGGGCAGGGCGTGTTGATCCAGTCCTCGGCGGCCGCCAGGGGCGACATCCCCTTCGGCTTGTACTGGTCGATATTCGGCAGCACGACAGGCAGCTGATCCTCGGGCACCGGCACGGCCCCGCATGCGTCGCAGTGCACCACGGGAATCGGCGCGCCCCAGTAGCGTTGGCGGCTGATGACCCAGTCCCGCAGTCGGTACTGAATGGTCGATGCTCCCAGCTTCCGTTCGGCGAGATCGGCCACGATGCGGCGACCGGCCTCGAGATGGTTCTGCCCGTCGTAGGCTCCCGAATTCACCAGGACGCCGGGCCCGGTCCAGGCCTCGTTCAACTCGGCGTCCGGATCGACATCCTCCCCGAGCACGACCAGCCGCACCGGGAGGTCCAGGGCGCGGGCGAAGGCGAAATCACGATCGTCGTGACCGGGAACGGCCATGACCGCTCCAGTGCCGTAGGAGGCCAGGACATAGTCCGCCACCAGGATCGGAATGCTCTCACCGTTGACAGGGTTGATCGCCGACACCCCGGTGTGCACGCCGGTCTTCGGACGATCGGTACTCTGGCGGTCGACCTCACTCAAACGGCCGGCGTCACGCTGATAGGCCGCCACGGTGTCGCGCTGCTCAGGCGCGGTCAGGGCGCCGACCAAAGGATGCTCCGGAGCCAGGGCCATGTAGGTGACGCCGAAAAGCGTGTCGGGCCTGGTGGTGAAGACACGCAGCGCGAGCGAGCCGTCGTCGAGGGTCTCGGAATCGTCAGGCAGGATTCCCGGCACACCATCGGCAGGCACGGTGAACACGACTTCGGAGCCGTGACTCCTGCCGACCCAGCTGATCTGCTTTTTCTTGGTTTCCTCAGGCCAGTCCAGAGCTGCGAGATTATCGATCAGACGGTCCGCGTAACGCGTGATGCGGAAGCACCACTGGCGAAGTTTCCTGCGTTCGACTGTGGACCCGTCACGCTCGCAGCAGCCGTCGATCACCTGTTCGTTGGCCAGCACCGTCTGGCACGAAGTGCACCAGTTGACGGGCATGTCGGAACGGTAGGCCAGATCGTTCTTCATCAAGGTCAGAAAGAGCCACTGGGTCCACTTGTAGTACTCGGGCGTATGGGTCGCCAGTTCACTGCGCCAGTCGTACATGGGCGTCAGCGTGCGCAACTGCTCCCGGATGACCTGGATGTTCTCGGCGGTGTGAATGCCGGGGTGCACGCCACACTTGATGGCGTAGTTCTCGGCCGGAAGTCCGAAGCTGTCGAAACCGACAGGTTGGAAGACATCGCGCCCTCGCAGGCGTTCGAAGCGGGCGTAGGTGTCAGCGGGAACATAGTTGTACCAGTGACCCAGGTGGAGCTTGTCGCCGGAAGGATAGGAGAACATGCTCAGAACATAGCAAGGCTCGCGTTCGCCGTCCCAGGCCGTCTGTCCGTCGCCCTGGTCGTCCCAGCACTTGGCCCATCGCTGCTCGATGGCCTTGAAGTCGTAGTCCGCCATGCCGGTTGGTCCTCCGTTCCGTCGTCGACTCCTGGCGGAGTCCGAACGACGGGTGCGTGTCAGCCATCGATGCCGTCAGTGGCGCAACACTAAACGCGGAGAGAAACCCGCGCCACACCAAATGCCGCCCATCTTCGCAGTTCAGACGACCCCCGGCAAAATCCTGACCTGCAGACGACCTGCCCCGGGTCCCACTTCCACGGCCACGACATCGAAGCGATACTCGTCGATGCCGCGCGGCGTCTCCTCATGGAGATAGTGCCTCGCCACGTGCCGCATGCGTCCCAACCTTCGGGCATCGACTGCTTCCTCGGGTCGACCGAAGGCGAGGCCGCGTCGCGTTTTGACCTCGGCAAAGACCAGGATGCCGTCGCGGCGCAGGACGAGATCGAGTTCCCCGACGGCCCGACGCCAGCGGCGGGCGACGCAGGCGTATCCCTCGAGGGCGTAGGCGAGCACAGCCACTTCCTCGCCCCAACGACCGAGGTCCTGTCGCGTTTCGATGGTCATGGTGAGAATCCCAGCCGGGAGGAGGTGATCCCTCCTGCGCAGCAAAATCCCTACCAGAGCATTCCCTGATCGAGATCGGCGACCGGACGAAAGGAGCGCCGATGGAGGGGGCAGGCCCCGAGGGCCTGGAGTGCAGCCATGTGGACAGGCGATCCGTATCCCTTGTGTTCCGCGAACCCGTATCCCGGCCAGCGTCCGTCCAGCTGCACCATGAGATGGTCACGGCTGACCTTGGCGATGATCGACGCGGCAGCGATCGCCGCGCTGCGCCCGTCACCGCCGATGACCGTCCGGGCGGGGCAATCGAGTTCGGGGGCATGGGGCCCATCGATCAGCGCGAGGTCGGGAGTGCAGCCCAGCAGGCCGACAGCTCCGGCCATGGCTTCGAGGGACGCGCGCAGGATGTTGATGTGGTCGATGCGACAGGGCGAAACAGCGAAGGCGCCCCAACATAGGGCACCTTCGATGATTTCGCGGTACAGGAGTTCGCGACGAGGGGCCGTGAGGCGCTTGGAGTCGTCGAGGCCTTCCGGACACCAACCATCCGGCAGCACCACGGCTCCAGCGACCACCGGACCGGCCAGACATCCACGTCCCGCTTCGTCGGCCCCGGCGATGAGATCCGAGCTGCTGGTCCGCAGAGCATGGTCGTAGGCGATCAATTCGATGCGACGACGATCCCCGGACCGACCCACCTGATCTACTTCTTCACCATGCGACGCTCGCGGATCCTGGCCTTGCGCCCGGTCAGGGCGCGCAGGTAGTACAGCTTGGCGCGACGCACGCGCCCGTACCTGATCACCTCGATGGCGTCGAGGCTGGGCGACTGCAGCGGAATGACACGCTCGACGGGGACACCGTTGCTGATCTTCCGCACGGTGATCGCCTCTTCATTGGCGGTCCCCCGCTGGGCCATGACCACGCCTTCGTAATTCTGGATTCTGGTCTTGCCGGCCTCGGTGATCCTCATCTTGCAACGGATGGTATCACCGATGCTGAAGACGGGCAGGTCGGTGCGGCAGTTTTCCTGGCGCAGGCTGTCGATGACGTTGCTCATCGCGGTCTCCTCGTGTCGCCGGCCGGTGTCGTTCCGTTCGGCCGCCGTTGTCCAGCGTCGTCACCGCCTGAGCGGCGGGACGAACGCGTTCGTTCATCATTCGTGTCGTCTTGGATGACGACGTCTATTTCCCGTCCAACAGATCCGGCCTGCGAAGACCGGTCAATTCGATCGACTGAGCGCGCCGCCACGCCTCGATGTTGGCATGATGACCCGAGAGCAGGACATCCGGCACCTCGAGATCCCGATAAACGGGGGGTCGGGTGTACCAGGAGCATTCGAGGCGTCCCTGTTGGGATGCCGTGAAGCTGTCCTGTTCCGCGGAGTCGCTGTTGCCAAGCACTCCGGGGATGCGACGCACCAGGGCGTCGATCACGACCAAGGCCGCCAGCTCTCCGCCGGTCAGCACGTAGTCACCGATGGAGATCTCGCGCGGCTGGAGAATCTCCAGCGCCCGTTGATCGATCCCCTTGTAATGCCCGCAGATGAGGATCAGTTCATCCGCTTCACGAGCTTGGTCCAGGAGTTCCAGGACCAGATCTTCCCGGAGCTTTTCACCCTGGGGAGTCATCAGCAGAACCAGGGCGTCGTCGCTTTCCCGAACAGCTTCAACCGATTCGACAATCGGCGGGGCCATCATGATCATGCCCGCGCCACCCCCGTAGGGGTAATCGTCCACGGTGCGATGCTTGTCCACAGCCTGGTCACGGATGTCCGCGACCGTGTAAGTGACCAGCCCTTGTCCGGCGGCCCGGGCCAGGATGCTGGTTTCGAGCACCGGCCGGACCATCTCCGGAAAGAGGGTCAGGATCTTAATCGCCAGCGACATCCAGCAGTCCTTCAGGTGGATCGACGATCAGGGGGCCTTCCAGCCCCTCGCCGTTCACCAGGATCGGTGCAACCGCGGGAATCAGGACCTCGCGCTCGCCCCGCATGATCGCCAGCGTGTACTGGGGACCGTAGCGTCGCACTTCATGCACCTCTCCGAGCACCTCACCCGCCGTGTCGTGCACCGGACGGCCCAGCCAGCGAAACGGCAGCCCACCAACAGGCTTGGGGAACCCGGGGGCCGGATAACGGCTCCGGAGGAAGCCGATCTTCCGTCCGACCCAGGTTTCCGCCTGATTCCTGTCTTCGACGCCATCGACTTTCACCACATAGCAAGGCCCGTGGGCCCGCCAATGGGCCGCCTGGAAGCCCCGGCCGTCGTCGAAGACGAGCCATTCACCATCCAGGAGCGGTTCGTACCAGTCGATCATCGGGTAGAGCTTGAGCTCTCCCTTCAACCCGACGGTCTTGACCACTTCAGCGACCAGGACGAAGTCGTCCACGACGTTGCTCACGATCGATCAGATCGTTTCGGCGGCGTCAGATGAAACCGCGTCGTCAGCAGCACTCTCGGTCGCTACGGATTCGGTGTTCTGCTCGACGACATGGTCTTCGTCGGCGATTTCGAAACCGTAGATCTTGCCGTTCTTCTTGCCCATGGCCTCCAGCAGGATGCGCAGGGACTTGGCGGTCATGCCGCCCTTGCCGATGATCTGCCCCAGATCTTCGGGATGAACGTGGATCTCGAAGATCTCCCCGCCATCCTTCTCTAGGCGTCGAACACGAATGTCTTCGGGGTGATCGACCAGGTTCACGGCCACCCAGGAGACAAGATCGAGAACGTTGCTCATGATCAGCCCTCGTCTGGCTTGGGATCGGCGTCTTCCACAGGAGCTTCGTCCGACTCGGCTGCGGCGGCGGCTTCAGCTTCGGCTTGGGCTGTGGCGGCAGCGGCTTCAGCGGCAGCGGCAGCAGCGGCGGCTTCAGCTTCGGCGGCAACCTTCTTCTCCAGTTCTTGCTTGGCCTTGCGAGCCGTCTCGGCTTCGGCCTGAGCCTTCGCCTTGATCCTGACGTCGCCACGGTTGGCGCTATCGATCTTCCAGTTCGCCACCTTGGTATCGATCTCGGCCTGATCGAGGCCCTGACGCTGCAGGTCGTAGCGCAGCAACACGCCTTCGTTCTTCATGAGCGAACGAGCCGTGTCGGAAGTGGTCGCACCCTTCTTGAGCCAGGCGATGATCTCGTCATCGTGCAGCTTGGCCTCGTAGGGTTCAGCGAACGGGTTGTAGTAGCCCAGGTTCGCGATGTAGGCGCCGTCACGGCGGTTGCGGCTGTCGGTCACGATGAGACGGTAGAAGGGATGCTTCTTCCTTCCCATGCGTGTCAGTCGAATGGTCGTCGACACTGTTTACCTCCGGATCGTGTGTCGCTCTCAGTCACCAGGTTCGCAAGCTGAGCGAACCTGAACAACGGGTCTCGGAATGCAAGCGGTCGAATATAGTCTCCGCTCGCCCTCCTGCCAAGCCCCCAGCGGGTTGGCCCCCGTCAATGTCTGCCCAGCATCTTCTGGGCGAAATTCTCCATGCCTCCGGCACCATTGATCTGACGCATCATCCGACGCATGTCGCGGTACTGTTTGAGCAGCTTGTTCACCTGCGACACGTTCGCCCCGCTTCCGCGGGCGATGCGCTTGCGGCGCGAGCCGTTGATCAGGTCCGGATTCCGTCGTTCGGCCACGGTCATCGAGCAGATGATCGAGTCCACGCGGGTGAGTTGTCCCTCATCCACGTTCGACTTGTCCATCATGCCGGCGTCCACGCCTGGCAACATCTTAATGATCCCCTTCAAGGGTCCCATCTTCCGCACCTGGCGGATCTGCTTCTGGAAATCCTCGAGGTTGAACTCGTTGGACATGAACCGCTGGGCGAGGTTCTCCGCCTCACCGGCGTCCATGTTTTCCTCGGCCTTTTCGATCAGCGTGAGCACGTCGCCCATGCCGAGGATCCGACCTGCCATGCGATCAGGGTGGAAGGTCTCGAGGTCCTCGATCTTCTCGCCGACCGAGACCAGCTTGATCGGTCGCTGGGTCACACTCAGCAGGCTCAGGGCCACGCCGCCGCGGGCATCGCCGTCCATCTTGGTCAGCACGGCCCCGTCGAAACCGACCTTGTCGGCAAACTCCTGAGCGATCGTCACAGCTTCCTGGCCGATCATGGCGTCGACCACCAGAAGCTTTTCGCCCATGGGGACGATCTTGTCGATGTCGGCCAGTTCCTGCATCAGCGTCTGGTCGATGTGCAACCGACCGGCGGTATCGACGATCAGGACGTCACACTTGTTATCCTTGGCGCGACGATGAGCGATCTTGACGATCTGGGCGGCGTTTTTCCTTTCACGGTCACTATGGACCGGCACCCCGATCTGATCGGCGAGGATCTGGAGCTGGTCGATCGCAGCGGGGCGGTAGATATCCGCCGCCACCAGCATGGGCGACCGGCCCTCTTTTTTGAGCTTGTGGGCCAGTTTGGCGCAGAACGTCGTCTTGCCGCTGCCCTGAAGACCCATCACCATAATCGTGGCCATGGGGTCGCCCACGAGGTTCAGCTCCGGCGTCTCCCCGCCCATCAGCGAGACAAGCTCGTCGTGCACGATCTTGACGACCTGCTGGTCTGGCGTCAGATCGTCCCAGACCTTCTGGCCGTCGGTGATCTCGCTCACGCGGGCGACGAAATCCCTCGCCACCTTGTAGTTGACATCAGCCTCAAGGAGCGCCATGCGCACTTCGCGCAGAGCATCCTTGACATTTTCTTCGGTCAGCTCGCTCTGTCCCGAAAGGGATGAGAACGCCCGGCCGAGTCGGCTGGTCAGTTCCTGAAACACGTGTGATCGCTTTCTTTAGCCTCGTACAGCTCGAATGCCGTTTCGCCAGGCTGAGGTCGGAACCGTGGGCGGTTGCGTCCAAGGGGCACAGAAAAACAGGCGGGCGCCTTGAGACGCCGGCCCTGTGAGCCGCGATCGCCCAGAATAGCTCACGAAAGTCGTGAAATCAAGGGAATTATCGGTTTTCGGGACCCCTCAGCGCCGCCACTGCCGCAGCCCGATTCGGGGCTCCGAAAAGATAGGATCCGGTCACCAGAATATCCGCTCCGGCCTCTCGGCAAAGACCGCCGGTTTGTGCATTGATGCCGCCATCGACCGAAATGGCAAAATGCCCTTCGCCGTTTTTTCGACGCGAAGCCAGAGCAGCGATCCGCTCGATCATATCCGGCATGAACGCCTGTCCTCCGTATCCAGGCTCCACGGACATCACCAGAACCAGATCCAGGTCGGCTAGGTACGGAGTCAGTTCGCTCAGGGGTGTTCCGGGGCGCAGAGACAGGCCGGCCTTCATTCCCAGGGAGTGGATTCCGGCGAGCGTATCCTTCGTGTTCGATTCCGACTCCACATGGAACGTCAGGGCGTCGACGCCGGCGCGGGCGAAGGCTTCGATCATGCCGTCGGGATGGGTCACCATGAGATGAGCATCCAGGGGCAGGGTCGTGCTACGGCGCAGGGCCTGGGCGATGAACGGACCGAAAGTCAGGTTGGGGACGAAATGCCCGTCCATGACATCGAGGTGGAAGAGGTCGGCACCGGCCGCTTCCATTGAGGCGAGCTCGTCCCTCGCGGCTCCGAAGTCGGCGGAAAGCACCGAGGGTGCTACGGCGATGTCATCGTGTCGACGCCACCAGGTCAATGGTCGCTCCCTTCAGGATGCGGGTACCGGGAGACGGATCCTGTTCCAGGACCGTGTTCGGCGCCACCCTCCCCTCCCGTTCGTATTTCACTGGCGAGACCACGCAGCCCGCGGCCTCCACTACGGCGCGGACGGCGAACAACGATCGTCCCCGCAGATCGGGCATCAACAGGGCCGTATCGGCGGCCGGAATTGTCAGCACCAGATCGACGCTTTCCCGCTTGCGCAGGGCCGACCCCGCCGAGGGCGACTGCCAGGCCACTCCGGTGACGACGGAGGTGGGATCTCCGATTTCCAGGACTTTCCCCAGTCGAAAGGACTCGCGCTGCAGCGTCGACTCCGCCTGGCGGCGGCTGAGATTCAGCAGGGATGGAACCGGCCCGGCGGCGGGACCCGAACTGATCACCACGGCGATGCGACGACCCTGGCGGATCATGGTGCCTGGCAGCGGCGCCTGATCCAGCACGCCCCCTGCGGCGATATTCGGATGGGCATCCTGACGGACGGTTTCAAGCAACAGACCCAGGGCTTCGACGCTCTCGCGGGCGCTGGCCATGTCCAGCCCGGCCAAGAGAGGCACCCTGACCTCCTGGTGACGATGCACGAGCCTGGGCATGACCAGGAAGTTGAACGTCAGCACTCCGAGTCCGAACACCACCCCGAGAGCGACCAGGAGGATCAGGAATTGCCATACCCGCATCGATCAACCCTCCTTGCGCAGTCTCGCTGCGAAGAAACCATCGCCGCCGCCGCGTTCGGGCAGCCAACGGCGTTCGCTGGTCCCACTCTCGCGGCTAGGATCCATGGTCAGCTCGGGACAGTCCACCATCAGTCGTTCGAGAACATCCTGATTTTCCTCGGGTTCCAGGGAACACGTCGCATAGAGAAGGCGCCCCCCTGACCGGAGCAGACGCACCGCTTCCCGGGCCAGGGCCAGCAGCGTGTCGGCGTTGCGGTGAAGCGTCGCTTCATTGAGCATCCAGCGCCCTTCCGGATGGTGCCGCAACACACCAGTGCCGCTGCAGGGACCGTCGAGCAGGACGGTGCCGAAGGATCCATCGGCGAACGGAGCCGAGGTTCCATCCGCTGATAACACGAAAACGGGGTTGGGCTCAACCCTTTCCAGATTCTGCAGAAGCGGTTCGAGGCGGCGTGCACCGCGATCGATGGCGACGAACAGCTCCTCGGCAGGACGCTCCGCTCGCAAGTGGAGCGTCTTACCGCCCGGTGCGGCGCAGAGATCGAGGATCGGCCCCTCCATGTCCGTTCCGAGAAAAGTCGTCGCCTCCTGGACAGCAAGATCCTGAACGATCAGGTGGCGTCGCGTCGACAGGAGGTCGGCCAATTGCTGACGGGGAAACCGGTCCAGCAATCTCAGGGATCGTGGGGACGAACCTGCCT
>Ga0180007_10002584_pt1 | contig 21327 bp, 23 predicted proteins | sample MM_PC_MetaG_FD_121122 | JGI IMG/M metagenome (GOLD analysis project Ga0180007, IMG submission 121122) | Groundwater microbial communities from the Aspo Hard Rock Laboratory (HRL) deep subsurface site, Sweden - MM_PC_MetaG | ecosystem: Environmental > Aquatic > Deep subsurface > Groundwater... | reverse complement strand
TGAATTTCCTTCATATCTATTTTTAATTCTTTGACAATCTTTCTAAAAATATCATTAACATCTGTTTCTTTTCCACTCCCTACATTAAAAATTCCAGAAAGATTTAAAGCGAGAATATTTGCTTTAACAACATCTTTAACATAAATATAATCTCTTGTCTTCTCGCCAGAACCATTTATTATAGGGGGCTTTCCTGATAAAATCCTGTCAATGAAAATTGCAATAACTCCTGCTTCGCCCTTACTATTCTGCCGAGGACCATAAACATTGGAATATCTCAATGAAACATAATCCAACCCATAAACTTTTTTATAAAATTCGAGATACTTCTCAATTGCTAATTTTGCAATGCCATAAGGAGACATTGGTTTTTCATTTTCTATTTCAGACGTCGGAATTTTAACATCATCTCCATAAATGGCCCCCCCTGTAGAAGAAAAAATAAATTTCTTAATTCCATACTTAACACAGCAATTCAAAACATTAAGCGCCCCTAAGAGATTTATTCTAGCATCTTCCATTGGATCTCTAATAGATTTCTTAACATCTATTTGCGCAGCAAGGTGAAAAACATAATGAGGTTTTTCATTTTCAAAAATATTCTCAATTTTTTTATCTTGAATATCTATCTCATAAAATTTAGCATTTTTATTTAGGTTGCCTTTATCCCCTGTTGATAAATTATCTATAACTACCACTTCAAAATTTTTTTCAATAAGTGCTTCAACAATCCATGAACCAATAAACCCTGCCCCTCCTGTAACTAACACCTTCATTTTATTCTTCTAACCTGTCATTAAACTCTCCGGAAATATTTTCCAACATTTTTTTTCTGACAATTTTTTTATCTACTGCCCAATCATGATGCCCCAAAACCCACCCCAACTTAACCAAAGCTGTTTCAGCCAGTATATCTTCAAGATAGATAATTCCCGTCGCTAAAAGTTCCCTGCCATTAGAATAAACTAAAGGATCAACTCTTCCAAAAATGCACTGCGAAACCGCGCAGACAACCAAACCTTTTTCCTGAATTTCCTTTAATTTTTTTGTCCAGCCTTTTCTCGCTCTTTTCGTCGGCGCATGCCCCAAACCAGACATTTCCAAAACAAAACCCTTATATTTTTTCCGAACATAAAAATCGAGAATTTCAGGGTCCTGCCCAGGATAAATTTTAACCAACGCGACTTTCTCTTCAAACTTCAAATCAAGTTTAACTTTACTTTTATTGCGGAATTTGTGTTCGGAAATTTTATCAATTCTACCTGGATAGATTTTTGCGAAAGGTTTTGAATTTACAACTTTGAACGCATCTCTTTTTGATGTGTGCAATTTCCGAACTTTTGTTCCAGGTATTGCATAGCAAAAATCATCGTCGCTGTTTGCGTGTCCTACGAGCATAACTTCTGCAATGTCTGAAATAGCTGCCAAAGCCGCGCACTGCAAATTCAAATTAGCGTCGCTGGAAGCCCTGTCAATGCTTCTCTGACTATAAGTCAAAACAACTGGTTTGTTTAAATCCTTCAGAAAAAAACTCAAAGCAGCAGAAGTGTAATGTAAAAAATCAGTTCCGTGTGTTATAATAACTCCCTTAATATTCGGGTCGTTTAACAACTTCTCACAAACCCTCGCAATTTTCTGCCAGTCCTTAAAATCCATATCCTCTGACGCTTTCATAAACGGCACTTCAACTTTGAAAACATTAACTTTCTTAAAAGAATCAGGATAAAATTTAAACAAACTCTGAGGGGTATCAAGCCAGTCAACCCCTCCTTTAACAGGATTTAATTTGGCAGCAATTGTTCCGCCAGTAATAATCATCGCAATCTTAGGTTCATCTGCTTGTCCCTTTACTTCAACATCTTCTTTCTTCTCTGAAAATTTCTTCAAAACCTTAACATCAAGAATGTCCTTCTTGTTAAAACCAATATTATATCCTGAATCAAGCTTCAATAAAATTATCCCTTGCTCAGAACTCTCAAGCAAAACCCCTTCATATTCTTTCTTAACTAAAACAACCTTAACAAAATCTCCTGCTTTTGCCTCCATAAAAAATCAAACCAAAAAGACTATAAAAATATAATGAATAGAATAGTTATTACTTTATAAGAGTGATAAACAGAAAAGTTTAAAAAGCAAAAAATTTTGAAAGGGTAATGAAATATCAAAGTCCGATGATTAAAAGGATTAATGGAAATTTTGAAAAAGAAAGCTATGAGTCAAAATTATTCAAGAGAATTACAATTGGATTCGCTTTAATTTCAACACTCTATTTTGGACAAGGTGTTCTAAAAGGATTTGGAGAAATTGAAAACCAAGAAATAGCAAGGAAAATCGGCGTACCTGCAATTGAACAAAGTTATGGGGATTATCTCTGCTTAGGAGCTAAAAATATAGCAGGAAGAATTTTTCCCCCTATAAAATAAATTTTGAATTCCAAACTTTAATAAATCCTTTTTCTTTTTATTCTTTATGACCAAAATAGGTTTGGAAATTCATGGATATTTATCAACAAACGAAAAACTTTTCTGCACTTGCAAATCAGAACACGGACAGAAATATTCAAAACCAAATGTAAATATTTGCCCAATTTGCACAGGACAGCCAGGAGCAAAACCATTGCTTCCCAACAAAATCGCCGTTGAAAAAGCCATTCAGATTTCTTTAATTCTTAAATGCAAAATAAATGAAAAATTAGTCTGGCAGAGAAAACATTATGACTGGCCAGATTTGCCAAAGGGTTATCAAAACACAATTTCAGGCCATCACGCAATTCCCGTCGGAGAAAAAGGAAAATTTCTTGGAATAAGAATTACAGAAACGCACATTGAAGAAGACCCTGCAGCGTGGAATCCAAAAACAGGAGAAATAGATTATAACCGCTCAGGCTCACCATTAATCGAAATCGTAACAGAACCAGACTTCAAAAACTCCGAAGAAGTAATCCTCTGGTTAAAACAATTGCTCGTAACTTTAAGTTATATAAAAGCAATTGATAAAAGTTTGGGAATAAAAGCCGACGTAAATGTCTCAACAAACAGAGAAAGAATTGAGATAAAAAATATGAATAGTTTGAAAAATATCAAAACAGCAATTGAATTTGAGATTTCAAGACAAAAAAAAGAACCTCCGAAAACGCAAGAAACACGAATGTTCGACGCTGATAAAGGAATTACTCTGAAAATGCGAACAAAAGAGCAGGCACAGGATTATCGGTTTATTTCAGAGCCAGATTTGCCAATAATAAAAATAGAAAAAACAAGGGTTCAAAAAATCCGCTCTGAATTGCCAAAAACCCCCTTTGAAAAACTCAAAAAACTGGTTAAAAAACACAAGATAGAAAAAAGTTCTGCAGAAATTTTAACAAAAAAATTAGAAGTCGTGGAATTTTTTGAAAAGATCATTAAAAAAGTAAATTCAAAACTCGCAGTTCGCTGGGTAACAGAAGAGCTTTTGAGTGTTTTGAACTATAATAAAAAAGAACTCGAAGAAATTAAAATCAACCCCAAACATTTTATTGAATTGCTTCAGCTTCTTGAAAAAAACCAGATTACAGAATTAAAAGCAAAAGAAATTTTGAGAAGCTGGAAAGAGCATTCGTCCTCGCCAAAGTCAAACGCAAAAAAACATTCGCAAATTTCCGACACTGCTAAAATCCAAAAACTCGCGCAAAAAATTCTTGAAAAAAACCCGCGCGCCGTCGCTGATTACAAATCAGGAAACAAAAACGCGCTCAATTTTTTAATCGGACAGGTTATGAAACTTTCAGACAAAAGAGCGGATTATACTGAAGCAAAAAAAGCCCTCGAGAAACTAATGGAATAAAATTTCGCGCATTCATTAATCCGCGAGTGAAACGAGCCAAATTGGGTGTGGTGGGCGGGGTAAAATGATAAAACAGCGTCGGAAATTTTGGAGGAAGAATTGAAATTAAATTGACCTTGGAAGGTATCCAGAATTTTCTTCTTCAAGAATCAAACTTTCTAAAATTCCTTCATCTCTACCTAAATCACATCCCCGATTTCTTAAATATTCTAGAATATCAATTCCGTCCCCATTAAACACCATCTTAATAAGACCAAGGATTTTTCCTTGTCGTCCGCAACCATAACAAACATATGTTTGGGTATCAGGATAAATATAAAAAGAAGCGTGTCTTTCTTCGTGGAAAGGACATAATCTTTTATAGGCACGACCTGTTTTCTTGAACATCCCTCCCAACAAATCAGAACCAATTTCCATTATATCTAATTTTTCCATCTTTTCCGTCGCTGATTTTAAATCCATAAAATGAACCCGCGAGGATTCGAACCTCGATCAACAGGGCCGAAACCTGTTATTCTATCCGTTGAACTACGGGTCCTGCTTGGCCACGCTGAACGAACAAGGTCGAACAAACATGAGACCTAAAAAAACAAAAAGATTAAAGTTTATAAATTTAAACTTCTTTAACATAGTATGCAACTCAAAAGACACCACAAGATTATGATTGGAAGTTTCAGCACATTTCTGATAGTTGTGTTGATAGCAAACAGCGTCTTTATTTATTTTCTCTACGGGCAATTGCAATTTAGTTACAATAAACTTGAATCAGAAATAACTCAGGCGCAGGCAGACACACAGACGAAAATAAACGAACTAACGATGAGCATTATGGAAGCACAAACAGAATTAACATCTCTCGGCTCTCAAATTGGTTCAATAGATAAAGAATTCAACGAATTAAAAGCTTCGACAAGTGCAGATTTCTCAGGGATAATTGAGAATGCTGTGAAATCAGTCGTGACTATAAAAACAAACATCGGACAGGGAACAGGATTTTTAATAACCGACGACGGTTATGTTGTAACAAATTATCATGTTGTTCAGGGTGCAACAGCAGCAGCGATATACACTTACGACGGACAAACTTATCAAGTTTTATTGGTTGGTTCTGATTCAACTCTTGATATAGCACTACTAAAAATATCTGGAAATTTTGAAAAATTGAAATTGGCAAATTCAGACGATATTCAAATCGGGGAAAAAGTCATCGCAATCGGAAACCCGTTAGGACTGCAATTTTCTGTATCAGAAGGAATTGTATCTGCAGTTAACAGAGAAGGTCCAAGCGGAATAAAAGCCTACATTCAAACCGACGCTGCACTCAATCCTGGAAATTCAGGCGGACCTCTAATAAACAAGCAAGGAAAAGCAATCGGAATCAACAATTTTAAAATCGGTTCAGGAGAAAGTCTAGGATTTGCACTTGAATCAAATTACATTGAAGATGCAGTAAATCAAATCGCACTGCAAAAATTAAATCAAACATTAATTTAATAAACTATTTTTAACCCATTCTTTTATGAAAAACCAAGAAGGAATAACCGCAAAAAAAGACGAGAATTTTTCCGAGTGGTTCACGCAGATAATCCAAAAATGCGAACTCGCTGACTTAAGATATAATATTAAAGGATTTCTTGTTTTCCAGCCATGGTCTGTTTTGGCAATGGAAAAGATGTATGATTACCTTGAAAATATTCTGAGAGAAAAGGGGCACAAACCATACTGGTTCCCGACGGTAATTCCAGAAGAAAACTTAAAAAAAGAAAGTTCTCATATTTCAGGATTCACGCCAGCGGTGTTTTGGGTAACTCACGGAGGAAAAAAGAAATTTGAAGAAAAACTTGCATTAAGACCAACTTCTGAAACTGCATTCTATCAAATGTTTAATTTGTGGATAAGAAGTTACAACGACCTGCCATTGAAAACATATCAAAGAGCACAAGTTTTTCGGCACGAAACAAAAGCAACTCGTCCTTTTTTGAGAAACAGAGAATTTTACTGGATCGAAACTCACTGCGCACACGCCTCAGAACAGGATGCGTTCAAACAAGTAAAAGAAGACATGCAAACAACACAAGAATTTTTGCACGACACTCTCGGAGTTCCATTCATATTTTTTGAACGTCCTGCATGGGACAAATTTCCAGGAGCATACAGAACTTTCGCAGCAGACGCACTAAATCCCGACGGGAAAATAATACAACAACCTTCAACACACATCATCTCACCAAAATTTGTAAAAGCATTTGATGTAAAATTCACAGACAAAGACGGAAAAGAAAAATACTGCTACACAACTTGTTACGGCCCGGCAATTTCAAGAATCTTCGGGAGCATTGTGATAACTCATGGCGACGATAAAGGTTTAAAATTCCCCTGGGAAATTGCTCCGGTTCAGATTGTAATAATCCCAATAGATAAAAAACTAAACGAAAAAGCAGAAGCCCTAAAAAAAGAAATTTCAAAATTCGCTTCAGTAGAGATAGATTACTCAGACAAGCGACCCGGAGAAAAATTCAATTACTGGGAAATGAAAGGTGTTCCAATTAGAATAGATTTAGGGCTAAAAGATTTTGAAAAAAAAGAAATAACTATTTTCCGTCGGGATTTGGACAAGAAAGAAACTCTTCCGGAAAAACAGACAATTAAAAAAATAAAAGAAATCGCAGAAGAATTCACAGGAAATCTAATAAAAAAGGCAGACAAAGTTTTTGACGGACGAATCAGAAACGCGAAAAATTTGGCAGACATAAAAAAAATTGTTGGGGAAAACGCAATCGCAAGATGCGATTTTTGCTCTGTTGAAAAAGACGGAGAAAAATGTGCAGAAATTATTGAGAAAGCAACTTCTGCAGAAATCCGTGGGACAAAACTCGACGAAAAAGAAACAGCGTCGGGAAAATGTGCAATTTGCAGAAAACCAGCAAAACACATCGTCTATATTGCTAAATCATACTAAACTATTCATATTCATCCTTGCAAACAATTAAATTAAGTTCGTCTTCTAATCGGAATGTAAATTCCATTAACCTACTTAATTCTTGTTCTACCATTCTCTGTTCCATCTCTCTATCACCCTTCATTGTTTCAAAATCCAGAAATCTTTGAGGCCTAAATTAATCAAGAAATAATCCTAATTCAATTCAGACCCAAGAGCTCTGAATTAATTAGGCAAATTTAATTAGTGTGTAGACTAAGCCAAATGAATTCTTCCAACAAGGCATTAGTCTCATATTCATATTTTAATTAAGAGTTTATTCTTTTTATACTTTTCTATCCGCCAACTCAAACATATAAATCTATTTAAATAAACAAGCATTATCAAGTTATGCTTTTGAGAAGAGAAACAGAAACCGCTTATGGAACTATTGTTGATTATATACCTCATAATACAGACTATCTTTTATTTGTAAGAGCAAATACAGAACAGATTTCTGAATTGGAAAAAAAACTTCCTAAGAAATGGTCTCGTGTATTAGCAACAAGTAATATGGGGGACAGGAAATGTTACAGTTTTTCTCCACATTTAAACGAAAAGAGAGCAAGAAACATCCTCGGAATACTCTTTAAATTAAGGATTCAATCATTTGAATTTAAAGATTGGACAAATCAATTCTCTCCTCAGACCCATGAAAGGATAATAAAAACAAAACTATCTAAATAGATTTTCTAACCAGTTTCAAAAAAATCCCCTTAAACTTTTCCAAATCTCTCGAATGAATTTTCGCGCCAACTGCTTTTTCATGCCCTCCGCCAGTCGCGTTGTCCAGCTCTTTAATTGCTTCTATAACAAAACTTCTGACATTTTCCCCCCTTGCAGAAACGTTCACTTTCGCATCTTTCACATAAGCAACAACAATAATTTTATCAGGAAAATCAAACCGAAGTTTATTCGCCAATTCAGAACTAATGCTCAAATCCCCACCATATTCAAAAAACAAAACATCCTCTTCTGTTTTAAATTCTACTTTTTTCAACAATCGTTCGTATTTATCATTTATCTCATTAAACTTTTTATGCATGGAATAATTCTCACGGCTTTCCTCCAAAACCTCGTAAGGAGACCTCGCCCTCGTCAAAAATTTCATCATACTCACAACATTTGTCGTCGTATCTTTAAGGGCAAAATTAAGCATCTTAACAATTTTTCCCAACGGAGATTTAAAATAAATTTTCAATGCCTCCTTTGAATTAATCGCCAAATCAGGATATTCTTTTTTAAAATCAGAATAAAAATCAGGAACAAAACTATCTGAAATGCACCCTGCAACTGCAATCCACAAATCCTCTCTTCTGCGGGTTATTCGATAACACAATTCTGCAACAGGCTCATTATTATCGTCGTTAAAAAGAGGATTATAATAATTCACAAAATCAGGAATTTCATTTCCCATATCATGATGGTCAATCCAAACAATCGGAATATTAATCTGCCTTGCCTCTTCAAAAAATTCTTTTGAAATAGAATGCTTATCTAAAATAAAAATATAATCTGCATTTAATTCGCGGACTTTTCGAAAATAATCCACAGTCATATCTGGCGAAGATTTTATCTGAACTCCCTTTCCTCTGCCGATAAATCGCTGCAGCAAAATAAATGAACAAAGCCCATCTCCGTCGTTATCAAAGAAAAATACAGGGTTCTGCGCCTTTTCAAGATGCTCTCTAATTTGAACTATCTGATTCTCAGTTAACATTAAAAAGATTAAAGAGAGGCATATTTAAGTTTTTGCTAAATCTTCTTTCCTTCAATTATTTTCTTCTTCAAATTACACAAATCCTTCTCAAAAGAATCAACAATTTCCTCGTCTTTCAAAATCTTAAGCAAAGTCTCCCTATCTGCTTTAAGTAACCCGTTCAGATTATTAAAATTGTTCAAAATAAGAGAAAAGTTCTGCTCAGAAAGATTTGTCCTGCTCAAAAATCTCAGCCCTTTCAAGGTAATTTTCTTGTCGTGAATTTCTCCGAAAAATGTTTTGGAAAGATTTGCTATCTCCAATAAAAAATCAAAATTCAGGCTTTTCAAAGCATCATCCATCTCAAAAGATTTCAAACTAAAATAATCCTGCAAAACCAACTCTCGTTCCTTGCCCAGATTTTTAATCAATTCTTTCAATCTCATGCTGACAATAATTCCCTCCTTCCCTAATTCAATCAAATACCTTTTCACGATTTCAGAAACCCTTCGTACCATTTCAAATCTCTGCAAAACTTCACAAACTGCACTTATCGTCGAAAAGCCGCTGATTTCTAAAAGATTTAAATTAGCAAGGGAATCGTCAAGAATTTCCTTCTGCTTTTCAAGAATCTGCAAAGTTTCAGTAGCCCTTCTTAAAATTTCAGAACTTTCCTCAAGTTCATATCTCAAATTTCCTCTGTAAAGAGTTATCTTGTTTTTTCTTTCAGAAACAGCAATCACAATCGTCTTCATTTGTTTTGCAGTTCTCTCTGCTGCCTTATGGCGAGTTCCGGTTTCTTTTGTATAATAATAAATATCAGGGGAAAGAAGCGTATTCGCGTAAAGAATTCTCTTCATATCTTCAGAAAGAATAATCGCACCGTCCATTTTCGCAAGCTCAACAAGTTTTTGCTGACTGAATTTCGAATTGACTTTAAATCCTCCTTCAACAATACTCAGCAAACTTCCTTTATTCACGACAATCAACGCACCCATTCTCGCCCTCATCAAATCTTCCAGCGACGCGCGAATTGAAGTTCCAGGCGCAAAAAGTTTCAGCAAATCAACAAGATCATATTTTTCTTTTTTCATTTTTATTATTCCCTCAAAAACTAAAATCTGTGAAATATTTAAATATATATGAGCAAAATTACTTTTTAGCAAAAATCTACGCGACAATTAACAAAAACAAAATGTTGCGTCCCATAAATTTTAATCTTTTATTGCTCCATAAATCAATGGCAAAGCAATAGTCGCATCGCAAAAAACATCAACAAAATCCCCTTCACATTCCATTTTCCCCCATGAAATTCCCTCTCTCAAAGGAGCTCCTGAACTCCCACCAGGTTCTTGCCTATCAGTACTTATCTGCACCCCGTAATCTGCACCCTTGGAAAATTGCAGGGATTGCTGAATAAAATTTTTAGGGAGCCCCCCTCCAACATAAATAATTCCTCTTTTCTTCGCAGTCCAACTAATATCAATTATCTCATTAATGTCTCCAAACACATCAATTTTTGTCTCACCTTTTCCTGCGGCGATTCTCCCCCACATCATTAAACCTATACCTGAGTCGGCAATCCCTGGACAAAAAATAGGAATCTTTTTCCTATAACATTTTTTCAGTATTCCGTCCCCAGGAGTTAATTCTCCAAGACTCCATAAAAACTCCTTAACATTCTTACACTTTGCAAGTTCATCAAAATTTTTAATAAAAAATTCTTCAAGTGTTTCATAGATAGAATTATTTAAATAAACATTGTAAATTCTGTCCCATCCTTCTTTGTTTAACTTTTTATCGTCTGCAAATTCGTCCCCGTGATAATGCGCTCCTCCAAGAGATTCAATTAAGTCATGCGTGAGATTCGCGCCGGTTGTGACGAATACATTTACTTTATCCAAAAAATCTATAAGAACGTGCTTCATTCCTCCAGGAACCATTGCCCCTGCCACCCCTAAAAAAACAGTGCACCCTGAATCATCAAACATTTTTCTACAAATGCGCGTAGCCTCATTAATTTTTTTCGCTCCAAAACCTGCATTACCCATGTTTTCCACTAACTCGCTAACCTTCATATCTTTCTTGATTTTTATTCCTTTAACTTTTTTCATACTAAAATTTAAGCCATTTCTTTTTTAAATATATCTAAAAAACATTAAATTCAAACACATAAATCTTTTTAAAGAAAAATCAACCTAGAATACTACAATGAATAAATGGCTTGAAATCCTTTTGGGGCTGATAATTATAAATAGCGTAATTATTTTGGCGTGGTTCTCTGGAGAATGGTTTGGAGCGTTTTGGAATTTCAAACACGCAACATGGGAATTTTTCAAAGGTGGCATTGTCTGGTTTTTACTAATGATTGGCGCACTTTTAATTATGCTCGGAATTAGCGATTTGAAAGGTTAAAGAATTTTAAAATTAAGCAATATAATAATATTTCCTAAATAGTTTGAACAAGATAAATTAATAATTTGCACCAATGTTAGAACTTGCAATTAAAACATTCGTGTCTCCAAAATTTTTTTGAAGGAAGATTTTAACTTTTCCGTCTTTGTTCTCAAAACAATCTGGATTACTCTCTCCAAAATGAATATGATTTATTTTAACACTATTCAACTCTGCAGAACCAATAGGATAAAAAAACAGGTTTTTGTCATCTGAAATTTTTTCAAACTCTTCGTAAAAATTTTCATAGACACCTTTTTTTGACTTAGAAAAATCAATAAAACAAACTTTCTCTATCTTTTTTGGAAGAAAATATTCCCTCTCCTGCGAACCCTGTGACCTCTTCCAAAGTTTACCAACATCTTTCTGCAAATCATCAGAAAATTTACCAACGCTGATTGTATCTCCGAGATAGAGAAATTTTTGAATTGCATAAAATGTAAACGCGAGAAACACTATTATCAATATAATTGAAAAAATCATTCCAAAAGACAACCTCATCTGCCCCCTCGCTTGACTCGTTAGAGACGAACGAATAGCAGGAAAAACCCCAAATTTTTTCTCACCTTTCTTCATATTTTATATATGATTTTTCTATTTATATACTTTTTAAAAAAAGAAAATCAAAGCACCCTCTATAATTGCAGCAATTATCAAAAGAGGCGTTACAACAAACAAAAAAACCCGTAGGGAATTCCAGAGATATTTTCTGAAAGATTCTACCTTCTTTTTTTGAAAAAGAAAAGTTCCAAATTTTACCCCCATTCCAAGCGAGATAAAAACTGCTGTAAGTTCAAAAATTCCATGGGGCAGCAACCTCCACAAGACAAAAATTCCCCCTCCCTCAACACCCTTTTCTACAACAAAACCCAGAATATATCCATTAAAAACAGCGACGAGAACAGGAAAAATTCCTAAAAAAAAACCAAAAATCAGTCCAAAAAAAGAACTCTCCAAATTGTTCAGAAAAATAAAACTGCTCAACTCTGAATAAGACATATTTTTTGTCTGCTCAAGTAAATTTTTGATAAATTCCATAATTAAATTTTCAATCTCTGTTGAAACAGGAAGAAAATACCCTGCCAAAACAAAAAGAAAAAATACCCCAATTATCAAATAAATAAAGTTTCTAGATTCACGAATATAATCCCAACTTTTTTGGTATTCCTCCCTCAAATTTAATTTATTTTTTTTCATTTAACTAAAATGCCTGTTCAGCCACAGAGTTTTATTTTTGTATTTTGATTTAAGATAAATTCCATAAACCAATCCACACACCAACCCTCCTAAATGAGCTGTGTTCCCTATTGGAACATTACCTGCAATTGAAATCAACCACAGCAAAACCAAAATTCCCGGGGCAGCATATTTCATTTTAATTGGAATCGGAATGAACATAATATAAACTGGAAGATTCGGCGTTAACAGCATCAACAAACCAACCAAACCAAATAGCGCCCCTGAAGCACCGACGGCAAAAGTGTTCAAATCAGAATTAAAAATCATTGAGGACAGCACAAAAAAAATTCCTGCAAATAACCCTGAAATCAGGTAAAAAGAAGTATACCTTTTTGGTCCTAAAATTCTTTCAACCAAGCTTCCGATAAAAAAAAGTGAAAACATATTTGCAAAGAGGTGAAAAAATCCTCCGTGCATAAACATACTCGTCAGAAAAGTCCACAGATATTTTCCTGCAAGAATGTTTGAAGGTTTAATAGCAATAAAATCGAAAGAGATTAATTTCAAGGAAAAAAGAACTGTAAAAAGAATGAATAAAACTACATTAATTAAAATTAGGCTAAATGTTACATTTAATCCGCTGAAAAAACCTCCTCGCTTTTGCCGAGGATAAATTTGATAAACCCCCATTATTTTTTCCCTTCAGACCGGCCACGCGACACGAATTTTATATTCGCGAAGTTTTTCTTGGGTAGTCGCAGACGATTTATTGTTTTAATTTTTTTCACAGATTTTTTTTTGACACTCCTCTTTACAGGGGCTTTAGATTTTTTTTTCACAGATTTTTTTTTCCTTATTAATAATTTCTTCGCAAGAATTTTCTTTTTCAGCGCGTCAAGTTTTTTACTCGCAACAGACTTCACTGGTTTTGTTTTAATCCGTATCTTCTTCCTCTCTGCAAGTCTCTTCGCTCTTTCTGCAACCTTAATTCTTTTCTGTTTTTTCATTTCTCTTTCCCTCGCTTTATCAATCTTTGCACGATGCACATCAATTTCCTTATCAATCAATTCAAGCTCATTTGACAACTTTACCAGTCCTCTCTTAAGCTCTTTCAAAAATTTCTCATCGTCCATCAGTACAAAGATATCTCCGCATTCATTACAGGTAAAATTATAAAGCATCGCATTCTCTTCCTGAAGTTCAATTTTGCATCTCTCACAGATATAAAATCGCTTTAGCTCACGACTCTTTATCTGTCCTTTTATCTGTTCCATTTTCTTAATTAATTCTCTCTTAAGAAACTCAAGGCATTTCAAAGTTTCAATCTTCCAGGAATAAGTATACCAGCCTTTTTTCTTGTCTTTTTTTCTTGTAGAAGAAACCAGCCCATAATCTGAAATTTTATAGAGGATATTTCTCGTCTGATTAATTGTCAAGTCCATTTTTTTTGCAATTAAAAATTCATTAACGTACTTTTCGTTAATCAGCAAATCAACAATCCCCTCTGCATGTTTTCCAACGACAATTGTCACAACTTCTTTAAGAAATTTTTTCAACATCTCCCTAATAAAACTGGTTCAAATAAATACCTTTCGGTTTTCAACTTGTTGAAAATCGTTGAAACATTTTTGATGTTGATTCGGTTCTGTGAAGCAGAAACATTGAAAAATTTATTTTTGATTTGGTGACAGACAGTTTCAAAAAAGTTTTTAAAGCGGTATTATATTAGATATACTATAAGATTTATATCAAAATAAAATGGGGTGGTTTAATAAAGAAAAAAAGCAGGATGTTCCGTCTTTACCTGAACTTCCTAAACTTCCGGAACTTCCAAAAATAAAACCCGGGAAACTTGAAAACCCGCCAATACACCAGTTGCCAAGTTTTCCAATTAGTTCATTAGGCGAAAAATTTTCTCAAGATACTATAAAACAAGCAGTAACTGGGAAAAAAGAGGAAAAATGGGATTTAGATGCAGATGATTTTGCCGACGACGAACCGCAAATGATGCCTAAATCCAAAAACTTCTCCAAAGAGGACTATTCTGAAAGAATGAGGGAAATTCCTTTCACTAAAAACATCCCCCAAATTTCCAGAAATTTTAAAACAAAAACTTTCTCAAGAAAAGCCGAACCTGTTTTCATAAGGATTGACAAATTTGAAGAAAGCCTAAATATTTTTGAAAAAACAAAAGAAAAGATTTCAGAAATAGAAAAAATGCTTCGAAATATAAAAGAAATAAAAGAAAAGGAAACCGCAGAACTGGAATCTTGGGAAAACGAAATTGAACTAATGAAAAACCAAATTGAAAAGATAGACAAAAATGTTTTCTCTAAAATAGAATGACCGACGACAAACTTATTCACATCCGATTTGAATATCCCGAAGCTGTTCAGTCAAAAAAAGACATTCTGTCTCTCGAAATGGAGATGCTTAAAACAGCCGGAATCATAAAGAGATTTGGTTTTCTACGGGCAGAAGAATTAAAAGCAAAGGTAAAGATTTACAGAAAAATAAAAGAACTTCTGGCTGAGATGAAGCGACTGGAAAAAAGTCTGCCAAATGTGAAAGTTCCAAAAAAATTTCACAGAGAATCTCTTGTAAAAATCAGCGAGGGAAAAAAACCAGCCAGAGAAGACATTACCTCTCAACTTTGGGAAATACAGAAAAAATTGGATTCTCTTGAAACAAATAATTTTTAAAACTTAATTTCTACATAAGACTATGATTACCAGAAAAGAATTAATAAAAAAGTATTTTGATTTTTTTAAATCAAAAAATCACAAAGAAGTTTCTAATACAAGTTTGATTCCTGAAAACGACCCAACTGTTTTGTTCACGACAGCAGGTATGCATCCTCTGATTCCATATTTGTTAGGACAACCGCATCCTCTTGGAAAAAGAGTTATGAACGTTCAAAAATGCATCAGAACAGGAGACATTGAAGAAGTCGGAAACTCAACCCATCACACTTTTTTTGAAATGATTGGAAACTGGTCTCTCGGAGATTATTTCAAAGAAGAAGCAATCAAATGGAGTTTTGAATTTGCAACGAAAATTTTAAAATTAGACAAAGAAAGATTAGCTGTTAGTGTATTTGAAGGAGATGCTGATGCACCGAGAGATAATGAATCTGCGAAAGTCTGGGAATCTCTAAAAATTCCAAAAGAAAGAATCGCATTTTTGCCAAAATCAGAAAATTGGTGGGGGCCTGCGGGAAAAACAGGACCGTGTGGACCGTGCACAGAAATGTTTTACTGGAAACCAAATGACATAATTCCTCTGAAAAAATTCAACCCCGACGACAAAAACTGGGTGGAAATCTGGAATGATGTAATGATGGAATATATCAAAGATGAAAACGGAAATTACAACAAAGCAAAGCAAAAAAATATTGACAATGGAAGAGGATTAGAAAGAATACTCTCGGTTATAAATGGACTAGAAGATAATTATCTTTCAGAAGTATGGCAGCCAATTATTAGAAAAATTGAAAAAATTTCTAAAAAAAATTATGAAAATTCTTCTTACAAACCAAAAATGAGAATAATCGCAGACCACATAAAAGCATCTGTTTTCATAATTGCCGACGGAGTTTCTCCTTCAAATACAGAGCAGGGATATATTTTACGAAGGTTAATTCGAAGAGCAATAAGATATGGAAAAGAACTTGGTATGCAAAATTTCACTTCAAAAATTGCAGAGCCGATTTTCCAAATCTACAATGATTATGAACACCTTCAAAAAAAGAAGAAGCAAATTTTAGAAGAGTTGGAAAAAGAAGAAGAAAAATTTAATTTAACTTTGGAAAAAGGTCTTAAAATTTTTAACAAAGTTGCAAAGGATAAAGAAATTTCAGGAAAAGAAGCATTTCTTTTATATCAGTCATACGGTTTTCCAATTGAGATGACAATTGAACTTGCAAAAGAGAAAAACATTTCTATTGATGAAAAAGGTTTTGAAAAAGAATTTCAGAAGCACCAGAACCTTTCACGCACAGCAACAGAAGGCAGATTCAAATCAGGACTTGCAGATAATTCAAAAGCAACAACAAAATTGCACACTGCAACACATCTGCTTTTAGCGTCGCTGAAACTTATTTTAAAAGACGAAAATATAATCCAGAAAGGAAGCAACATAACTTCAGAAAGATTGAGGCTGGATTTTTCTTTCCCAAGAAAATTAACAAAAGAAGAATTAAAAGAAGTTGAAGACTTGGTCAATGCACAGATACAAAAATCCTGCGAGATTACAAGAGAAGAAATGTCTCTGCAAAAAGCAAAAGAAAAAGGTGCGCTTGGAGCATTTGAAAAAAAATACGACGAGAAAGTCTCTGTTTATTGCGTTGAGAATTTCTCAAAAGAAATCTGCGCAGGTCCTCATGTGAAAAATACCTGCGAACTTGGACATTTTAAAATTCTAAAAGAAGAATCTTCATCGTCAGGGGTTCGAAGAATTAAAGCTGTTTTGGGATAAAAATTTCTTATAAAAAACCAATCCACAATCTAAATATTTAATCTTGGCATAACACATAATATCCAGTTGTACAAGTTACAGGAGTAATACAACCATAAGGATAGCCCAAACCACCATAATCCATATAATAAGTACAGGTATTAGTAGAGGGTATTGCTTGCACCCAATCTGTGCTTCCAGGTATTGTGCAAGAATTTGGTTTACCAGGTTGTGATATGCAGGAAGTAGAACAAGTTTTTGCTAAAACCCTGTAACCTATAGGTGTATCTCCTGGAAAACATGTGCTTCCTTCTTTAGTATAAGTAACACCACCAACATCATTCCAACTTGACAAACCAACACCTCCGAGAGTAATTGTATTTGCAGCAATTGAATTTGTAGTAATCCCAGTTGTAATTAAATTAGTAATAGTTGCAGAAGAAATAACCCCACTCCAATCAATTTCACTTAAAGAATGCCCTGGATTAGGGGCTAAAGCATAAACTCCAACAGCAAGTAAAACAAAAACTCCCAATCCAATTAGAGTATAAAATAATCTATTAGACAAATTAATCACTACTTTTTTCATTAATATAACAATAAAGCAAGGTATTTAAATATTTTGGGAATAAAAAATTATTAAATCACTAGTCCCAAGCAATACCATCTGAAATAAAAATAATTTCTGGATTTGAGGTTACATTAAACTTTTTCAAAAACTCGTATTCACCAATTTCATACGGCTCAGTTGTTTCAATAAAACAATAACCTGTATCTTCAAAATCTTTATAAGAAGAACATTTAATTCCAACAGCTTCGTGGTTCTCTTCAGCATAATAAAAAATAGCCGTGCCAAAACCAATCTCTCTCAGTAAAAAAGAAAGCAAATTTGACTTCTCACCGCAAATTCCCTCGCTGTTGTAAATAACTTCATAAATTGAACGCGAGTGATTTAAAATTTTTCCTCCAAAAAAATCTTTTTTTTCAGACACACCATAAGGAATGTTCTGCACCAATCTCACAGCAATCTTCACCTGCTCTTTTTTATCCTTATTTAAATTTTGAATATCCACAACAAGCGGAATCAAAAACTCTCTCTGCAGAGGTTCATTAATTTCCCTCATTTTAAAATCCTGCTTAGATAATAAAGTACCGTTGGAAGAATAAACCTGATTTGGTAAACTTTCCAAATAATTTTTGACCCCTTCATAAACAGAAAGATTAATTTCTCCTCCTGCATATTTTAAAATCACTTCTTTTTCACCAACCCTGTATTCAGAAAAACAAATATCTTCTTTTTGCTCCAAAATTTCAGGACATCCGCAAACAGAAGCTTTTTTCACGAGCAATCCCTCCTCGCAAAAATAAGGCTTGTTTGAAGAGCAATTTCCATAAGGAGTTTTGTCTCCGCAAAAAAGAGGCTTTTCAAAAAAATAAGAGAAGCTAAAAAATCCAAATAAAAAAAGCATTATAAAAATCAAACCCGCCAAAAAATAAATTTTTTCCATAAATTAAAATAAAAAAGAATTATAAAAAACTATCTGGTTACATTAAAATTTCTTTAATACCCCAAACAATTAACACCAGCCACAATAACGCGTAAAACCATGTGCCGTCTTTAGACCAAAAAGTTCTTTTTTTGATTTGCCCCTCGTATGTTTTGATTAAATCCTTCGCATGTGCCGCCAATCCAACTGCCAGCAAAAGTGCAACAAACGCAGTCACTGCCAAAACCTCGACGATGGTAATACCAGACTGAATTAAATAATACAGCACAACTCCTGCTAAAATAAGAGAGCCCGTCATCATAACAATTGATTTGCTCCACAGCCATTTAGCAAAATTCATCCACGCTTGAGGCTTAACCAAAAGAACACCCATCTTGATTAGTGAAACAACAATCACAACAAATGCAATGTTCTCTATCGCTGTAAACGCCATCACTTCTCGCGACCTCGCACAGGTATTGGTTATAATAAATAGCCCTTACCACGAAATCGCTCGTCACCTCCGATTTAATTTCTAAAAGCCCTAAGAGCTTCTTAAAATAAGTAAGAAACAAACTATTTAATTGTTTTTACTCAATAAAAATAGAAGGGCGATTTGGTTTCGCTTTTTTAGATTTATTTTCAGGGTCGTATTTCTTCTTGTCATTCACAGCAAAAATTTTGATGCTTTTAACCTCTGAATAAAACCCCTTCTCATTCGGCAAAACATAAACATAAACTTTTGGATTTTGCTTCCCGGTTAATTTTTTAATCTGTTCTATATCTGATTTCAATTTTTCAACCGCCTGCTCCTGCTTTTCAAATTTTTCATCTATCTTTTTCTCGTCGCAAATTGGCCACTTTTCAGAAGTTATCAAAGTTTTATTGCCAATTTTCTCCCAAAGCTCCTCTGTAATGTGCGGACAAAAAGGATGGAGCAATTTTAAACTCTTCTCCAAAACATCTTTGCTCTCTTCCTCACCAAAAGAATTAAACAACTCCCTCAACTTAATCGTCGCTAAATTATACTGGAAATTCTCAATTTGCTCTGAAACTTCCTTAATTGTTTTGTTCAGTTTGCTCTCGGTTTTTCTATTGCTCTTCCCAATCTTAACCTCATCAAAATAATTCATAATCTTGTTAATAAATTTCAAACTTCCCTGCACGCCTTTATCACTCCAATCCCTTGGTTTGTCAGGCGCAGCAAGGGACATTAAAAAAAATCTCGCAGTGTCAATTCCATATTTCTCAGAAACAACTTCAGGCAGAATAACATTCCCTTTTGATTTTGACATCTTTTCTCTGTCCTCGCCATGCAGCATTCCCTGATTAAACAATCTCGTGAACGGCTCGTCATAATTCACATAACCCAAATCTCTCAGTGCTTTTGTCCAAAATCGCGAATACAAAAGATGCATTGTCGCGTGTTCAATTCCGCCAATATACTGATCAACAGGAAGCCAATACTCCTCAATTTTTTTATCAAAAGGTTTTTCAGAATTTTTATTGTCAGGATACCTCATAAAATACCACGACGAATCAACAAAAGTATCCATTGTGTCTGTTTCCCGTCGAGCACCACCCCTGCAATTAGGACACTTCACATTCACAAATTTCTCATTTGTTGCAAGAGGGTTGCCTTTTCCAAATGTAACTTTTTCAGGTAACTTAATTGGCAAATCTTTTTCAGGCACAGGAACAATTTTGCACTTGTCGCAATAAATAACAGGAATCGGCGTTCCCCAATATCTCTGTCGCGAAATCAGCCAGTCGCGCATCTTAAACTGAATTGCTTTTCGCCCTAAATTTTTCTTCTCTAAAAATTTCGCAATTTCTTCTTTGGCTTTTTCCGACGGCAAACCATTGAATTTTTCAGAGTTGATTAGTTTTCCGTCGCTAGTGTAAGCATTCTTCTTTATATCTCCTCCAGAAATAACTTCTTTAATATTCAAACCATACTTCTTTGCAAAATCAAAATCTCTCTGGTCATGCGCAGGAACAGCCATTACCATTCCACTTCCATAATCAGCAACGACAAAATTCCCTACCCAAATCGGGACTTTCTCATTTGTTGCAGGATTGCTCGCATAACTTCCTGTAAAAACACCTTCTTTCTCCAAATCAACAGCATCTTTTTCAGAAACACTTTTTATTTTTTTCAAAAATTTCTCAACATCTTTTTTCTGCTCTTTTGTAACTAACTCCATCAACTTTTCATGCTGAGCAGAAATCACCATAAAAGTCACACCATAAATTGTATCTGGACGCGTCGTGAAAACAGGGAATTTTTTTCCATTCACCTCAAAATCAATTTCAGTTCCATAACTTTTTCCAATCCAGTTTTTCTGCATAATCTTAATTTTTTGAGGCCATTGCAAATCATCAATGCAATCCAAAAGCTCGTCGGCATAATTTGTGATTTTCAAAAACCATTGTTCAAGATGTTTAATTTCAACTTCTGTATTTTCGTGCCTCCAGCAGCATCCCTTAACAACCTGCTCATTTGCCAAAACAGTGTTGCACTTCGGGCACCAGTTCACCGCTGCCTTTTTCCGATACGCCAAACCCCTCTCCAAAAACTTCAAAAAAAACAGCTGGTTCCATTTGTAATATTCTGGCTCCATTGAATTGACCAATTTGCTCCAGTCATAACTCAGCCCGAGATTCTTCATTTGCTTAATATAATTTTTAATCGCCTGCGCAGTATATGTTTTCGGATGTGCACCTGCTTTTATCGCTGCATTTTCAGCAGGCAATCCAAGCGCGTCAAAACCCATTGGATACAAAACATTAAAACCTCGCATCCGCTTAAACCGAGCAAGAATATCGCCGATTGTATAATTCAGCGTGTGCCCCAAATGCAACCCCAACGCCGACGGATATGGAAACATTTCCATCACATAAAACTTTTTACCTTTCTTCTGAACATCAGCCTCGAAAACTTTTTCCTGCTCCCACTTCTTCTGCCATTTCTTTTCTATTGCTTTAAAGTTGCAACTAACCATATTCTAATCTAATCAAAGATGTTTAAAAAATTAAGTATAAGCCCAAACAGTTACCAAAGGAGTTGCTTTTTTTCCCTTATATTCTTGGTACATGATTCTGGCACATTCAGTAAACTCCTCTACATTATAATGTCCTGATTCAATTCCGTCATGCAAAGATTTTAATGAAACTTTCCTTCCCCTTTCATGCCAACTTCCGTTGTCTTTTTTCCTTAATAAAATAACTTTATTCCCAAAACCAGTGTCGAC
>Ga0180007_10002583_pt1 | contig 21331 bp, 19 predicted proteins | sample MM_PC_MetaG_FD_121122 | JGI IMG/M metagenome (GOLD analysis project Ga0180007, IMG submission 121122) | Groundwater microbial communities from the Aspo Hard Rock Laboratory (HRL) deep subsurface site, Sweden - MM_PC_MetaG | ecosystem: Environmental > Aquatic > Deep subsurface > Groundwater... | reverse complement strand
TTGACATACTTCTCGACGATTTTGATGACTTGCGGATTGTTCAACGCTTTTAGCTTTTCCCGGCTCTTGCTATCCATCATTTCTCAGGGTATTCAACCAGTGTTTATTAATTTTTGGCATGGAAAAACATAAAAACGATATATATCTACTCGGCGATAGTGAGTGTTATGAAAAGCTTTTTGACTGAGGTTCCGGTTGTCCAGATCAGGGCCAAGGAATATCTTGAAGATAGGCTCGGTAGAAGTATAAAGCGAATAAAAATATATGACAATCTGGATGTGAAAGGCGCTCTTGGCAAGATGGCAGCAGCAGGAGCCCCTCATATAATCAATATCGACAGATATCTAGACGGGTGGCGCCCCGAAACCCTCTCAGGATATCTCTGTGCCCTTGGCGAAGTGATGGCCTACATGATCGGCGAGCACGATGCTGGTTTCTATGTCGAATTGATGCAAGTCACAAATAGGGTCAAAACCGATGCAGAGGAGTCAGATGCTTCCCCCCTGTTCGTTTGGACGGAAGAGGGCTTTCAGCAGGCTTCATTTAACGTTAGTTCAGGCGATTTCAGGCAGAAAAATGAGGGTTATGACCCTTTTGACCCCAATTACTTCAATATCGCATGCATGGCTGCGGACGTTGCTTGGCCCACTAAGAGCTTTCCTCACGACCTGTATGGCATCTGCCAGGATGGAAGCATGAGCCAAATATCCAGGAAGCGTGCAATCGCAGAATTTGGTAGGATGATCAATCGAAGACATGCGGACCCGGCAAAGATAGCCAAGATGATATTAAAAAGTTATCCGAAGCTCAAATTTATCAATGATCTCGAACCTGACCAGCTATTGGAGCTTTTGAAGCACCATTATAATGAGAATCACATCAACCAACGTTGGAGAGAGCCTTATGTTGATCACCTTTTGAATGCTACACTTATCGCAAGGAGAATGAACCTAATTAAACCTGATCGAGAAGGCTATAGGCTGGTCGGGTCGACCTATGATGACCATAGGGTCTCTGCCATTTTGCCGACTGTCAAGCTATGGCCAAGACCTTAGTTTCCCACCAAAAGCTTTTTAAATACTTCCCTGCTCCACAGCACGTATGGCAAAGCTAAGGAAGTTTTCAGCATACCAGAAAGTGGAAAGACCCTATACTAGGATTTCCAAGTACAGGAAGAAGGCCTACGTCCGAGCTAATCCAAACATAAAGATTGTGCGATTCGAGATGGGAGACTGCAAGAAGGACTTCCAGGTCACGCTGGAGCTGCTGAGCAAGGACAAGAGGCAGATAAGGCATAATGCCATCGAATCAGGCAGGCAGGCAGCCAACAGGCTGCTTGAGAAGGACGTCGGCAAGGAGTCCTTCCACATGAAGATCCGCATCTACCCGTTCCACATACTGAGGGAGAACCCCTTGGCAGCCGGAGCCGGAGCAGACCGTATGAGCACGGGCATGAAGAAGTCTTTCGGCAAGGCTATAGGGGCGGCTGCCCAGGTCAAGGAAGGCCAGGTATTGGTCACGTTGAAGGTGAACAAGCAGCATGTCGCCACTGCAAAGGATGCTCTGCGACGCTTCTCCTGCAAGATGCCGGTGAGTTGCAGGACTGTGATTACAGGGGCTTAATTCTTTAGGGAGAGCGTATGCCTTTACCCACCGGCTCTGTCCTAAGTGTCAATTTGCCTTCCTCGTTTGCAGGCAGATTCTCTTTTCCCGCCCTGCCAGGGCGAGGCGGGAAAAGAGGTCAAGCAACATTCAGCGCGACCGAGTCGCTAGACTTAGGACAGAGCCTTACCCACCAAAAACCTTATATATCCCTAGTCGTAATTCTGCCTTATGGTATTGGTAGAGGGGCTCAGGCAGTGGCTCGTAGGACACGGGCTCACATTCGTGGAGAACAACTACATCTACGCACTGCTGTTCATCATACTGTTCACAATGCTATCTAAGCTAGTTGTCTTCTTAACAGAGAGGATAGTCCTGCAGTTCACCAGGCGCACGAAGAACAAGCTGGACGATTACATAGTCGAGCACACCCACAAGCCTCTTACCTGGATCCTGATATTCATCGGCATTCGGCTGGCCATAGAGGTCATTGGGCTGGTAGACAGGCTGGTCGAGATAATCTATCACATCAACGATACCATAATAATCCTGATAGCGGCCTACATAGTAATGGTGGTCATCGACGGGATGATAGACTTCTGGGGCAAGCTATGGGCCAAGAGGACCAAGAGCCACTTAGATGATGAGCTCCTGCCCTTGTTCCACAAGTTCTCCAAGGCCGCTGTATGGGTGATAGCATTCATAATAATCCTGGCGGAATGGGGCGTGCAGATAGGTCCGGCCCTGGCAGGGCTGGGAATAGCGGGCATCGCCATCGGCTTCGCAGTGAAGGACTCTCTCGGCAACATATTCGGCGGCATCTCCTTGATACTTGACCGCACAATACAGGTCGGCGACATAGTCAAGGTAGGCAACGATGTCGGCAAGATACATGACATCGGCCTCAGGGCCACGAAGATACTGACTTTCGACCATGAGATGCTCATCTATCCCAACGGCGTCCTTGCGAACACCGCATTCATAAACTGGGCCCAGCCGGACACCACCGCAAGGGTCACGATAATGTTCGGCGTCGCTTATGGCTCCGATGTGGAGAAGGTGAAGAAGACGGTCATGAAGGCGATAACCTCTACCAAAGGTGTCATGAAGGAGCCCGCGCCCAAGGTCTCCTTCCGCGACCTAGGCGATTCCGCCTTGCTCTTCAAGGCGTTCTTCTGGGTCGAGCACATCTCGGAGAGGTACAATTACAAGGATACGGTGCTGACCAAGATATATAACGACCTTAACAAGGCCAAGATAATCATACCGTTCCCGCAACGGGACGTCCACATCTATGATGCGAAGAGATAAGAGAGGTGCGATAGAGCTGTCCATGAGCTTCATAGTCATAATAATAATCTCCGTCGCTGTGCTCGCCTTCGGCCTGTACTTCGCCCGGACGATATTCCGGGGCATGGAGGACAAGATATCCGAGGTGGATGCCGCAACAGAGAAGCAGCTCGAGCGCATGCTCATGGACCCGAGCAAGCTGGTGGCCATACCATACACCACCCGCGAGGTCAAGCCCGGCGACATGCGCATCTTTCCTGTCGGGGTCGTTAATAAGGCGGATTTTAGTTATGAAGCTACTCTTGGTAATCCAACATCTCTTGTACCTGATGATGCAACAAGCCACAATTTCCTTCTAGAGATCGAATTCAAGTCAGCTATCGATAAGAGCCGTACAACGATTACTGTACCAGCTTCTGCTCAAGAAGGTTATCCAGACAATTGGATAAGGACATTGGAGAATACAAGATGGGTAGATTCTCCAGCTCCTACGGCAGCTTCCGGCACATCAATACTGAAGAACAAGATGAAATCCTTCTCAATCGGAATTGTGCCGGCCAAGGGCGCTGAGACAGGGACTTACATATACGATTTGAAGATAAAGGCATACAACCCTCTGAAGAATCGATGGCAATACTACGAGCCGACTAATCCTGATCCAACCGTTAGTGGCCGCGTCCACAAGCTCTATGTGCAGATACCCTAAAAGGCCTTTATCTCTTCCAGCGCTTCTTTCTGCAGCTTCTTCGCCAGCTCCAGTCCCTTCTCGGTCTTGACCTTGGTGAGCATGCCCTTGACCTCCTTGATTATATACTTCTTCGCATCTGCTGCCGAGCAAGACTCCATCTTCCTCTTGTAGAAATGCCTGAATTCGTCCTTGAGGAAGGCTATGGCGTCCGCGTCCCGTATGACCTGGTCTTCTATCGGCACATCCTCGACCCATAATCCGCCTTCCTTGCTCATGGAGTGGTTCCTTATGGCAGAGAGTATCCTCTTCTTCAACTTATCCTCAACGCCCAGCCCTGATAGGAATCCCTCGACCATCTCTGCGCTCTTCTGCGCGTGCACCGGGCCTGCATCAGCGCCCACATCATGCAACAGGGCTGCCACCTCGACGACAACAGGATCAGCATCATACTCTGTAGCCAGCATCATCGCATATCTGCGGACGAGCGAGACATGCGTGACATAAGAGTCCCTGCTCTCAGGGATATTTTCCTTGAAGAATGTCTCCGCTTCCTTGACGAGCTCCATGCTACTTCGCCTTGAAACCCACTATCCTGGTGAACTTCGCAGCATCCAACGAAGCTCCGCCGGGCAGCACGCCGTCGATGTCCGGCTTTGACATGAGCTCGTCCACATTGTCAGGCTTGACACTCCCACCGTAGATGATCCTGATCTCTTCTGATAGCTCCTTGTCGTATAGCCGGGAGAGGAAAGCGCGTATATGCTTGTGTACCTCCACTGCTTGCTTAGCCGTCGCTGTCTGTCCGCTACCGATAGCCCACACTGGCTCATAAGCAATCACCATCTTCAAGACATCGCTTTTCTTCAGGCCGTCAAGGCCCTCGCGCAGCTGCCTCTCGATGACCTTCTCTGTCATATGGCCCTCGCGTTCCTCAAGCGATTCACCGACGCAGAACACAGGCGTGAACTTGTATTCCAGCGCGATCTTGAGCTTCTTGTTTATCTCCTTGTTGGTCTCATGGAATATCGCCCTGCGCTCAGAATGCCCGACCAATACATGGCTTACCCCCATCTCTGATAACATCAATGCTGAGATCTCCCCAGTATATGCCCCAGACTCCTCAAAATACATGTTCTGCGCACCGAGCTTTATCTTCCTGCCCTTGAGCATCTTCTTCACCACATCGAGCGATACGAACGGAGGGCATATTACGACTTCCCTGTCTTCCGGCACTGCGAACGAGAGCGCTTTGGTTAATATCTTCGCCTTGGAGGGCGGCTTGTTCATCTTCCAATTACCTATTATTATCTTCTTCCTCAACATGACCACCTCTGATCGAGCGTATCCTGACCTCTTGCTTGGGAGGCCTCAGTATCAGCCTCATCAATATCACAGCGACGATGAGCCCTATGATTATCATTATTATATACATGAGCGGCAAAGGTCTCTTCTTGCCTTCTGTCTTGAACGTCAATACCTCCTCGAATATGTCCTCGCCCTGGGCCGTGACTTTCACAGTCAGTTCCTTCTGACCGCTCTCCCTCGGGATGATGCCTATCTTCACCTCTTCGGATTCTCCTGGTCCGAGCAGTATAAGGTTTCCAGGCGTGATAGAGACATCAGCCCAGCCGTCTAGCACGCTGACTATCAGCCTTTGGCTTATCTCCATCGGATTGTCCAGTCTCAGCATGACCTGGCTGCCTTCGGGGCCGATTGATTCCGGGCTGTTCTCGAGTGATACCAACGGCTCTTCCCCAGCGACCTGGGAGGTGACCTCTATGGCTAAAGGGAAGCTCCAGCTCTTGGTGTTTGAGTTGATGAACAGGGCAGCGCTGTAGATCGATGGCTGTGTGCCCTCATGTACCATTACGTCTGCCATGACCTGCCTGCTCCCTCCAGCCGGGACCGTAATCCTTTGCTCGTCGAAGCTGAAGTCGGCGAACTCCTCCGAGCTCTGGATGCTTAATGCGTAGGTGATGTTCCTCTCGCCCATGTTGCTGAACCTGACAGGGATGCTGACTGTCCTTCCTGGACCCACTTCGCTCTTGAAGCTGCCTAATCTCACTTCGTGCTTTGGCCTTCCCACGACCGCTATCGTCCCGAAGTCAGGGGTTATGTTGTAATAGTAATAGCTGCCCTGGTAGACGATGAAGTCGCTCTTTATGGGCTTCCACGTCCTGTCCAGCTGCAATACTGCTATGTTGTGCTCGTCAAGGTTGTTCTCCCGCATGAAGTCATGGTTTACCCTGAGCTGGACCTTGAGCGAGTGGTCATATTGCTCCACCCCGGACCTGATGGTCAGGTAGCTGTAGAGGATATCGTCAACCGGCTCAGATGGCGCTGTCGTCGCTCTCACTGAGGCCTCACCAGAGTATTCAGCTAGGATCCTTATCTCTGAGAAGGGCATGTCGAAGGATTCCGGCGTGAAGACGGCTGCCTGACTGGGTGTGAAGCTCAGCTCAGCGCTCTCTTCCAGCGCTACCGCACAAGGCAACACGCATATCAACACCGCCAATAGCGCTATCCTCATAGTGATAGGGCATTGCTTCAGGCTATTTATGGGTTTCGGTGGCTCAATCATCCTCCGAACCCCTGTGAGAGCGACATGACGAAGAAAGCTGTGGTCATCAGTATGAGGCTGTGCTTCAGGCCTGAGCTGAGATCCCCTTCTGAGAGCTTGCCCAGCACCAGACCTGCGAAGAAGCCCTGGACGAGCGACAGCATGAGGAGTATCCCTTTCAATGACCCGAACCAGTCTATGACAGACAATATGAAGCTTGAGAGCGATGAGAAATTGATATTGACCTTCTCCTCCAGGTTGAATCCGGATACGATCGATGCGTCAGACACCCCCTGCTCCAGCCCACCCAGGTAGGGTATGAGCATGTTCTGTATGACCACCATCACGCCGATGAATACGAAGAATATGATGTATGACTGGATTATCTGCGACTGGATGTTAGCCTTCCTTGTTAGCTTTATCTTCTTTATCTCCACCAGGCTCTGGGTTATTGACTCGAGGACGTCCTCCATGTTCCCTCCCGATCTCTCGGCCTCGATGACAGTGGAGATGGCCCTCTTTATCACGTTGTTCCTTGTTGCGTTGCCGAAGTTGACCATTGACCTGTGCAGCGGGATGGCCCATTCAATCTGGTTTGCCAGCTTGCGCACGAATCTCGAGAACGGGCCGTAGTCGTTCCTGCTGACGTGCACTATCGCCCGTGAGATGGGCATGCCTGACTTCACAGCAGAGGTCATGTTCCTGACGAACTCGAGGAATTTGGCCTCGTACAGCTTCGACCTCTGGTTCTCTAGGAAGAAATCTACCCAGTACTGGGTCCACGTCACGGTTATCGCAACGATTATCAGGGGTATGAAGAACGGTGTCCTGTAATAAACCGCGAAGTCAACGAGCAGTATGAATGCTCCGATCGCAATCCCTATCCAGTAGCTCTTCTTGAATCTCATCTAGACCTCTGGCTGTGTCGCTTCTATGAATATCAGGAACCCTATGTTGAGCAGGGGTATAATCACGTAGGTGCCGAATATCATTATTGAGCTTATGCTGAAGCCTCCTATCTTGCCGCCGAGCATATTCACTAGTGTCAACGCGACGACGAAGAACAGTGGCGAGGCTATCAATATGCCTGTGTACACGTCTGTATATGTCGATATGGTCTCCAGGTATGTCTGGCGCTCGAGGCGGTAGTTGAGCATGGCCTCGTCTGCCTTCTGTCGCAGGAAACTCTTCAGGTCACCTCCTGTCTCTATGGTAGCTACGAAGCCGCTGAAGAACTCTGACAGCTCGGGTGAGGGTCCGGTGGCCGCAACAGCCTTTATCGCGGTCATGACGTCGTAGCCGTACAGGTCGATGAACGTGACCACCTTCTCTATCTCGACAGATATCTCCTCGTATTCCTTGGCATCGGCTATCAGCCTGAACATTGCCACTGGGCTCACTCCTGAGCCCGCTACTGCCGCCATGTGGTTTATGGCAAACGTCAGGTTGGTGTTTATGCTCCGCCTCCTCTGCTTTATCTTCATGGATGGATAGTAGAAGAAGAACACCGCTGTGAAGAAGGCTATCATCACGGCTGTGAAAAGGCCTCTCGTCAGTCCCTGGACCAGGCTCTTGGAGGTTATGGTGAAAGCGGTGACGAAGACGACTGTCGATAATGAGAGGGCCACGAGGACCAGCAGCACGATTATGTTGACGTAAGTGTTGGAGAGGATCTTTATGTTGGCAGCACGCAGGTTGTTGTACAGCGACTTGAACAGCCCTGGGAAGTTCTCGATGAAGAACAGGCTTATCTGGCGGACGGTGAGGTTTGCCAATGACCCTAATGAAGACGGCTCGTAGATGGATATCTTGGGCCTGTTCTTGAGGATGCCCCTGATCTTCTTCGCTTCCTGCTTCAGCAGCGTCCCGGTTATGTCTGCCTCCTCTTCCTCGAATGGCGACACTTCCCTTACCTTCCTTATGCTGACCAGTGCCGGTTCGAGCTCTGTGGTCTCCCCTATGATGGAATCTTCGCTTTTCCTCCTGAAGAACCTCTTGACGAAGTCGAATGTGAACAGCTCTTTTATCTCCTCTGTCGGTATCTTCTCTTCCACCCTTTTCTCGACCTTCTTCAATGGCTCTGTCATCTTGTCCTTGATAGAGGGCTTCTCTGCCTTCAGCCAGGGCATGGGGGGTTCTTTCTTTGTTTTCTTGTCAGCCTTGAATGGCTTTCGTAGCGCCTCCTTGATGCTTTTGATCAGATTGTTCCATCCCTCTCCTATCGAGACCATCAGCGGCTTGTGCTCTTCCTTTGGTCCGGGAAGCTTCGGGGCCTCAGGAATCTCCTCCTCTGGCTCTTTCTCAGGCTTTTTCTCCTCTATCTCGACCGGCACTTCTTCTATCTTGACTTGAGGCAGGGGCTCTTCTGTCTTCTTCTTGACATAGGTATCGATGAGGCTTGGCTTCTTCTCCTTAGGGCCTTGTTTCAAGGCCTCCTTGTGCCTGTCGAAGCTCTGGTCATTGTACAGGGTGTAGAACATCTCTGCTGTGTGCTCCTCTACCTGAGCCAGCAGCGTCTTGATATAGGAATCATAGTAGCCGATCACTTCCTGCTTGGTCCTGCCTCTCAGCAGCTTGTCCAGGCGTTCCTTGTAGGTGAAATAGTCTATCTTCTTGCCATGATAGTCGTTCCAGAGTCTCTTCATGGCTGACAGCAGGTCTTTCTTGTAGCTCTGGTAGACCCTTACCTCTTCCAGAAGGTCTTTTACCCTAGTGACGTCCATCCTTCACCTGCGTCGTGTGCTTCCGCAGTAAGTATAGCTGCCTTAGCACGTGTTCCTTTATGAATTCGGCCTTGTAGACCAGCCGTTCAAGCTCCTCGTGGTCCTTAGGGAACTTCTTCGAGAGCTCCTTGTAATACGACAGCCCTGTCTCTATCTCATCCAACTGGGCTTCCATCCCTGCGAGAATGTCTTCAGCCACCTCTTTACACCTATAGAAATCGAGTGGGTTCCATTAATAAAGGTATCGGAAATTAAGGCGACATCCAAATGGAGCGGGAAATTATCAACTCTTCACTTCGGCAGGCTGTCTTTCCGGGCAGAGGTAGAGTCTCGTTATCTCTTCGAATGTCACTTTTGTGTCATGCGCTCTGAAACTGGACAGATCTTTGCTTTTTACAATAACATTATACTCAGCTAGATGGCGTTCATCAGGAGTGGGTGTATTGTAACGTGATGCTATACCGAAGTATGTGCTGGGGTGTCCGCCGACGAACGAATTGTTTAAGGATATCAATCCGGTCTGAAAGCTCCTGTGCAGAGAGATCTCTAAATCACCATCAGTCATCCTTATGCCATCAAGATGTGCGCCGAATATCACCCTGTAATTGTCTTCTCCAGGTTCGCCGCATTCTATCACAACGTCCCTGCCTAGCAGCGCTCCAATATGTTCAAGAATGAATTCCTTTGGTGTCAATCCCTAAGCACTTTCCAATCCCATACCCACTGGTTAATGGTGGCTGATATTTAAGGTTTTCTGATAAACTTTTAACAAATTATTTATATCAATTATGCTTACCACCTATTCCGAGGTGGTTACATGTCACTTGAAGGAAAATTGGGAATTCGAAATCCTTTGATTTATTCTGTATTGGTTCCAGCTCTTGGATTAACATTTGGAGGCTGCTCTAAGGAAACAGCGACCACACCTCCACCGCCTGATGATTCAGTGATAGCTCAAAACGCAGTCCGGGTATATAAAGACGGATTAGCTGTTGCATATCAAGAGAATAATCAAAACATTCAGAGATTATTTGAAGATTGGGATTATGCAGGATTTTCGATCATAAGAAGAGAAAATGATCCAGAATTGATAATGATTGATGTTGAGGACCCGGTGAATGGAGGTGTCCACACCTTGCTTTATGCTGGTAAGGATTATGAGAGGATATCATGGATTCTAGAAAAGGACCTTCATATAACGATAGGGATCGACAGCGAAGGTTATCCGATTCCGCTGCCGGATGGAAGTAAGAGGTTTGATGGCAACAGGATTGGAGAGACCGGTGACGCGCCACTTGTTGACGCGCAGAAAGCCCCTGACATCATGATGCAGGGCAAACCCAACAATTTTATGTTATAGGGCTTTTTTAGATCCCAAACTCCTTGAGCACATGCTTCTTGTCCTTGTAGTAGGCGCTGATGACTGTGGTAACATCCTTGAAGTTGAATATGCCTCGCTTGTGCAGAATTGTCAGCAGCTTGGTCCTCCTCGCCAGCTCTTCATTCAGCTCTTTCACTGTCTGGCCTGTGATCCGGGATATCCTTTCGAGCACCACAGAATTCCCTTTGCTGATGACCTGGTCAGTGACAGGATTCCATTCGAACAGCACATTAGAGTCTACCTTGCCTAGCTCCTGCGAAACAGACTTTATCTCGTTCAGCCTCTTCAGCCTCCTGATAGACCGATTCTGGTCCTTTATGTGTGTCGTTACACAGATGATGTCAAGGCTCTCCACCAAAGAAGATGGGAGACTTATCGGTGGTGTCTGGAGCCTACGGACAAGCGACTCGACGGAAGCTGCGTGGAACGTCCCGAAGCTCGGGTGTCCGGATGCCATGCCCTGGAACAATACATATGCCTCCTTGCCCCTTATCTCTCCTACGACGACGTAATCAGGGTTCTGCCTGAAGGTCTCTTTCAAGAGATCGAAGAGTGTGATCTCTCCATATTGCGCTCCGGAAGCGTTAGGTATGCCGAAACCGGAACGCGTTACGGCCGGCAGCCAGTTGTCATGGGCAAGGTTCAGCTCTCTAGTATCTTCAATAGAACACACCCTGGCCTCTGGCGGCACGAAATACAGCAGTGCGTTGAGGAAGGTCGTCTTTCCTGCTGCGGTCTCCCCTATGACCATGACGTTGAACTTGTACTCTACTGCAATCCAGAGGTAGGCGAAGACCTCTGGTATGGCTGTGCCGTGGTCTATCAGGTGGATGGGGGTCCAAGGGTCTTTTGTGAACTTCCTGATCGTGAAGGTCGGTCCTCGGGTGGTTATATCTTCCGTATACGTCGCGTTCACCCTGCTGCCGTCCGGAAGGGTGCCGTCGAGCAGAGGCTTGGCATATGACACGTACCTCCCTGATTTCTGCGCCAGCTTCTCGACGAAGTCTATCAGTTCCTGGGACTTGTCGAACTGGATGTTGGTCTTTATGTTCTCAAATTTCCTGTGGACGATGTATATCGGGAAGCCCACTCCGTTGCACTCGATGTCCTCTATATAATAATCATACATCAGCGGCTCTATCTTGTTGAGGCCGGCAGCGTCCCTGTAGATGAAGTACATTATCTTCTGATATGTTTCCCGGCTGACCTTTATGCCTATCTCGAGGATTATCGACTGCACGTTCTTCTCGAGGTACTGCAGCAGTATGTTCATCTTCGCTGCCCTGATGTAGCTGACGTTTATCATCTCTTCAAGGCCTATCTGTATCAGCTTCAGGACTTCTGTTTCGGTTTTTGTCAATACAGGCTCCTCAAGGGCATATATCAGTTCGTTGTTGTTCTTGTCCCAGAATATGTGTGCGACCGCGAAAGGGGATATCAAGGGGTATCTGACGTCTATAGATGTCTTGTCCTTCAGCTCCGGCAGTTTCACGAATTTCGGCCTGAGGTCGATGTGGAACTCTGGCCTGCCGAGCTCTATCTTGGTTTCAGGCAGGGGCTTCATCAGCTGTGGAACCCTGTCTTCAGGGGATTCGGGTGACTCCAGGACCTCAGCCGGTTCCTGGAATTCTGCCTTCTGAACAGTCTCAATGGGCAGTTGTGGTATGGGGAACTCCTCCTTTGCCATCACTTAGCCTCCAGGTTCTCTATTGTTACCGTGAGGAAGTCTGCCTTGCTGTCCAGCGTGAACAGCAGGTCATAGTCATAGTTCGAGGTCTGCATATGGGTTACCAGGCTGCCTGTGGCCATGCTGCTTCCGGCCTGCTTCAGCTCTGTCCAGCCTGTGCCGTTCTGCGTCGTGGAATCCCCGGCTATCATGAAGTCGAACGTTCCTGCAATCTTGTCATCACCCACCTTTATCCAGTTGATTAGAAGCGATGTATTGACCGTCGTCTGGTTGGTCTGGTTCCCGTATCGTGATACATTAGCCTGTATGTAGCTGTTGCTCAGCAGGTAATACGCCGATGTCTGCGTTGTCGTCACGTCTATCTCTGATGCTACGATGAGATTGCCTAGCTCCATCTTAGACCTGGGTTCCATGAGCCTGGCATTTGTCTCCATCTCCCATCTGAGCTTGTCGTCTTCTATGACCAGCTTCCCCCGACGGACATCCAGCGGGATGACCCTCTGCGAGCCGGGGCCTTCTGATGCTATGTCTTCTATCTGCTTGTCTATGGCGGTGAATGAGTCCTTCATCTCGTAAAACACGCTCTTGTCCCTCATCCTGTCCAGTATGGGCTTGCCCGCTCCCAACACCAGGGCTACAGCGCCGGCCATTATGAGGAAGTACAGCAATACCGATACCCATATCTGGCCTTTCATATATCCATTACCTCCTTGTAGACCTCGCAGCCTGTAGGGAATATCGAGACGTTCTTGGCGATCTCCATCTCCAGTTCGATATCCCTCGTGATGCCGATAGGTATGGTGATATCCATCGTCCTCTCTTCCATGTCAGACCTTATCGTTATCGAGGTCACCTCCTCGCTGGAGTACCTCTGGTTCTTGAACTTGAACTTCAGCATGCCCTCGTCGTAGCTGAGCTCATCGATATCATAGACGTATCCGACGCACCTGACTGCAGGTAGGTTTGTGGAGTTCACCACATGCCTCGTGGCGGTGAAGTTGTTGTAGCCCCACAGCCCGATGAGCACAGCGAGGAATACGGCGAACATGTATATGAATATCCTGAACGCTATATCGTGTTGACCTGCCATCTAAGTGCACGCCTGTGGGTCTGATTCGACGAGTTCCCTGCCGGTGCATATCTTGGTCTTGCCGCCGATGTCTATCGAGGGAGTGAGAATCACCTGCATCACCGTCCCGTACGTCGCGTTGTCATAGCTTACGTTGAAGCGTTTGACATCAGCCTTGATGAAGGTGGCATTGAGTATGCTCTGGTTTATGAAGACATCGTTCTCCCCGTCTATTATGAGCTTGAGGTCTGTCAAGTCCCTCGTTCCCGAGTTCTCGACCATGAAGAAGACGTATCCTGGTCCGTAGCAGACTTTCTTTGTTGATCCGCGTTTCCACCACTTCATGTCCACGTCCGTAGTGCAGACTATCTGTTGGTCAGACCTTTCTTGGACATCTTCTGCCTGCTCCTCGACATAGGTCTTACCCCAGTTCATCACCACAGCGCCCAATGCTACCGCAAAGGCTATGAGTAGGACCGTAGCTATAAGCGGAGATACACCTCTCTTATTTGACATTTTTCGCACCTCTCAGCTCCTGGATTATCATTGTCAGGTTCTTGTCTTCGCTGTACATCGTCTTGACGTACGGGACAGTGCCTACGGCGAGCACGCCGAGACCCATCAGTATGAGCAGGTTAAGGAAGTTCCTGTTGAGATAGCCGTTTATGAAGCCCAGCACGCCTATGAACAGGAATGTGAAGTAGAGGAACATGCTCTTGTTCAGAACCAGCATCGATTTCTCCCTGTTGAGCCTGGATTTCTCGATCTCCACGTCGATTATCTTCTTTTCCGACTCTGAGAGTTTCATCCTTCACCTCTTTTTAGCACAGACCTACTGTCTCCAGGGTCGCCATCTTGACCCTGCACACAATCTCGTTGCTGCCCTTGTGTATGACCGGTATAAGCTCGAGCTGGTCTGTCATGCTCAGCTTAGTCACCTTCATGCTTGCCGTGTCCTCGGGCTTTATCGTCACATTCAGGCTCTTGGTCTCGACCTCTGTATATATGTCGAATATCCTGAATATCAGGCTATGGACAGGCCATTCCTTGATATTGGTCACGTTGATATATAAAGTTTGCGCATTTTGGCAGGCCTTCACTTTTATGGCCACCGAATCGCAGTCCCCGGTGTCCTCCAGCGATGTCAGCTGTGCCCTCTGCGTCTCCACATAGTCTCCGACCCAATTGTACATGAACATGCCCAGCACTACCATCAGCAGGAGGATGAGCACCCAGCTCAGCCATTGCGACGCACCTCTCCTATCTGACAATCTTCACCTCCACGTTCTGGCCTTTCTGCACCCTGAACACTGCGCTGTATGAGTAAGCCTGTGATGTGTCGAATGTGTAGTTCCTGCCGTACACTTCCATTATCAATGAGTCATTCTTGGGTACGGTGAGGAAGCCCCCTGATGTTATCGTGCTGCCGTCCCCCAACCTTATGTCGGCACTGAAATGGTTGCCCACATGTGTCTCGGTGTCCACGAAGGCATATGCCATGCCTATGCTCGTGTCCCTGTCCTGCACGTATCCCATGAACTCCGTGGTGAATTGCCTGAACACCGGTGTGAGGTTCGTGCCGTTCCAGATCGCTGTGTTTATCACCCTGGGTGCCTCTGCCTTGTAGTTGTCGGCTACATCATTGAGTATCGTCCTTGGCGGCTTGATGTCCACCTGTCGCGGTATCAGGGCTGCTACAGCGCCTATCAGCACGAAGGCCGTAAAGATGTAGAACTGGCCTTTCTTCATGTGACTACCTCAATAAGTGTCTTGCCAGAGGTTATGTTGGTGTTCCTTATCACCAGGTTGTATACGCCCGGTCCGAGCTCCTCAGCCCGGTTGGTGTCTGACCTGATCATTATGTCATCATACTCCAGCAAAGTATATACCTTCTGCTCGTCAGCGTCAATCTGCCTTCCGAAGGACTGCAGTACGTTGTCCTTGAAGGTCCTATCCTTTAGCAGGTGTTCCCTGGTCTCCACCCTTGCCCCTGGATCAGTGGCGAAGATGTATATCTTGCCGTCTGCGGTGTTTGCTGTTATGGTAAGCTGGCTTGCGGTCCCCGATGTACTCACTGAGCTGCTGTCAGAGGCCATGCCGAACAAATAGTTGCTCTGCCTGCTGAATGCCATGTGGGTGCTGCTGCTGGCCTGTAGCCCTCCTCCCCTATAGGTGAGGCCGAGCGATATGTCGAGGATCTCAGCGGTCGAAGAGCCTGTGATGCCGCTGACGTTGAAGACCATGCTGTAATTGCCTTCATTCATGGGAGCCCTGAAGGATATCTCGTAAAGGCCATCGCCCCTGTCGTCCATGTTATAATCAGGGTAATGTGTGTTCAGTCTCAAGGAAGTGGATGATTTCTTTATCTCCCCGAGGCCTGTGCCTGAACTGGTGACCGATACGTTGAAGGACACGATGCTGTTGGTGAAGCCTCTGGCAGCTGTTACATAAGTTATCGATGTCGGGGCCAGTGCTGAATGCGTGAAGGTTATGTCTGTGGTGTTCTCGTTGCCCACGGCGTCGTAGCAGCTGTAGGTGTAGGCGTAGCTCGTCGTGCTGAGGCTGGTCAGTCTGGACTCGTGGATGGTCTCCCCCGTGTATGAGAAGTTCCTCCATATGCCTGGTGGCGTAGTGACCCTATATCTGCAGGTTGCGTCCTCGTCGGTGTCCACCCTCAATATGACTGTCGGTGATATGACTGTTCCACTGGGCTTGTAGAAGAGCAGTTTCGGCGGCTGCGTGTCTAACACGGTCGATATCGCATTTGAGTATGTGCTGTTCAGTCCAGCGCCGTTCTGGGAGCGGACCTTGGCGTAGTAGATGGTGGCTTCGCTTATGGTCAAGCTCTGGTTTGTCTTGTTGCCTACCCAGGCTGAGTAGATGGTGTTGTTGAAGTCTGACCTGTTGCTTACCTGCAGATAGTAGTTGGATACACCTGACTGGAGGTCTGATGACATTGTCCAGTTGAAGCTGGTGTTGCCGGCTCCGATGTAGCTGCCGACAGGGCCGAGCTGCGGCGTTGAGGGTGAGGTTGTGTCTATCTTGAAGCTGAAATGCGTGGTCGAGCCCCAGTTGTCTGCCTTGTCCCTTGCCTTTATGTGGAAGTAGAAGGTGCCGTCTCCCAGGTTGGTGTATAAGTGGGTTATCTTCTGGTCGAGCTGGTTGAGAGTGCCTTCGGGGATGTCGTCAGGGATGGTTGTCGATATCGTGTCCAAGATGAAGCTGTAGGCCCCTATGCCGGAGTTGCTGTCTCCCGAGCTCCAGTTCAGCGTCGCTGAGCTGTTGCCGTACCATACTGTCGGGCTCGGGTGAGAAGAGCTGTTGACTATCGGCGCAGCAGGGACGTCATGGTCTGCTATGATGCCGTCTGATGTGGCATTTGCGCTCTTCAGGCCGACGCTGTTTATCGCCTTGACCTCGAATGTGTAGTTGGAACCGTTCCTCAGCGACAGCCCGGTCTTTGTTATTTCTGTTCCTTCTGTAAAGGTCCAGTTGACTATGTATGCGCTGCCGTTGTAGATCCTGTACTCATAGTCGAGGTCTATTGCCAGTAATTCATTCTCCCTGTCGGTAGAATTATACCAGTATGCGTGCAGTTGGCTGTTGCTGTTGGTATAGTTGCCGTCATCCACTACGATGGGGCTTGTAGGCGGCGTTATGTCCAGGCCGCCGCCTGTCTGGTTCAGGGTGATCGTGTCGTTTGTCCTGTTTATGTTGCCTGCCGTGTCCCTGACCTCATATATGACTGTCTTCAGGCCGTCTGATCCGCTGAGTAAGAAGGTCCTTTGCGGTATGCATGTCTCCCAGTCTGTCCAGGCCGTCTCGTAGTATCTGCATCTGCTGATCGAGTTCAGGTCAGAATATGTCATGTTGAGTACCACTGTCGTGCTGCCCGTGTACTCGCCGCTGACGTTCTCCCATCCGGGCTGGGATATGGGTATTATCTTCATCGTGGCTGATGGCTTCGTGTTGTCGAGCGTGACCGTGACGTTGAGCAGCCAGTCATTGCTTAGCACGTCTGTTATGTTCAGGAACAGTGTCTTGTTGCCGTCCGTGATGTTGTTATTGTAGGTTATGTTCCATCTGGCGGTGTATGTGCGGTCGTCTGCTGTCACATCGGGAGCTATCCCGTCGTCAGTCAGGTTGATCCTGGTGGCGTTTATGTCCAGCTTCTGCATCTGTTGCTGGGGGAAGAAGGCTGTCCAGCCCAGGCCGTAGGCTGTGTAGTAAAACCTTATGGTCGAATTGTCCTTGACGATGGACGGCGATGCCACTATGTTCCCTATAGGTGAAGGTTCCGCGCCTCCGCATATGGATGACATGGTCACTCCGCCTAGGTAGGTCTTTCCGTCTTTTATCACCCTCCCTGATATCAGTATGTTGTCGAGGATGACCGCGCTGTATAGGTCACAGCCCGTGCATATATCAGAGTTCTCGACCCTGGAGTAATACACCGTCGAATCAGTTATGTTGCTGTCTATGATTATCGAATCCACGATCACGCTCGGGTCGACGACGGACCGGGTTATCTTCGACGAGGTTACCTTGCTGTCATATACCTTGGAGCTGTCTATGGTGCAGTTGTATGTGTATGAGCTATCATACCTTAGGATGGAACTGCTTATGTTTGACTTGACCACCTTGCACGCTGATATGTTGGAATCTGTCAGGTTCGACCCCGATATGTCAGAGTTGTCTGATATGTTGGTGTTGGAGGCGTTGGTGCCAGTCACGCTTGAACCACGTACTATGAATATCGGCTGGAGGCTTTCCTTCGTGCTTTCCGTGTTGCTTACGTTGTCCACGCTGTAGTATCGCAGCATGTACTGGCAGGCGCTGTTGGCTGTGCAATTGGCCCATCCCAGGCCGTCCCTGGTCTCTATGTTAGGCGTGCAGGTACTGCCCAAATAATCATAATAACAGTATTTGGTGTGGTTAAGGCCTGAATAGGAGTCGTTTGCCGAGATGTTGATCCTCGCGTTATCCGATAGCCATGTGTATGTGATGTTGTCTGCAGAGACAGGAGATGTTGGGTCCCTGTACCATGTCACCAAAGCCGTGTCATTCGTCCCTGTCGCGTCCTTCACCCATAGGAGTGTCGAAGCATTGGCATCGCCGGAGCTTAGTGTGTATCTCAGGCTGACCGTGTTCAGGTTGGAATTGTTTATTGGTGTGTCGCCGAATGTGGTGTTGCCCCCTGCCATGTCCGGGTTGTCATCAGTGTAGGTTATTAGGATGTTTGCTGTCTGCCCGTCGCATCTCGCTACATTGGAATTGTGGTATATCCACATCGCCGTGTCAGAGGAGTTGCGCATGTAGAAGCAGTCCTTGTTGGATATTGCTGTCATCGATGAGATTGTTGGCGCCGTTGTGTCAATCCTTACCGTGTAGTTCGTGACGAAGGAGCTGCCAAGTCCAGTCGTGTCATTGCAGTAGACGTTCCATAAGTGGTTGCCGTATGGCAGGGTAATCTCTGAGAAGTTTATCCATTGATTGGAGGTCCAGTTTATGGTCTGGTTTATGGCCCAGCTGCCTGTGACGTTCATGTAGAGGCTGCAGTTCGCCGGCGAGGAGTCGAAGGCCGTGAAGTTGAAGGTTACGTTGACCGAGCCTGAACCGAAGTTGTTCGCCGGCTTCATGGCTGTGATGACAGGCGTGCCCGAGCTTAGCACCGCCTGGTAAGTGGCCGTGGAGTTCAGGTTGCCGGCCATGTCTATTATTGTTGCATTGTAGAAATACATTCCCTCGCTGAGGTTGGTGAAGTTCATGGTCCTGTATCCGACCGAGAAGTTGGATGCGTTTATTATGTCCTGCGATGCATCCGAGAGGAAGAAGGTTATGTTGGCCTCATGCTCGTCATAAGCTGATACGTTGATGTATATCCAGTTCCTGGACAGTGCAGAGTTGTTCGACTCTGTGCCCGCCCCATATGAGATAAGTGGCCTGTAGGTGTCGAGTGTTATGTTGTTCGTGCCTGTGGAGTTGATGTTGCCTGCCAGGTCCATGATGGTGACGTTGAAAAGGTATGTTGTGTTGACCGTCAGGCCAGTGAAGTTGTGAGACCTGTTGCCGCCTGTGTAGGTGACATTCTCCACAAGGCCTGAGCTGTTGAATATGGAGAAGGTGATGTTCTGCTCTGTCGCGTCGTAGGCCGATATGTTGATGAATATCCAGTTTTGTGCGAGATATGTGTTGTTCAGCGTTGGGGATACGTAGGATATCTGCGGCCGGATGTCTGTCAAGGTCACCGTGTGGTATGAGCTGTCCGTGACGTTCACCGAGACGGTCTTGTTTATGTAGCCGGCGTGGGTGGCGTTTATAGTGAAGTTGGTCCAGTATTTCGTGCTGCCTGATGTGCCGTTGACGAGGTATTCCATTATCCATGACTGGTTGATCTTGCCTGAGGCGTTGGTTATCGCGGTGAACCATGACTCATTGAGGTTGTCTAACACTCGCAAATTGGCCAGGTTGACCGGATTCCCGGCCGTGTCCTGCACTGCGATGCCCATCTTCCACCATACCTGGATGTTGGTGGTCCCGTCTGCTGTGAGGTTGTCGAAGGTGGCGTTGCCGAACACTAGGGATCCAGAATCATTGGACAGTACTGCATCTGTGATGCCTTCATCGAACGCTGCGCTTGTCATTGCAATAAGGCCATACTTGTTCGGCGCTTGTGTGGTGCAGTTGCTCCCGATGAAATATGAGCCGCCGCTGTTCGCTTCGATATAGCAGGCCGTGTCGTTCAAGGATATGAAATCGTTCTCATAGAACAGGTGTGAGCCCGACAGCACAGTGTCTAGTGCCCTCCCTGAGACTTCAACATGGTTGTTTGAGATGTTCGCACTCTTGCCGACCTCCAGGTAGATGCCTTTCCAGCTGGAGTGCGCTAATATCCTGTTGCCTGTCACGTTGACCCTGTTGGGCAAATGGTTTGGACTAAGGGAGAGGTAAATCTGTATCGCGTCGCTGACATTTATCACATTGTCCTTGATCGAGAGCCGGTAGGTGTTCATGTCAAGAGACGCATATATCCCGCTGCCGCCGGGCATCGTCGAGTCTTTGATTATGTTGTTGTAGACCCTGTTTTCACCCTTTTCTACCAATATAATAGAGCCCCCCTGGCCTGCCAGGCCCGAGATGGTGTTGTTGTATATCGAGTTGTTGAAGCCCTGGGCATAAATGCCGTATGTGAGGTCTCCTGTATTGGTTATGTTCCCTATCTGGTTATAGGCGATGGTGCTGTGGTTGCTGTTGCTGCTCAGGCCGATGCCGTAGATGGTGTCGTTGCCGGAGTAGTTGCCGATGTAGTTGAAGCTGATGTTATTATAGTTCGACTGGTCGAAGATGAGGCCTGCTGCGGAAGCTAAGGGTGGAAGAGTTCTTGCCTCGAAGAAGTCAAAGGTTGAATAGGTAATGTTATTGCGGTGGCCATAGAACCTTATAGTTCCGGAATTATGGAATGTTGAATTGAAGATGACTGCTGAAGAATGGATATCCATCTTGAATGTATTGTTGAAGATTGAGTTGTAGGACTTAAAAGTTCCAGTTGTGGAGGCATAAGTTTCATTATATTGCTGACTGGAACTGATTCTTGACTTGTTTAAATATAGTAATCCGTCCTGCACAAAGATGCCACCTCCAAAAAATTCATTTGCAGGAAAGAATGATATATTGGAATCATGCATGATAAGCTGTGCGCCATCCTTAATGAAGAGCTTCTTGTTTGTAGGAATTTTCAGGTTCTGGTCACTCAGCGTGCAGCTCACCGAAGATATGTTCCAATCATCGGCGCTTGAAGGCCAGCAAGGATTGATGGTCAGCGTATTGTTCAACGTCGCCCATGTCTGGTTCGAGCTGTTGCTCGTTCCGAAAACTGTATAGAGGAACGTGCCGTTGTGGAAGTGTGTCAGGTTGAAGGTCACCGCTCCGTTTGCATTTCCGGAATCAACAGTGGCATTCGCCTTCCATGTTCCCGAGAAGTTGCCATAAAGCGTGAGATTGGCCATGTTGAAGGGGCTTTTCACGTTGAACTGCAGCGTGAAGTTTACGAAGGAATAGTTTGAGTTGTTGGTCGTTGATATCGTTATGGTCGCGTTCGAGTCATGATGATGGATCAGGAGGTATGAAGCATAGCTCTCTGTGCTCCTGTTGTCATAGGCGCCACAGGTGAAGTTGTAAGTGCCCTGTTCCATGTTTGTCATGTTGAATGCCACCTGGGCTATTGCGCTTGAAACATTCACGGTCTGGTTCAGCTCCATGCTGCCCGAGGCGTTGTGCCAGATTGACATATTGGTAACAAGGAAATCGTCTGTCGCGTTACACACCACAGAG
>Ga0180007_10002582_pt1 | contig 21333 bp, 32 predicted proteins | sample MM_PC_MetaG_FD_121122 | JGI IMG/M metagenome (GOLD analysis project Ga0180007, IMG submission 121122) | Groundwater microbial communities from the Aspo Hard Rock Laboratory (HRL) deep subsurface site, Sweden - MM_PC_MetaG | ecosystem: Environmental > Aquatic > Deep subsurface > Groundwater... | reverse complement strand
CCCGCGCGGTCCCTTCAATCGCAAATTTTGGTTTTTGAGGGGGGAAGATGAAACTTCCTATCAAAATAATAATTGCTGGTAGGGAATATACAGTTAAGAGAGATAAAAAAGTTGGTGTTGGTGGTTGGTTCTGGTCTAAAAAAAGACAAATTGGTATTGGCAAGCACGAGGACAAAGAGAGAGAAATGAGATGGCTTTTGCATGAGATTCTTGAGGTTGTTATGTTTGAAAGGTATGCGAGGTATACAATTCATGGTGGAGATTCAGATAATGGTAGCTATTTATTTTCTTTTGACCATAAGGAGTTTTGTAATATCGTAGATGATTTGTTTTTAGCATTAAAACCATTTTTGAAATAAGGAGGAGGAAGGAGGCAAATGAAGAAAGAAAACCGTGGAGGTTTGCGTGATCCTGCAGGGGGCAGGCCCCCCAAAAAGAGAGAATATTCCGAGAAGTTCAAAAAGGGTATTCTGAAGGCGCTTAAAGTTATCGAGAAAGATACGGGAGTCTCAATTTACGATTTATTCGCAAAAATGCTGTATTCAAAGGGCATACAGGATGCAGCCCGTGTTGGCCTGTTTAAAATCCTTGCCGATATGATGGTAGTCAAGCAGAGCGAGCTTGATGTGAATGTGAATCATGGCCCTGTCATCTATTTGCCTGAAGTTCAAAAAGTGCCCGAAGAATACTCGGCATTGATAATTGAAAAGAAAAAGAAATTAACTCAATAATGAAATATGAATATGATACAGAGGATTATCGTTTTAAGATAAACCCTATTTGCTTTTTTGTAGAAATAGATGATGATAGGTATGTATATCCTAAACTTAGTGACGCATTTTTTGTAGATATTAGACATGAGATAGAAATAAATTTAAACCAGATGGTATCGGTATATGAAATAGATAAAAGAACAGAAGTGGGCTTAAAATTTCTTAAGGACAAATTAGATAATCCCAATATAACTTGGAATAATATTGAAAACTGTTGTATTGATATTTGCATTATGCTGCAAAAATTGGAAGAAAATAAAATTTTAATGATAGAATTAAATGCGGAAGTTTTAAAATTGCAGAACCGATTGAATCAATACACAATATACATAGATGATTGAAAAGAAAAAGGAGATTACGCATTAAAACGATTCCTGTCCGGTGTAAGGGCAACAGATTTCTATCCTTCAAAGAGCTTAAGGCCTTTCAAGGCAATCTCAAGGAGATGTCAAAGGACAATTTTCTCAAGCTCCGCAACCTTATCTTAAAGCATGGCTGGATAGCCCCAGTCTTTGTCTGGAATAAGAATAAAATCCTTGATGGTCATGGAAGGCTTCTGGTTTTAGGCGAGCTTCTTAAAGAGGGCTATAGCATTGATAAAATCCCTGTTGTGGATATCGAGGCCAAGACCAAAAAAGAGGCAGCAGAGATATTGCTTGCTATCAATAGTCATTTCCAGAGCATCACAGATCAGGGGCTTTATGAGTTTATGGCTACTATGGAGATTGATTTATCAGGACTTCAGGATTTTGTCTTGCCTGATATTAATCTGGATAAGTTTGAATTGAGTTATTTTAAGGAAGGCTTAACCGATGATGATGAAGTCCCTCCAGTTCCTGAGAAGGCTAAAAGCAAGCTCGGTAATTTATATCTCTTAAATTCCCACCGTGTCCTTTGTGGTGATGCCACAAAAAAGGGGGATGTTGAGAGGTTGATGGATGGGAAGAAGGCGGATATGGTTTTCACTGACCCGCCATATGGGGTAAGTTATGCTGATAAAAATAAATATCTTAATGCGGTTGATAAGGGGAATCATATTCAGTCCCCTATTGAGCAAGACCATTGTTCAGAAAAAGAAATCATGGCTTTTTGGAAATTATCTTTTGAGAGAATAAGAGATGTCCTTGCTGATATAAATTCTTACTACATCACAGGCCCGCAAATACAAGGGATGATGATGATGATGATGATGCAAGAAGCTGGCCTGCCCTATCGCCATGTTATAATTTGGGTCAAAAATAATCATGTTCTGGGTAGGACTGATTATAATTATAAACATGAACCTATATTTTTTGGATGGACTAAAAAGCATAGATTTTACAGAAATGGGCAATGGCAAACCAGTGTCTGGGATTGTCCGAAACCTCTGAAGAGCGACCTCCATCCAACTATGAAACCGATAGCATTAATAATCAATGCCCTGCAAAATTCCTCTTTACCAGAACAGATTTGCCTCGACCCTTTCCTCGGCTCAGGCTCCTCCCTCATAGCCTGCGAAAAGACAGGGCGCATCTGCTATGGGATGGAGATAGAGCCATTGTATATTGATGTCATAATTAAACGATGGGAAGATTTTACAGGTAAGAAGGCTATAAAGGTAGACAATGGCTGACACTTGGAAACCACATCCAGGCCCTCAAACTGATTTCTGCTCAAGATGGGAATTTGAGGTATTTTACGGGGGTCCTCTGACTTTAGATACTTTGGTATTAACTTCTGATGGATATAAAGAATTAGATGAAATTGGAGTTGGGGACCTTGTAGCAATACCTACTGGGGAATTTTCAAAGGTAATTCGTATTCCTTTCCAAGGGATAGCAGAAGTATATGAATTAACTTTTAATGATGGGATAAAAATTAAGGCAGATGCCGGACATCTTTGGCAAGTATCTACTGCAGATTGGAAGAAAAAGGGGGTAAGACCATGGCGAGTTAGAAGTACATTAGAATTATTAGATTTTAAACTTCCCAGAGGAAGAAACAAATATAAAATACCTGTTACTTCTCCGATCCAGTTTAAAGAGAAAGAACATAAGATTTCCCCTTATACATTGGGAGTATTGCTTGGTGATGGGTGTTTTACAAAAGATAAAAAGTTACAAATTACCAACAGTAAAGATATAGAAATTTTAGATAGGATAAATAAAGAGGCTTTAAATGGTTATAGAGTGAATAAGATAAGTTCTATCCAATATCAAATTGCACGACAGGGTTTTGGTCATAGAGGAAGCCAGAATGAATATATAAAAGAATTAAAAAGAATAGATTTATTGGGCAAAAAAGCTTCAAATAAATTTGTCCCGGATGAATATAAATTTGATTCGATTGATAATCGTATAGCTTTACTTCAAGGCTTATGTGATACAGATGGATCTATCAGGAATCGTGCAGGTAATGCTATAGAATCTTCTTTTACTACTATTTCCGAAAAGTTAAAAGAAGATTTTATTTTTCTGATTCAATCTATGGGAGGACTTGCATCTTATCATACTGAAATTTTATCTTCTGGTTCTTTGGCTTATCGTATAAGATTTAGAATGAAAATTAATCCTTTCTTTCTTAAGAGGAAAGCAAAAAAATATAGACCCCCGAAATCTATATGGCATTATATTATTAATATCGAACATATCGGACATAAGCCAGTGAAATGTATTACGATTGAAGATCCAAATCATCTTTTTTTGATTAACGGCTGTGTGGTAACGAAAAATTCTGCTGGTCCCGGGAAAACCGATTGTCTTATCATGGAAGCAACTCGATATTTAGAGCATCCCGGTTACAGAGCCATACTTTTTCGCAGGACTTACCCTGAGCTTGAGGAAATTATAGACAGGGCACATGAAACATATCCGTCATTGGGGGGTAACTATAAAAGTTCAGAGCATCGTTGGTTTTTCCCTTCCGGGTCAATCATAAAATTTGGTCATATGCAGCACGAGGAAGATAAATATTCCTACCGTGGCAAGGAATATCAATTCATAGGTTTTGATGAGGCCACAAGATTTACAGGGACACAATATCTTTATCTCTTTTCCCGTGCAAGGTCAAAATTTACGGATATTCCTTCAAGGATAAGGTCAGGCTCCAACCCTGGAGGCCCAGGGCATCAATTCATAAAAGATAGATTCAAGATAGGCATATGGGAATCGGGTAAAACCATCATCGACCCATTGACAGGTCTCAGCCGTGTTTTTATCCAGGGTAGGCTTAGAGATAATCCTACTTTGCTTTTGAATGACCCCGAATATATCCAGAGGCTCATGCTCCTTCCTGAGATTGAAAGAATGAGACTTTTAGAGGGCATATGGGATGCCTTTGAAGGGCAGGCTATACCCGAACTCAATAGAGACGTGCATGGTTTACCAGACCAGGAGATACCGCTTGAGTGGACAAGATACAGATCATTTGACTGGGGGTATTCCACTCCGTTTTCGGTTGGTTGGTGGGCTATAGATTTTGACGGCATACCCTACAGATACCGCGAGTGGTATGGAGCTAAAGAAGGAGATATAAGGAATGTCGGTTTGCGCATGTCTCCTACTGAAATAGCAAGAGGCATCAAAGAAAGAGAAAAAGAAGAAACAGAAAAGGGCATCAAGATACATACGGGTCCCGCAGATCCCGACATCTGGAATCCGAGATGGAAAAAGATGGGGAAAAGGAATTTCGGGGTAGTCGGAGCCTCCATTGCAGATGATATGTCAAAAGAAGGTATCCATTGGCTCCAGGCGGATAATGATCATATATTAGGCAGACAGCAAGTCCATAAAAGGCTTGAACTTGATGAAAAGGGAAACCCTCAGATATGCATTTTCTATGGATGTAAGGATTTTTGGCGCACAATGCCACTTTTAAGGGAATATGAAGGGAACCCGGAGGAAATTGAATCGAAGGATACTGAAAATCATATTTACGATGAGGTAAGATATTTTTCAATGTTTAAGCCCGTGAAACCAAAGCCCCAAATAATAAGTGATGCCGGCACTTTCAAGGCAGAGAGAAGGAAACTTATTAAAGCCCGCCAACTATCTGCAAGAACAGGTATAAGTCTGGCAGAGGCTTATGGAAAAGTAAGATGAAAATCAGGATATTTGTTGACTGGATGATCAGGTGGGAAGTTGGCGAGGAGACATTAAAAGATTATATGCCGGAGATTATCAAGGAGATAAAGGAAGGGAAGCACATAACGATGTTTTGTGCAGAGGAGATAAAAAATGCCAAAATATCTGACAGTTAAAAGCTATCACGAATGCCATTGCAGATATATCAGGGAAATAGACGAAAGGACTGTATATCGTTGGATTAAAAAGAAAAAATTGAAGGCCAAGAAAGATTGTAATGGTCATGACTGGCTCATCATAATCCGCAAAAAAGACTCAATTTACCCCTTTTTAGGCCAAATTTGATAGGACATCATTGCCCACCATTGGACATTTCAATTTTACATCCTTGATTTAACACTTTACACTCATTTCAATGCCTCTCTACGATTTTGCATGTCCTATATGTGGGATTATAGAGGCTTCCGTAAAGATAGGCGTTGAAAAGACAGCTTGCCAGCGTTGCGGAAGTCAGATGCAGCGTCTTTTTTCTCCTCCAAAGAATATCATTTGCGATTTAGAACCCTACCTTGATGAGAACATAGGACATGAGCCGATTTATGTGAAATCTAAGAGGCATAAAAGGGGACTTTTAAAAGAGAAGGGACTGGTGATGATCGGGTAGATGAGAATTTGCGATAGATGCAAGATAAATAAGCTAAAAACTACTTTGCTTGATAAAAAAGACAGCACTGAATATGACCTATGTGAAGGCTGTCTTGATGGATTTTATGATTTTCTGGCTGAAAAGCCAGAGGACGGGCAGAAAGCCCGAAAAAGGAGGAAAGTGAAAGATGCCAAAGAGTAGCATAACTCAGAGCCCCGCATCTTCTGGCAGTGGACAACCTGATCCGACCCCCTCCCCAACAGGGACAAGTCAGGCAGACCCAGCTGCACAGACAGACGGACAAGCACAAGGCGGTGCACCCGGGACAAGTCAGCAGACCCCTGGCAGTAGCACAATCACAGTCGAAGAGCTTTATGACCCCAAAGAACTTGAGGCAAGGCTTGCCAATGTAGCACCGGAGGTTGCAAATCAGATAAGGGCGCTTGCAAAACAGCTTCATGGTACATTTACCAAGAAAACAGAATCAATCTCAAAGTCAAGGCAGAAGATTGAGGCTTATGATGCCTTTATGGCTGACCCTGTTGGAGAAATCCAGAAACTTGCAAGGCAATATGGTTTCCAACTAAATCAGCCACAATCCCAACCTTCATCTCAGGGCAATGGTAACGAAACATGGGAGCCAAAGACATGGGATGATGTTATTTCAAAAATGAGGGAAACCATCATGGGAGAAGTCCAGGAATATCTAAAGCCTGTCTTTAGTAATGTACAGAAAGTTACAGCCTCTAACATCGAGAGGCAACTGGATGAGATTGACCCTATGTGGCGCACCTATGAGGATGACATGAAAGAAAACATAAGAACGCATCCCACCCTTGTCAATGACGTTGCAAAACTCTACAGGATATCCGTTCCCGAGGATCTGTTAAAGAGCAAGGCCATTCAGTCAGCCCTTAAGCAGATTGAAGAGAAAACCAAGTCTGCCAATATTCACGGGAGTCATAGCACTTCACGGTCCGAACCGGCCCCTAAAAAAGCAACATCCTTCAATGAAGCCGTGGCAATAGCACGGGAACAGTGTAGGAAAGAGGGGACGTATAAAGGATAACCTCCTCCTTAAATATTTTCAAAGGAGGTAAAAGATATGTCTAATCCAGGAGCATCCGCTCCAAGTTCATATACAGTCAACTATGATGCTTTATTGTCTACTACGCTTTTCGCTTACCGCGAAACCTTAGTGGACAATATCTTCAAATCCAATGCCTTCCTCGCTTTATTGCGAAAAAACGGAGGCGTTGACTACCAGGACGGTGGAGAGCGTGTAGGGTATCCTTTACTCTATGAAGAAAACGATACCTTCAAGAGCTACAAGGGTTATGACACCCTGACGGTCAAGCCACAGGACGGTATAACCACTGCTTTTTACGAATGGTCTGAGATAGGAGGCACGATTTCTATTTCACGGCGTGAGGAAAGGCAGAATTCAGGCGAAGCCAAAATCCTGAAGCTTCTTGAAAAGAAAATCCTTCAGGCCGAGATGTCCATCAAAAGTCAGGTCAACACTCAGCTTGTGCAGGGCACGGTCAGCACAGCGACCTTTGTTCCTGGCAACGATGCCAAGGACCTTCTGCCTCTGGGATACTTCTTGCCCAAGGCCAATGCAACGAATCCACTCGCAGGCGGCTCTGTAGGTAATGTCAACAGGGCAACCTATTCATGGTGGAGGCCGCATACCGCGACTTTAGTTTCCGGCACTAAGGACACAGGCAACAGCTTTGCCGTTGCTGTAACGACCTATGCTGGTCTGAGAGTAGGACTCTATCGTATGTATAACTTCTGTAGCCGCGGTGCTGATGGCTCGGCTCCGAATATCGTTCTTTCCGATCAGGTGACATATGAAACATATGAAAACAGTCTTGATCAGTTAAAGAGATACGGAGATGAGACATTGGTTTCGATGGGCTTTGACAACATCAAGCTCAAAGGAGCCACAATGATCTGGGATGAACTTGTCCCTGACATCTCAAGCGGCACAGCGGCATTGACATACGGTACAGCGTTCTTCCTGAATACCAAGTTCTATCAGCTCATCATTGATGAGCAGACAGATTTCGTGACAACTCCGTTCATCGAGCCTGAAAATCAGACTGCAAAAACAGCGAAGGTGCTGTTTATGGGTCAGGCTGCTTGCTCCAACATGAGGAAGCTTGGCGTATGTTACGCCATAACGCAGACAATAACATCCTAACAAAACGGTCCCGATTAATTTCGGGATGACAGTCACAACAAAGGAGGTATTAGAAAATGTTGTTCCAGAGGATCAATAGATCAGATCCAGAAAAGATTTTCATAATCGCCAAGAATAGCTATGCCACAGCGAGTCTTAGCAATGGCCAGGCGGCAATTTGGGATTATGCGACTGATGCTGACGGCGTAGGCGTGACAAAACCTACTGACACTTTTGCTGTCAAGGCTCTGCACAATGGTTTAGCGTTTGCGGGCATTGCGGCTGAAACAATCGCAGCGGGAGCGTATGGACTGTTGCAGGTCTATGGCTACCATAGCGCAGTCAGGGTAAGAAACTGGACTGGTGGCGTGCCTGTAATAGCGGCAGGGACTGCCCTTACATGTGTCAGCGCAGTGTTCTGTCTCGAAAGCTACATCAACTATGCGTCTGCAACATCAACGTTGACACAGCTCAATGTCAGGCATTGTGCTTTTGCGCTTGCAGCACAGGCGAGCTGGACTACAAAGGCGATAGCCTGCTTCATCAAAGGGCTATAGTCGGGTTTTATAAATCCTTATGTGCGGGGTTTGAAAATGGCAGTATCCCGACTACTGCCTCCCGCACAAAAAACCCTATCGGGAGGGATATGAACAAAGAAGCAGAAGCGAAATTCAGCAAGGACGGCCCCTTTAGTGAGCCGTGTGTAAAATGTGATGCCTGCCAGGCATTATTGCTGGTGTCGGATTTGAGAAAGGTTGGTATGTGCGGGCATTGTGGCAATACGAGAGTGCGGAATGTAAGGGCTATGAATGATCAAGATATGGCAACGGCCAGAAAATGGAGTAACGAAGGACGTATCGATCCTGACTGGCTTGAGCTTTTTGAAGCATCTCCGGAGCATCCGCATGAGTAAAATCTGCATCGGAATCCCCGCATATCAAAATGTAAGCACGGAGACGCTTGAGGATTATATGCGGTTTACATATCATTGCGGGCGCAGAATGCCTCAGCATGATTTTATGATTGCCATAAAAAGCAAGAGCGAACAATTCAGGGCAAGAAACGCCATAACGGAGGCTGCTATCCAGGCAGGGTGCGATTATCTCCTTTTTCTGGATGACGACCATGTGATCGACTGGGAAGGAACAAAGGGGCCGAATAATCGATATTCAATAGTGGAGAATTTCATCAAACATTTTGAATCCGATAATGATATCGGTATCGTAGGAGCATTATATTTCCATCGGGGTGCTCAGTGTGCTCCTGTGCTAATGAAAGAGGGTAATGATGGCGGTTTTTATTGGATGAGAGATGATGAGATCAAAGGGGGTCTTCAGGAGGTAGCTGTACAGGGCGGAGGTTGCATGATGCTCAGGCTTTCTATATTTGATCGGGTCAAGGCGCCATGGTTTGAACCTGAGTTTGATTTCGGGACGGATATTCAAATCTGTAAAAAGGCCAGGGAAGCAGGTTTTAAAGTCTGCTGTGATACTTCTATCCATATCGGTCATGTCCTTTCAAGGAGAGAAGTGATTACCCCTCAAAACAGACATCGGATTGCAATGGAAAATGCTGTTCAGATTGAAGGAGGGGATCAGGGGCTTGAAAAGGGTTGGCTTCTCAAAAGTGCATTAAATCTATATCGTCTCGATGCAGAGGAATATCTTGGAATTACATATGATCAGATGGTTACTACAGCCGAGAGATACAATATCCAGGATTTTGAAAAATATAAACATGATCTAAAGGGATATTATGCTTCAAGAGGGCAAGAGCAACTGGCCCGTCAGGTGATTTTCCACCATCGGCCACACATGGTTCAGCAGATGGATATCTGGCTGAATATGATCAATACGGCTGTGCCTGGCCATGGAGTAGATATCGGTTGTGGTTCCGCTCCCGTAACCTTTGAATTGGTAATGCGGGGACATAGCATTGATTTCATCGACATAGACGGCGCTGGTTCTTATGAGTTCACAAAATGGCGAGCAAAGAAAAGAGGGGTAGAAGATAGATGTGGATGGTCGATGAGCAATGATTACGATTATATTTTTGCTCTTGATTCCATCGAACACTTTGAGGACTGGAGAGGGATTCTCGGCGATGTCATCGGCAGACTGAAAGAAAGAGGAGTATTAATAACAAATTTTTGGCTGAACAATGACTATTATAACCCCGAACATATAAACATGGAAAAAGAGGCGGTAAAGAACTTTCTCATAGAGAACGGGATATATCCTATTAGCGAAATTATCTGGGTCAAAAAAGACATTGGATTCATGGATAGAAAAAAGGAGGTGTTGGAACATGCCGTGTAAAGGTGGCAAAAAAGGCGGGAGTAAGAAAAAGAAATAAAGGAGGTAAAAACAAATGTCGATTTTAAGAAGAACAATTTTTATGGAGAGGGATGATAGGTTTCCTTCGGACGGCTCTTATCACAGACCCTGCGATTGGGCTCTTGTAACTACAACTCTGGGCGCAATGGCAGAACCCTTCAGTCCATTTGAGAGACTCTGCCCAGGTACTGCTGTGCAGAATTATAATGCAACCGATGATATGCGCAGGATTGATGAGATAAAGTTTATCGACCTTGATAAACATATGAAATTCCTCTCAGGCGGAGGAGCTCAGATCCACGGCGGTCTTTTGATGCCCAGGACAGGGAGGTAGGAAATAGCTGATCCAGAAACAATAGGCGGAGCAAGTGCAGGAGGCGGTGTAGTGGGATATTTACTTTCATGGTTATTTAATAAAAATAAAGTAAATATTGACACCTGTAATGCTACACATAAAGGAATAGACCAGAGATTCGATAACGTTGAAAAATGGCTCGAAAAGATAGATAAAAAATTGGATAGAGTAGTTAAAGAATAATGGTTAACCGATGCCAGACAACCCTATTTTACAGGCATGGAAAGACAATCCCGATTGCAGGAAAGAGGCTTTGATGGATATACTCGAAAAATATCCCAATCCCGCATGTAGAATTCTTATTTCTTTAGGTCTGTGTCTGGCGGATTTGAAGGTTAAAAAGGGAAAACCAAGTGGCGAATGAATCTTTAAAAGAACAGCTCATGCGTCATGAAGGATTCCGTCAGTTCCCTTATGAATGTCCTTCTGGCAGACTCACAATAGGCTATGGTCATAATCTTGAAGCTAACGGCATCAGTAAAGAGATAGCCATTCTTATCTTTGCCGATGATATTCAGAAGGCTGAGGCTGATGTCCTGGCATTTTTACCCTGGGCTGAAAAGCTTGATACTCCCCGGTATAACGTGCTTATCAATATGTGTTTTCAGATGGGGATCGCTGGCTTACTGAAATTTATTAATACCCTTCAGCTTATAAAAGATGGCAAATATAAAGAGGCATCCGAAGCAATGCTTAAAAGCCTGTGGGCTAAACAAACTCCTAACAGAGCCAGGGAGCTTGCAGAAATAATGGAATTCGGTAGCGGAAAGGAGAAATGATGTTTCTTTTAAAAATATTCCTGAAAATGTTTCTTGGCAAAGATGTCACTGAGGCAGTAGAGGAAGCCAAGAAAAGCCCGAAGACTTTTATTTATAAGAAGAGAGTGATGGGTCCTCTTATTGCAGGTACCGCAACACTCGCATCTTTCGGACTTGGTATTGAGATTGATATAGAAAAAGTGAACACTCTAATTAATAGCTGGAACACCATAGCGATTTCAGCGAGACAGATTTATCAGCTTGTAACAGTGGATATCTGGCCAGCCCTATTAGCAGGATGGGGCATGATTATGACTATCAAGGGCATCTATGATGCAAAAGTCAGGGCTGTTAAAAACGGAGGTATGAAGCCGATTGAATAAACCAATGGACAAATTTGATGAAGCTTACACTCAGGGCAAGACAAAAGAGGTCAAGGTGACGTTTTTAAAGGTCTCTTTTGAGAAAATCAAGAAGGGATTTAAGAGGATATTTAGATGAACTCTTTGGATTATTACATATATTTTCATTGGCTCATGATGACTCAAAAGATAAAGAAGCTTCTTGAATTTTACCGTTTATGGAGAAAGTGGTGCCTGAAATATGAGGAGATATTCCGAGAGGGAATTAAGATATGAGAATTGGACTTAAGCCAGGCGACCTATTTGCTGTTAGAAGTCAGATGATTCTTGGAAGGATGATTAATGCTGTCCAGCAATTCTACAGTAATGATAATAAGAGTGAATATTCGCATACAGGATTTATTGTTAATGCTCAAGGCTATACTTTTGAGGCTAATTGGAGAGTGGGATCACAGAATTTATTTGAAGCCTATAAAGGCGAGAAAGTCTTAATAGCCAGATACAGCAACATGACTCTTTCTCGATTTAATGAAGAATACTGGCATATTTACAATAAACACTATAGACACATCTATCCCTTCTGGCGACTCTTTTTCTTCCTTATCCCCCCGATAGCAAAATACGTTCACGTCCTTGAGAAGCCTGTATGCTCCGAACTCGTTGCAGAATTCCTCTATCGTGCAGGTCTGAGGCACAAGAATTATATGGGGACAAACGTGGATACCCTTGTGGATGAATGGAGAATCCACGATGATGTAGAAATAATTTTTGAAGGGATTTTGGAGTAATTAAAAAGGAGGCAAGTATGAAAAGACTTATTTTAGTAGTAATCATGGCTTTGATGTTCACGATTCCCAGTATCTCACAGGCCATCGATGTAGGGAAAGGAATCAGTATTGATGGATTCATGACCGCGGGGAAGCTCTGGGACGTGGACTTCAGCGACACAGAGCGTATAAGTTCAATTAATGCCACAACGAATAAAGGTGAAGTCTATTTCGAGGCAGAAGTGGGAGTGAGGTATAAATTTGCAAGACCTTTTGCGGGGTATCAGTATTTAGGTGGAATCATGCAGGATGAGGTTTTCAGCGTTGAAAGATTAGGTGTTGACTGGTTCCCCTATGAATTGAGTAAGGATGTGGCCTTGGGAATCAGGACATCCTATAACTGGTTCAGGGCAACGGACTTCCTGAAACATGATTTTGCATACACGGGGCTGATTATAAAGTGGTAACAAAAAAGCATCAGAGTATCAGAGTATCAAAGTATCACATGAAACTTTTAACCAATGGAGGTGACTTAAATGGACTTTGACACAATCGCAGTAAGCTCGACGGTAATAAGTCTGAATGCAGACAAGAGGATGGCGAGGAAGGCATTCCTGTCTCTTGAAACTGCACAGATAAGATTCCGGCATGATGGCGGTGATCCCACTGCAACAGTCGGGCATTTAATGAATGTAGGGGATATCCTCAACCTTGAAGGACTGAGCTTGCAAAAGTTCAGGGCCATAAGAACAGGCTCAACAAATGGCCTTCTGACAGTAACGTTTGAGGGGACGTAAGATGAGCGCTAAGCTTGAAAGATCTAATGGATTCTATTTTGATGGTAATGATTTAGTTCTTCAAGCAGACCAACTTCTCCTTCCTGATGGGTCTGCTGCTGCTCCAAGTTTGAGTTTTGCAAGTGATCCAGATACAGGAATTTTTTTAGATACTTCTGTATTGCGGGTTTCTATAAATAATAGTGTTGCTGGTAAATGGGCGTCTGGTTTTATTACAACCCCAAACAGTATAAGAGTAGGTACGGCTGAAGATTTAGTATTAACACATGAAGCTGCTAACATATTAGCACAAGTACGTGGTAGTGACCCTCAAACATTCAAACTCTATGAAATATCCGCAGATGCAAGTAATTATGAACGTTATGCTTTTATAGCATCTGGAAATCAATTAGAAATTCAAGCTCAAACTCTTGGAACAGGAAATGACGATTTAGATATAGCATTAACTCCTGCTGGTACAGGAAATGTAAAATTTGGAACTTATGGTGCTGAAGTAGCAGCCGTTGCAGGTTACATTACGATAAAAGACGCTGGTGGAACTCCAAGAAAATTAGCAGTAATAGCATAAGGAGGTTTAAATGGCACAATATATAATCGATTCAACCGCAGCACAAGAGGTAATTTTAAGTTGGATAGTGGTAAGGGTTAATACAGAAAGGGCAAAGCAAAATCCACCTCTTACTCCATTAACCAATGACCAGTATATAAAATCGTTGCTTGCTGGTTGTTTTAAAGATTGGAGGAAACATTATGAAATAGAAGAAATAAAACCCGTGCAAGAAAAATGGGAAAATTTAACATCTGAACAAAAAAAACAGATTAAAACAATAGCAGGGGTGTAATGGAAGAAAAAGAAAATATTGAAAAGATTTTTAATCAGTTTATGCAGGAAGAAATTGGGAATAGGTTGAGCCAGTTCGCAATTCTGGCATTGAAACAAATGATAATGATAGAAGTGGAAAAGTTAATTTCAAAGAAAAAGGAACTTAATAAATGATTACCTATCTTCAGGGCAAGGCATCCATGGATCTTATGAAGCCCCTGCGACGCAGAATGCCTATGTCGCAACTTGAGAGGGGCTTTGATTTTGACGATGCCTGCAAGCTGTATCTTCCTTTTTACAGGCAGAAATCAACTTCAGCTTATATCTATGACCAATCGGGCAATAACAATCATGCCACTATCATAGGCGCAGTCCCTACCACCTTAGCCTCTCCTCCCATTGGCTGGTATTGTGACGGAACTGATGATAGGATTACTTTATCTAATGTCTTTACCACTAACCAGACAGGACTGGTTGTTTTAAGTTGGGTATATTGTCATAGTTTTGATCAAAATGTAGGAGTTGCTAAAAGAGATGTTATAATCAATAATTATGGTTCTAATCAAGGTTATCAATTATGTGCAAACCATTCTGGTGCAAATCAAACCACTTGGCAATTTAGGATTCATGATGGAACTTCTGAAGTGAGTTTAGATGCTGGTTATTCTGCTGATGCTACTTTTACAACAGCCTGGACCAATAAATGGCTTTGTATATGTAGCTCCTTTGAAGCATCTGCAAGAATGAAATTTTGGATTAATGGTAGCGGTGCTGTTGCAGATAAAACAGCAGGAGTGCCAGCACAAATGACTCCCAATACAGTAGCGAGTGATTATATAGCATATTATTCTGCTGCTGTGGTTTATTCAAACTTTACATTTGCAGAGATAGCAATCTTCAACCGACCATTTTCAGACACAGAACTTAGAAACTATTATGAAACAACAAGGAGAAAGTATGGGGTATAAAAATGGCTGAGGAATTTTATCGTTTCAGAATGGACTTAGCAGTTAAGAAATCAACTTATGATGCCCTGACTCAGGTTCAAAAAGATGTAATAAAGGACAGGATAAGGGCTTTGAAAGCCTTGGCGAATAAGATAAACGCAGGGGCAGCGAATGAAGAAGATACTATTCAAGCCAAGTGGCATTTGTGCCAGCATGAACTTGGATTGCCCTGTCCAGAGGATCGGGATATATGAACCTTACACCTAAAGAGATAGAGAGATGAACACTCTTGAAAAGCATACACTGAGACTTATTGGAGAATCTATTGAAAACCCTGATGTGTTCCTTGACACGGCAACGGGCATGGCACAGATACGCCAGAGCGTCAATGACGGGATTCAGGAGCTCTGCATGGTAACAGGTTCATACAGAAAGACTTATCTCCTTCCCCTCTATGCAGACAGGATATTTTACCGCATGGGATGGGAGGCCGACCATTTCGGCTATGTAATTGAGGCGTGGGATAGAAGCAGGCAGGTAAGATTAATCCAGATAGACCTCATTGCCTTGAACAATTACGATTCCTTCTGGATGAAAAGGACTGGCAATCCTGATATGTATATGCAGATAGGGGAGGATATCCTTGGAATTTTCAGAAAACCTTCTGCAAACGGCATAGTCCTTGAACTGGATTGCGTCTGTATCCCGAAGGCTTATACAGAGGACACAGACCCCGTGAAAATCAGAGAGACTTACGAAAGGGCAACGGTTTATCTTTCGGTGAGTGAGTTTTATGCCAGCCGTGGCGATGCCGCAAGGGCAACAGAATACCTGACAAAATATATCGAGACAGCAGGACTTATGACCCTGCATCCACAGTATCAGGAGAGATTTTACAGATTTAAAGGAAAAGATGAAATTCAGCAACGAACTTGAGATTATCAGAAGGTTTTTAAGAGATCCTGATGGAGATATCTGGTCTGACAATGACATTCAGACATTCTGGGATGATGCACAGCAGGAGATATTCACGAAAGTAGGCTTCCCTGAAAGGGTGCATTCCTATAAATACCCCCCTGAGTGGACGTTCTCTTATATGAGGGATTGGGAGCGTCAATATGCCGACGGTGACAGATATCAATGTCTGAGTATATGGCAGGCAAGAAACTGGACTGTCTGCTATCCATGGGAAGCAGGCTACTGGCTTGATAGTTCCGATACTCCTGATGACGGTTCAAGGTTTACCCATCCATGGGAAGCGGCCTATTGCACTCCTGCGGATTATGTGCCTGTGCCACTTCACAATAAATTCCATAACATGAAATTCTGTGCCTTTGACGAGGAGCCGCTTGAACCTATAGAGAAAAAGCAGTTAGCCCTCTCAGATAGCCACTACAGAACCGCCAGCGGCACGCCTGTGAGCTACTGGAGGCCAGATGGATACAACAACCAACTTGTACCTTATCCACGCCCTACGGGCATTACATGGGACGATACTTCACTTATCAGATCGCCTCTTGATTCCTTTGATGATGCCGGAGGAATCCTTACATGGGCGGAAGGTTATCTTGATGAATCGGATTCGGGGATAATCACGGATACTATAGCCGTTGACGGACAAATGTTTATGGTATTCGAGGCGATGCCTGAGGATATTCCTGACGATGTAGGCGATTGGTATAAGACAGAGATTGATATGCCTGATTTCTTTTCTAAATATGTGAGATATGCAACTCTTGAAAGATGCTTTGGCGCTGATACAGATGGCTTTATCCCTTCTTTAAGGGATTACTGGAAACTCAGAAAGGAGATAGGGCTGAAGGCAATGAAGAAATTCAAGGCCATGAGATGCACTGACAGGGATTACAGACTCGGAGGCGGGATAAGCAGGGCAAGGTCAAGACATCCGAGATTGCCGAGCGAATATCCAGAGGTAGGACCGTGACAGCTTTTAGCAATTACATCGGTGGAAGTGATATTAAATGGTGGGATGGTGTTACTCGCACCTTTACGAGATTAACTTCCACAGGTGGTCTTCTGTCTCAAAATAAAATTGGTTCAGCGGTTGATATCCTTGAAGTATTCGGCAATGGCACTGATTACACCTACAATACTTTAAAAACGGCACTCGGCTATATAGGCAGCAATAATGTGACGATTCTACTTCAGCCAGGTACGTGGACTATTACCGAAGATCTGACCATAAACAGTAATTTCAGGCTATGGGCCGAAAAGGGAGTCACGCTCAATATATCTTCAGGCAAGACATTGACCCTGAATTGTTCCTTGCCGACCCTGAAAGATATAACATTTACAGGAAGCGGCACAGTGGTAATATCGCATGTAGATCAAACCATAACTGCAGATGCGGCAATCAACCAGGGTATGGAAACAGTGTCATTCGATACTACAGCCGGAGCCATAGCCTCCACACTTGGAAGCGGTATACTTGGACAGATAATCACAATGGTATTAACCACAGACGGGGGCTATGACGTAACTCTGACAATTACGAATCATAAAGATGGGGATAACACGGTATTCACCTTTGAGGACAAAAACGACACTCTCATTTTTATATGGAACGGCTCAAAGTGGCATACACTTTATGACGACAGGGGAGGCAATTTCCTGAATTGCCATTCTAATATCATGAATCTTTATCAGGGGGTTTCTGGATAATGCCCGTTAAATTTATACCATCAGGCTTTCTTGACATCAACACCGACCCTGCACTTCTGCCCGCACAGCTTGACGGGAAAAACGAAATATCAGGGGCTATGACAAGATGCACAAATTTAAACCTTGATGAAGTCGGGGTTGCAAAAACAAGGGATGGTTCAAGGAAGCTCAATTCAACCGCAATAGCTCAAACAGCAGCCCATCTTATTATTGAGATGGGTGGAAACAGGTATCTTTTTGCAGGGACAGTGATATACAAAAATGAGACCTCTTTAGCTACAGGCATGACATCCGCAAAATGGAGAGGGATTAAATACAACTCCTTTAACGATACGACATTAAATATCTTTGCCCTGAATGGCACTAATAGAAAACGTATAGACAGCTCGGAAGTGAATGAATGGGGAATCACGGCTCCTGCTGCGGCGCCAACAGATGCTGTCGGGGCATTGACAGGACTTACCGGAGTTTATAAAGCAAAATACACTTATGTGAGAAAAGTCAGTACAACAGTTGTTGCAGAATCAAATCCCTCTTCGGCCTCTACAGGAGAGACCCTTGCGAATCAATCCTTATCCATAACCTGTGTTGCGCCTTCCGATTCTCAGGCGACTCATATCAGGATATACAGGACCCTGACAGGCGGGGCAATTTATTATTATGATCAGGAGTTAACGCTCCCGACTGTAACAGTCGATACAAATACAGCCGATACCGCACTTGGCTCGGAAGTGGAGATTGACCATGACAGGCCGCCTCTGGGTTCTATTGTCATCGGACCATCTTATAACGGGTATTGCTTCATTATCAAAGACAACCTGCTTTATTTCTGCAAGGCTAACAGACCCGAATACTGGCCAGCAACTTATTACGTTGAAGTAAGCACCATACAGCATCCTCTGACTGCAGGGGAATTTTTCAACGGTATTTTATATGTGGTATCAGACATAGAAATATTCATGATTCAGGGCACAGGTGTTAATTCATTTTTCCCGTTTCCAATGTCCGCTATCACGGGTGCTTTATCACAGGAATGTATTCTATCTGTAAAGGGCAAGGGGATTTTCCATATCTCGAATGACGGCATATATCTTTTTTCATTAAGTGAAGATAAGAAAATCTCGGAAGAGCAATTTGACCCGATCTTCAGGGGAGAAACAAAAGGAAGCATACCAGGGATTAATCAGGGCTCCATAGAAAATTCATGGCTGATTGTTTTCGGGAATAAACTCTATTTCGGATACCCTGGCAATGAATCGGATTATCCCGATAATATTCTTGTTATAAACCTTTTAACCAATAAGACTGTCCATTATGATTATTCTCAGACATTCAGGTGTGTAACTGTTGACAGAGCAAACAACCGTTTGCTGGCAGTGGATAACAGTGGTTATATCTGGCAGATAGAAGATACTGACAGGTCTGATGATTATGGCACTGCCATTTCCTGGCAGATTCAAAGCAAGTCCTTCAGTGACAGGCTCTATAAGTATTTCCCGCGGTCTGCAAAGTATGACGTTGAACTTGTCAATGGCGGAACCTGCAATGGCTATATTCTGTTATCTGATGAGATCAAACAGACCCATTCTATCACTTCCTCGAGGAATACAAGGAAAAGGCTGATTACCGGTTGCACAGGAGATAGTCTATCAATAAGGCTATCAGGCACCGGAGGCATTAAAATCAGAGAGGTGGAAGTGATATGAGTAATTCAGTAAGGAGTAATTCAGTAAGGAGTTCGGAGTCCGGAGTTCAGAATCTTAAAAAACTACGAACCACGAACTGTGAACTACGAACTAAGTATCAGCTCTGGCCTTTTGTGAAGCTTGATGACGGACAATGGAGCATACCCGACAAATTGCTTTATCAAATTTATCAGGAATTGGTTGAAGAGGAAAGGGATAAGATAGTTTTTTACGGAGGCGGGATAGACAATTTCGAGCAATTCCTTAAATATCTTAAGGCAGAGCATAATCATTTTGTCTTTGTAGTTGATGCAGAGGAAAAGAAATTCGTGTTTATAGCATGGCTCAATAATATTCAGGCGCGGTCTGCCTTCTGCCATTTCTTTGCTCTGGGAAGGCATACATACAGAAAAGAGATAGGCGAGATTGTCCTTCAATACTGGAAATCAACGAACGTGCCTATAGTCCTTATAGGGATTATTCCAGAAATAAACAAAACAGCGATAAGACTTACAAAGGAACTCGGTTTTACAGAACTTGGAACAATACCGTGCCTTTGCAACATATTTTATGAAGATAAAGTAGCAGGAGGCACAGTCCTTTATTGTCTTTTTGGAGGTGATGAAAATGGGTAAGGGTGACGGAGGGAGCAGTGCGCCAAAAGAATCAAGTTATGAAAAAGCATTAGCAAGGATGGCAGAAGAACTCTATGGTCAGACTAAGCCTTTAAGGGGCAGATTGCTCAACCAAATGGGCGGTATAGTGAGGGGTAAAACTACTCCACAACAGACAGCACTTTTTAAACCCATTTTTAGTCAAGCCAAGCAAGGGATAGAGGATCAATATGGTGTGGCAAGGGAAGATATACTTTCTACCCTTCCGAGAGGCGGCACTCAGAGGAAAGGATTGACCGACCTTGCAATAGGAAGGGCAGAGCAATCTTCAGCACTCCCTGCACAGATATCAAGTGGTATCCTGCAGGATATGATTGATAAAAGTTATGGTGTGGCATTTGGGACACCACAGACATCAATCTCAGGCTTAGGCACTGCAGCAGGCACTTTCGGAGCTAAACAATCTCAGGCCATGGCTTCTGAGTCTCAGGAAAATGCAGCCAAGTATGGCGGATTGGGAACAGCAATCGGGCTGGCTTTGAAATAAAGGAGGTATGAAATGGCAGGAGGATTAGGGTATTTATTTCAGGGATTGACTCAGGGACTTCAGCAAGGCAGAGAGTTTAAGCGCCAGAAAGAAGAAGATGCAATCCGTCAGGATTACATGAATACACAGAAAAAGATTCTTAAAATTCAATCAGATTTGGCAGAAAAAGAAGAAAATTGGTGGAATACTCAATCTCCTGAAGTCCAAAAGATAAGATTTCTTCCTAAAGAATATCAGAGCATTGCCATGATGATGGCTGGCATGAAAGGGCTTCCTGATATTACGGGAGGCAAGACACAACCCGTTGACCTTACAGGGGCCATGTCAACAGAACAGGGGCCTGTTATTCCCTCTCAAGGTGGATTGATGCCTCAAGGCCAGGTTGATGAAACAGGTATGCCTATTATGCCTGAACAGGGAGGAACAGGATTGCCTGATATGATGGCGGGGATAACGATGGAAGATTTAAAGTCAGGAATATTCAAAAAAACATTAGGTATTGATCCCTTTGAAACCAGTTTAAGATCAATAAAAGGCCCCAAAGGAGGCCCAGTAACACAACCAGTTAGAGTGCGGACAGGAGAACCAGTTGGAAAAGCAACAGAAGAACCTATCAAATGGCAATTAGAGGAAACTTATGATCCTGAGAAAAATCAATATCATAAAATTTGGATGAATCCATATACCGGCGAAGAAATGGAGAATGAAGGGATTACTCCTGAAGGCAAAAAAGTGACAATCAAGGGAATACTTAGTAAACCAGGAGACATTGACACAGTTACATACTTAGAGGATGGAGTTACCAAGGACCAAGATTTTATGAAAGGACAAAGAGGCGAGGATGCAAAGATAGGCCAACCAAGAGTTAAACAGGGCAAGCCCCAACAGACGGCCATATATGAAGCAAATATAAAAAGAGTTGGTATTCCAGCAGTTGATGGACTTATAAAAAATCTTTTTGTAAAGAAAAATGGAAAAGTTGAACTGACATT
>Ga0180007_10002580_pt1 | contig 21342 bp, 23 predicted proteins | sample MM_PC_MetaG_FD_121122 | JGI IMG/M metagenome (GOLD analysis project Ga0180007, IMG submission 121122) | Groundwater microbial communities from the Aspo Hard Rock Laboratory (HRL) deep subsurface site, Sweden - MM_PC_MetaG | ecosystem: Environmental > Aquatic > Deep subsurface > Groundwater... | reverse complement strand
TTTCACAAAGTTCGCTTTTTACTTTCTTTTGCTTTTCCTGATTTTTCGTCCTTCGTCCTAGCCCCGCCGTTTTTTGGCGGGCGATCGTCCCTCGTCCCTCGATTTTCTGTCAACCTATTTCAGTATATCACATTGTGTCTTTGTGTCCTGGTAACCTTGTATCTTGAACATCTATGTTTTAAATGGTAAACTTATAGATTAAGGAGGATGCCATGAAATTTGACTCAATATTCCAAAAAAAGTTATCCAGAAAAGAATTTTTAAAATTATTATGCTCCGGAGCCAGCTTATTAGTCACTGAAAATATTATTGGCAAAGCAGCATTAGCCTTGCCCGCTGATTCCACTGGCAGAATTAAAAAAAACATTAAAGCTGCTTATGATTTAGTCTCTGCTTCGGGGAATGACCCATACCAACTTACTATAAAAGCTATCCAAACAATGGGCGGAATGGAGCATTTTGTCAAAGCCAATAGCACGGTATTGATCAAACCAAATATCGCTTGGGACAGAACCCCGGAACAAGCCGCGAATACAAATCCGGATGTTGTCGCAGCCTTAATTGACCTCTGTTTTCAAGCCGGGGCAAAAAGAGTTAATGTCTTTGATAATTGCTGTAATGATCCTAAGCGCTGTTACGATAATAGCGGTATTCAAAAAATAGCCAAGAAACATAAAGCTAATATTTTCTTCCCTAGCCCTTGGAATGTCTGCCAAGCAAAATTTGCTTATAAAAGCCCGATGGAAAACTGGCCGGTTTTTCGCGAAGCGCTAGAGTGCGACACTTTTATTAATGTTCCGATTATGAAACATCACCGGCTAACCGGACTTACGCTGTCAATGAAAAACTTAATGGGCATTTGCTCCGGCTCGCGGGGAAACATCCACACTGATATTGGGCTAAAACTGGCTGATCTGGCCAATTTCATAAATCCTGACCTTACTGTAATTGATGCTTACCGTGTATTATTGCGCAATGGACCGGTAGGAGGAAATCTGGAAGATGTCCAGCTTATGCAAAAATTAATTGTCGGCACGGAACCGGTCTTAACTGACGCATATGCTGCCCAGATTATGGGCTATGATCCAATGTCTATCCCCTATATTGCCAGCGCAATAAATCGTAATTTGGGAAAAGCTGATCTTGATCAGGCCAATATACTCAAGATAACTGTATGAGATTTAAAAAGCTTGTTCTTATCCGCAGATTTTCTCAAATAATATTTCTGCTCGGCTTTATCTACATTCTCTGGGCAACAACATATCCCTTAACCAGCTCATTACCCTCTGATTTGTTTTTTAAAACCAATCCGCTATTAATGATTATTGCCACATTAAGTGAAAGAATTATTCTCAAGGGAATTATTTACAGCTTAATTCTCTTATTACTGAGCATGCTAATCGGCCGATACTTTTGCGGCTGGATTTGCCCGTTGGGCAGCTGCATGGATTTTGCAAATTTTTTAAATAAAAAAAAGTTTATTGCGCCAGACAAAACTAATATACAAGCAAGAAAGCTAAAATATTTAATTTTCTTGATCATCTTTGGTTTTGCGCTTTTTAAAATCCAAGTATCCTGGCTGTTTGACCCAATAGTTATTTTTGGGAGATTTGTATCTTTAAATCTTATTCCGGCAATTACCTTAATTATTGACCAGAGCTTCATTAGCTTACTCAAAGCATCCAATCTGTCACCGCAATTATTTGACGTTTACCGCGATTTACAACAATCAATTTTGGGGGTTAAAATAAGTTTTTTTCCCAATTCCTGGGTTGCCTTTCTCGATATTATGCTTATAATTCTAACCAGTTTTTATGTATCGCGCCTATGGTGTCGAACAATTTGCCCCTTGGGAGGATTATATGCCCTTGCGGCAAAGTGCAGTCCATTGCAAAGAGTGGTAACAAAATGTATTGCCTGCGGAAAATGTAATACACACTGTCGGATGGGAGCAATAAAAAAAGATTTTAGTTATCTGAAATCTGAATGCATTTTATGCATGGACTGCATATATGATTGTCCGACTCAAGAAACTTTTTTTCGCTTTAAATCTTTAAGATTTAAACACCCTATCAAAAAATCAGAGGAAAAAAATGGACTATCTCGTAGGGAATTCTTAATTATTGCCTTAACTTCATCGCTTAGCCTGCTGGCCATAAAAAAATCTTTTAGTCAGGATTCCCTGGCCATCCGCCATCCTTATATCATCAGACCGCCTGCGGCATTAAAGGAAGATGAATTTTTAAATCGCTGCATCCGCTGCGGTAACTGCATGAAAGTCTGTCCAACAAACGGTTTACAGCCGGTTATAGTTGCTAGCGGAGCCAGAGGGGTCTGGAGTCCACAGCTTATTGCGGATATTGGATATTGCGAATATAATTGCACGCTCTGCAGCCAGGTTTGTCCCACTGGCGCGATAAAAAAACTCCCCCTAGAAAAAAAGCAAAAAACAAAACTTGGCATTGCTAAAATTAATCGCAAAATATGCTTACCTTGGGCAAAAAATAAAGAGTGTATTGTCTGTGAAGAGCATTGTCCGATTCCGGATAAAGCGATAAAAATTAAAGAGGAAATTGTTGACGGAAAATTATTATTACGCCCGGAAATCGATGAAAAACTTTGTATTGGCTGCGGCATCTGTCAGACAAAATGCCCAATAAGACCAATCCGCGCGATAAAAATGGTTCCGGAAAAAAGCGACAGGATGTGAAAAATATCCTGATTGTTTATTCGTAGGGGCGCTGCTTGCCTGCGCCCGTTTATCGATCATCTCGCCAATTTTTAATATTGTATATTGTTTCGGGCCGGGGCAAGCGCGGCCCCTACAATCGCTCTAATCTAGAACACTTTGCCAGATTCCATCCCCGATAATTAAATGATCAAGCACTTTAACCTGTAAGACATTGCCTGCTTTGACCAGCTCCTGAGTAAAGGCTTTATCCTCTTTACTCGGCTCGGGATTTCCTGAAGGATGATTGTGCGCGCAGACAATAGCCGCTGAAAAATACTCCAAAGCTTTCTGAAATATTTCCCTAATGATCGGAGACGCTTGATTAACTGTGCCTTGAATAATTTCATGTATTTCAATAATTTGATTTTGCGAATCAAGCAAAACAACCTTGAATACTTCTTTTTTTAAATCACGCATTCGCGGCATCAGCAAATCAATAATATCCTGAGCTGATTTGACTTTAACTTTATCAACAAGCCTTTCCTCGCCAAACCGCCGACCGATTTCAATTGCCGCGCGAACCTGAGCCAACTTGGCATTACCCAAGCCTTTGAACTCTTTCCACTGAACACTATCCGTATGGCCCATATTGCGAAATGTTTTAAATTTCTGAAGAATTTTACGAGAGAGGTCCAAAGCGCTGGACCCTTTTGTGCCAGTACGCAGAAGAATCGCTAAAAGTTCGGCATTACTTAAAGTATGCTCACCCTGTTTAAGCAATTTTTCCCGAGGACGATCAGCTTTCGGCCAATTTTTGATTACTTTTTCATTTATCGTTTTTAGTGGCTGCGGCATGAAGTTATCATCCCTTCATCCTATTACTGCGGGAGATTAATAATTAAATAGATCCTTTAACCCAAAAGACTTATTGGTTACTTTATTTAAAGCATTGAGCACTTTGATCTGCACATGTTTTGTCAGTCTTCTTCCCTTGCCAGCGCGTTTGATCATAAGATGGGTGATCTGCTCAGTAGAAGCAGCAACAATTTCGTGCGGTTTTAAATTATGGACCAGCATAATTTGGGCTATCGGTTGTTCGCCTAAATTGCGCTCTATATTATTATCTTTATTTAACAATTTCTATCCCTTTATCGTTTATCAGTATTTTTCGCTGCTTGTATAATTTTCCAATTGCTTGCTTGAAAACCGTCTTACTGATTTGAAACCTGTTCCTTATTTCTTCCGGAGTGCTCAAATCATTAAACCGCAACTTACCGCCAGCCTGTTCAAGCTCCTGAAAAATCCGATCAGCAGTCGAAAAGACATGACTGCCCTGCTCCGGCTGCAAAGAAACATCAATTTTACCATCAGCCCGAACTGCTTTTATAAATGCTTTTATTTTTTGGCCAGTATGATAATCATCATACACTTCGTTTCCATAAACCAATCCAGTGTATTCATCATTTATGGCGACCTTCATCCCCAGATCAGTAAACGCATAAATAACCGCGTCAACCTCCTGCCACTTTTTAAACACTCCCGGCTCAACAATTTCCTGTAAATGCCTATAATCTTTCTGCATCTTCTCATCAACCGTTCTTTTTTATTTTTAAGTTTATTTAGAATTTAGAAATTTGCAATTTATTTTCCATTCTCTGTCTTCCGTTCTTATGCTTTATGCTTGTCTTGTCCTAATATAGTTGACACTTTTTAACACAAATAATTTAATTAACCGCCCGCTTCGCTCGATAAACACTGATTAACACTGTTTAAAACAACTATTTACTCCTGTACGTATATGCTCAACGTGTTTTCTTTGAAAACATTGGTTTTATTCAAAGTGAACTCAATAAGAAAAATTGATTTTTCTTTTGATTCACCTTTGAATAAAATTTAGCCGCGCATAGCGGCTTGAGCATATACTTTTTATCTGCGTCCATCTGCGTTCATCTGTGGTTAATTTCTTTTTCTGTCAACCTATTTCAGGATAACACACTTTTGCTATGAGCTATCAGCTAAGCGCGCTGCAAAGCGCTTTCTACTTTTTCAATAATGCGGCGGCAAGTCTTCCTGATCAAGATCTTTCACCAATGAACCGCTTTCATTTTTATCTTTCATCAGGCTTACAATCGTTTTTAAAGCTTCAATTTCTTTATGATGCTGCATTAAAGCCTGACTCAACTCCTTGATCTCATGCTCCTGGAACGCTGCCTTTTTCTCCAGTTCGATTATCCGCCGTTCCATAATCTATCCTTAAATTTTAATAATTTCTTAAAGTTAATTTAAAGCCCCTTAATCACCGCTTTGTTTTAAATCTCAAGTTGTGCCTAAGGGGCTTAATTTGTCGGCTATTTTTATTTCACTTAACTTTTTTTCGCTTTTTTCTCAAGCCTTTTTTCTTTTAGGGTTTTTAATGGTTTCTTTTTTTCCTGCTTCTTTGCATCATGACTTTTCGCCATAACCAGCCTCCTTTGTTTGATTATTTATTTCCCCTAACTATTTATTTTACTCTTTTAGTCTTTTTAATGCTATTCTTTTTAGCGGGATCTCAATTTTTAATACTTCCACATGAACTTCATCGCCAACTGATACTATATCCTGGGGATTGCGCACAAAGCTATCGCTTAGCTGTGAGATATGAATCAGTCCGTCCTGATGCACCCCAATATCCACAAAAGCCCCGAAATTAGTGACATTGGTTACAATCCCATTTAAAGTCATGCCGATGGAAAGATCCTCTAATGTATTAATTATATCAGAAAATATAATACTTTTAAACTCTTTACGCGGATCACGTCCCGGCTTTTTTAATTCCTTGAGAATATCCTCTAAAGTCGGCTTGCCGAACTCAGCCGTTACATAATTATCGATTTCAATTGTTTCAATCAGTTTTTCATCACCAATAATTTCTTCCAAGCTCACAGCGTAATCCTTGGCCATTTTCTCCACAATCGGATAAGCCTCAGGATGAATTGCCGAATTATCTAAAGGATATGAATTTTCCCGCAGCCTTAAAAACCCAGCACTTTGTTCGAACACTTTTGGACCCAGCTTAGCAACCTTTAATAAATCTTTTCGGCTTTTAAACGGGCCATTTTCCCGGCGATAATCCACGATATTTTTAGCAACTGTCTGTCCGATACCGGAAACAAAAGAAAGTAATTCGCAAGAAGCTGTATTCAGTTCTACGCCAACATAGTTAACACATGACTCAACGGTTAAATCTAAAGCCTTTTTTAACGCGTGCTGATTCACATCATGCTGATACTGCCCCACGCCGATTGACTTGGGATCTATCTTAACCAATTCCGCCAAAGGATCCTGCAATCTGCGGGCAATGCTTATTGCCCCGCGAACCGTAACATCCTGATCAGGAAATTCTTTAGCTGCTACTTCCGAAGCAGAATATACTGATGCTCCGGCTTCACTAACCACAACCGAGCTTATTTTTAATTTATGATCTTTAATTAACTGTCTTACAAAAATATCTGTTTCTTTAGATGCTGTCCCATTGCCAATAGCAATAATATCGACATTGTATTTATTGATAAAACCGATTAACATCTGCTCTGTTTGTTCTTTGCGTTTATTTTCATGCGGATAGATTACTGCGTATTCCTTAAAATCACCCTTACGATCAATCGCCACAACTTTACAGCCGGTTCTAAATCCCGGATCAATGCCCATAATTACCTTATTGCCCGCCGGCGCGGATAAAAGCAATTTGTGTAAATTATCCGTAAACACATTGATCGCCTCTTTTTCTGCCTGTTCAAGCTTAAGCATAAATACCTCTCGCTCAATAGAAAGAAATATTAATCGATCAAAGCTATCAGTTACAGCTAATGCTAATTCCTCGGCAAACAAACATTTAGAATTTTTTATTATCCGAGACTTAATAAAATCAATAAATATCGGTTTTTCAATTTCAATCTTCCAAATCAATACCCCTTCTATCGCTCCGCGGCGAATCGCCAAAACTCGATGAGATGGAGATTTTTTCAGCAATTCGGAAAAATCATAATAATTTTGAAATTTTGATTCTTTGCCTACCCACTGTTTTTTAGCCTGACTATGCAGCAAAGCTTTATCTAAAACCTGCGCTCTGACCCAGCCGCGAACAAAAGCATCATCCGCTATCTGCTCAGCAATAATATCACAAGCACCCTTAACCGCATCCGCGTAAGTATCGACTTGTTTTTCCGGATTGATAAAAGGCAGAACAATCTGCTCTTTTGTTTGTTGCGATATTTCTTGTTTAAGCATAATCTCGGCCAATGGAGCTAAACCTTTTTCCATAGCAATCATTGCCTTGGTTCTACGTTTAGGTTTATAGGGCAGATAAATATCTTCTAACTTGGTTTTATCTCGACATTCTAATATCTGTTTGTGAAGATCCGGGGTTAATTTCCCTTGTTCATCAATCGTTTTAACAATTGTCTCTTTTCTTTTTTCCAGCTCCTTATAATAATCCCATCTTTCGGAAATAGAGCGAATAACAATTTCATTTAGCCCTCCGGTTTTTTCTTTACGATAACGGGAAATAAACGGAATTGTTCCGCCTTCTTCCAATAATGTAATCGTATTCTGAACCGCGCTGCTGGAGGTATCAAGCTCTGAACTAATATATTTAATAATGGATTGATTATCCATATGATTTATTTTTACTCCTTTAAAATCCTTTTAATAATCCGCTTTTTGCTATTCCGCCTTAACTTCGGCCTCTTTTTTTAGAGGGAAATGATTTTTTACCTTTAAAACCACTTTTCTCGCCCGGCTTACTGTCCCGAGAGCCGCTTCTTGACACAAAAGGCTTGCTATCCCGAGAACCGCCCCTTGGCGCAAAAGACTTGCTGCCTTTATAAGAACTTCTTTCGCCAAAGCTATCATCTCTTTTGCCAGAGCCAAAACTCCCGGCATAACCTTCAGAACGCGGTGGTCTGACTGAAGACTGTCCAAGCAGTAAATCAATTTTTCGCTCTAAAAATACTAATTGCTGCTGCATTTTTTTAACCATTGTCGGCAGATCAGTCTCTTCCTGATGCCGATCTGAGCTCGCGTGTTTTTTAAATTGCGGTCTGCTTCTCTCTTTGTTTGATTTATACTCAAATTCTGACATTTTTACCATCCTTTTCTTTTAGTTTATAAGCTAATACCGTGAGGACTCCCTCAATTTGCCTAATACTAAAGTACCCATCCCAGTGGCTTGTCCTTAAGCGTTTAAAAAATTACTCAGCCTCACTCACAAGAAAACCATTTAGACAATTTTCCTGCCTTCCTTTTAAAAATAATAATACCAATATGATCTTTTTGCAAGAACTATAATATTCTTCTATATCCCCCTCATTTATTTCCACTTTGCGCATCAAAAACTTTGCTAAAAAAATTCATATTGTCTGGTTTATAAAATAGTTTTCTTTTGTGGAATGTTATTGTGATTTAATCTTTCTTATCGCATAACACTTCACACTGCTCAGTACCTCGCGCAAATTAATATTTGCACTGAGAACTAATAAAATTAAATCATCGATTTATTTAAGGAAAAACTAAATTCACAAAAGAAAATACGGAAGGAATTTCGGTTATACTTTAAATTGACCAACTACTTGCTTTAAGCTTTCAACGATAATTGTCATCTGCTCGGCATAAGACACTAATTCTTCCATAGCAGCAACCATTTGTTGAGTGGAAGAAGATACTTGTTCTGTTAAAGCAGCATTTTTCTGAGAAACATTACAAACGTCTGTTATCGACTCATAAGCCCTCTGAGTGCCTTCAAGCTGTTGGGGAATAACATTTGATATTTCATTCGCCATTACTACTGCTAGTTTCGTTGCCTCTGATACCTTATCCTGCAAAGCATTTACTTTCTCCGCAAGTAATTTACCTCCGGCAGTTTCTGCCTTACCAATTGTACTCAAAGAAATCACATTTGCTACTTCCTTCTGCATCCCTTTAATAAGCTTGTCTATTTCTTTAGCTGAACCACTAGACCCTTCAGCCAACTTACGTACTTCCTCCGCGACTACAGCAAACCCGCGCCCGGCATCACCGGCGCGCGCCGCTTCAATTGCCGCATTAAGCGACAAAAGATTTGTCTGGTCAGCAAAGAAATTAATCGTATTAATAATATAACCTATCTCCTTTGACCTTTCCCCTAACCCGGCTACAGCAGTAGCTGATTCTTCTACCACACCAGCTATAGAATCTATTCGCTTTGACAATTCTTTATTTGATTCTTTTCCTTGCCCCGCCAATTCGGTCACAGATAAAATCAAATCATTGACTTTCTTTGCATTTACGGCTATTTGTTTTAATGATGCCGTCAGGTCTAATATTAGTTGTGAAGAATTTTCAATCTTGGTAACCTGAGACATCGCTCCGGTTGATATCCCTTGGATTGAGTTATTGATTTCTTGAAGAGAAGAATTTACTTCTTGGGTTGTTGATGACATAGTTTTCGAGCCACTATCAATTTTGATTGAAACATCACGGATTACTTTTGTCATATCTGCAAAATTATCTAGAAAATGATTAAATGAATTCCCCACGTCACCCAATTCATCATTTGTTTTCAATTGCAAGCGTAATGTTAAATCCCCTTTACGCCGTGACAAATCTTCTACCCATTTATTGAGAATAGCATTGAGACTATTCAAATTATTCACAATAAATCTAGATAATAACACCGCCACAAGTATTCCGATAAAAATAACCACTATTGAACTCAGGCCAATGCTCCCAGACGAAGATTTTACCACATGCCTTGTCTCATCGCTTGCCTGTTTCGCCTCTAAATTTACCTCATCGACCGTAGTTTCCACCATTGCATTAATTTGCTCAATATGCCCTTTAACTTCTTTCGATATGGTTTCGCTTTTTTCCAAATCCACTAGTAATATTCGCCGCATTTTTAAAATACCGCCATCACCCAAAATAAAACTTTCCATTTGGTCAATAAATTTTTTAAGGTTATTAACCACATCGGCGTCCATCAAATCTGTTAAAACTGCCAGTTGTTTACGGGCTGAGGACATCTGTCCGGAGAATTTATCTGCTAAAGGGACAATAAAATCCGAATCATCACAAATCATTATTTCATCAACCGTACCTGTAACCATAGCAATATCACCTCTTAATGAAAAGAGTGCTTTTGTCAAAGGCATCGTCTCATCAACGATTTTAGTATACGAATGCTCGATACTCTTTGTCTTTTTCAACCCATCCTTAATAATTTTCTTGGCTTTAGCGGTATCATTCATAATGCTAAATTCAAAATCATCAACTAAACCATCAATTACGCTGATCATTTCATCATTAATCGATCTTAATTCTTTTTCAATAAGACTAAGTTGAGCACTTTTGCCCAGCGTCCCTTGTTTAATATTTTCTTCCACAGCTTTTTTAAGCTTACCCATAAATAAAATTCTGTAAGCATCGGATGCTCCTTGCAATTCTGCTAGTTTTTTACTATCAACCGCGTTTGATTGCCGAATACTGTCTATTCTGCTTTTAATTTTATTCATGCCAGCAAAAACCTTATCCTCAGGGATCGATATCCCATCTGTCGTTCTAAGGTTTATCATCTGTTCTGCGGCAAAAACAGTCTCGTAAAAAGTCGCTTTTATTGTTAATAAGCTTCTTACTGTCGGAAAATTAATCTGCGAAAGCTCATTATAACTTTCAGACATAGCCTCTGTAGCCTGAACAACACTTTTTATCCCTTTTTTCGCGTTGCCTTTTGCCATTATTATTTCAAATTCCGCATTATCAACCTGTGTCGCGATAGAAGCAATTGTATTATCAACAAGGATTAAAGTCTCTGCTTTTATTTTATCATTATTCTTTTTATTCTTAAAACCCGCGACAACAGTTTGATAGACTTTTTCTTTTATGTTCATAAGTTTTGCAATCTGAACATTTAAAGTTTCAATGTTACCAAGAAGTTCTTTTTTTTGGCTAAAATTTTCTGCCAAGACATTGCTGATTTTATTCATCTTATCTAACGCGAAATCAATCATATTTGCCGCTTCTTTTGCCTGAACATCATTTTGAGCCGACAACAAAGCTTTTAAATTCGCAGTTGCCATCCAAACATAGCTATTCAGTTCTTGGGCTGAGGAAGAAGCGGGAAAAAGATTATCGCAAATATTATAAATGTTCTTACTGACCTTGGACATCGACCAAAAACCCACGAAAGCGATTACAAGGGTTAGGATTATGCGCGCTGTGAAACTTCTCCTTATTAAAAAGGGCACATCCTGTCAATTACTGAATCGCTCGGACAGATAAGCACAAAGCATTCGGTTGCAGTTTTGATACAAACAACTTTTCCATTGATTTATGCTATAAATTATTTAGTTATATCCTTAAACCCTTTGCCTGATATCTCGGTCAAATTTACCGTATCCATGCCTTGATGATCATTGGAGCCAAATGTTAGTTTTACTCCACCTAAGTCAAAGACTCCTTTGCTTTCAATCGCCGAAATTAAGCCTTCTCTGGTAATATCCGCCCCACAAGCCTTAACGGCATCTACAAATAATTTCGCTACCATAAATCCTTCTAAGCTTACGAAACCATGCGGTTGCTCCGGAGAAAATTTAGCAAGCATCTCCTTATATTCATTGATTAAGGGAATGGAATTATCCCAAGGGAACGGGACTACCTGGGAGATAATTACGCCTTCTCCTTCAGAACCAAGGGCTTCTCTCAGGGCATCACTGCCGACAAAAGAAATATTCAAGAATTTCACATCTGTCATCCCAATCTGCTTTGCCAGTTTAATAAACTCGGCACAGGGAGCATAAGCCCCAATCATTATTACCGCTCCGACATCAGCACTATTGATCATGGCTAATCCGCCCTTTACAGCCAGAGTATTGCGCTCATAAGTACCTTCTGCCTCTAAAACCATGCTTCTCTTCGCTAATGCGTTCTTGACACCTGCCAAGCCGGCCTGGCCATAAGAATCATTTTGATAAAAACAGGCAATTTTTTTAATTCCCTGTTCGTCCACTACTCTCTTGACCAGCGCTTCGGTTTCATCAAAATAACTTCCGCGAACATTGAGAACATAATGCTTAACCGGATTTCTTAAAAATTCCGCACCGGCAAAGGCTCCGATAAAAGGAATTTTTTCCTGTTCAACAATTGGAACAGCCGCTTTTGAAGTAGGCGTCCCCACATAACCAATTAAAGCAAAAACCCCATCGCTGATCAGTTTGCGAGTCTGTTCTATACAACGTTCCGGTTCATAGCCGTCATCATAACTTACTAATTCAAACTTTCTGCCATTTACTCCGCCGATACTGTTGATATACCCAAAATAAGCGTTCATCCCCGCTTTCATTTCGATTCCCAACGCTTTTGTCGGTCCGCTCAAAGCCGCGGACTGACCAATAATTATTTTGCTTTCAGTAACCCCTGTTTCCGCGAAAACTATTGCGTTTACGCCTAGAACAAAACATACCACCGACAATGCTATAACCAACTTTTTCATTCGTCCCTCCTGGTACAATGTTTGTACTATCCCCTTAGGATAAGACGGTTAATTAAACTTTAAACAAATATTGTATTTTATCAACAAACAAGCTCGTAAATTTTCTTTACGCCCGATTACTCATTAATATCCAAATAATTTGCGTTCAGCTGTCAATGTTTAATATCATTTCTGCCCCCCGAGATATACCCCAGAAACAAAAAGCTGCTAAAAACTCTAAAAACTTTTAGCCAATAAACGCAACTTGTCCTGTATTATATCTATTTTTTCTATGGATATGAACCCTTGGCTACAAACTGATGAGTACAGTAATCCCTTTCCTGATCATCATTACAGCAATGGCAGCTAAAAGCAAGGCCATTATTTTTGATAAAGCCATTGCTCCTGATTTCCCCAAAACTTTAGTCACTTTGTCTGAAAAATAAAAAAGCACAATCGCGAAAAAAATATTAACAATAACCGAAATAATTGTCGGGATTATTCCATATTGATCAACAATAATCAAACAGGTTGTTAACACCGCCGGACCGACAATCAGCGGCGTGCCCAAAGGAACCACACCTAATTCTTCAACAGGCATTCTTCTGCGTTTGCCAGGCGTTAGCAAATCAAGAATCGCGATGCAAAATAAAACAATCCCCCCGGCAACCATAAAGTCGCCAACTGTAATTCCCAGCAAAGCAAACAATCCCTTGCCGATTAAAATAAACACAAAGGCAACAAGTATCGCGGTAAAAAATGATTGTGTTAGAATTCGTTTTTTTGCTGTTTTATCCAAATCTCGGGTCAATGAAATAAAAATCGGCAATACGCCAATCGCGTCTACTGCCACAAAAATAGGAATAAACGCTAAAAATATTTGAGTACTCATCTCTGCCTCATATTGATTAAATATTGTTTAATCTAAGCCCGCAAACTCCTCTGGACCAATTAGCCCCCCGGAAATAACCATTTTTAAAGCTTCTTCCACTGTCCACTGCGGATCCTTAGTTTGCGACTCACTGAGAATAACTAAAAACCCGGAAGTCGGATTCGGCGCTGTAGGAATAAATACTTTCAGCAGCTTCTCGCCTGTTTGCTTATTATTAATCTCTCCCGTAATAAATCCGATTGATCTGACCCCTGGATTAAAATAATCAACCAGCACTGCTTTCCTAAATACTTGTTTATCCGAAAGAGCTAAAGCATTTGATAATTGCTTACCTACCTGATATACCGTCTTTATCAACGGAACTTTACTGGATAAATGTTCTAAAATAGAAAATATTTTTCTCCCCAGCACATTACTAGCAATCATCCCGGTAAAATACAAAATAATCGCAAACAACAATAATCCTGTTCCCGGAATCCGATAACCAATATACTGGTCAATCGTTCCCATAAGAGTTCTATCAATCAAAACATATGTAAACTTTAATATAAAAATTGTAATCCCTAAAGGAATAAGCGCTAATAATCCTTTTATAATATATTGCTCTAAATGTTTTAAAAATGTTTTCATTTTATTTTATTACCCTCTTTTGATTAAAAATATTAGATATCCAACATACAAAGCAATAAATACTCCGCCTTCCCAGCGATCAATAATCCGACGTTTACCCGTAAACATAAACAGAAATAAAAACAAGCTCGCTAATATCAGTACCAATATATCCGCATTGATTTGATTTATTACCGGTAAGGGCTTAATCAGTGCGGATATGCCCAAAACAAAGAAAATATTAAAAATATTTGAGCCCACAATATTTCCCACGGCAATATCAGAATTCTTTTTAGAAGCGGCAATCGCGGAAGTTGCTAATTCCGGCAAAGAAGTGCCAGTAGCAACAATCGTCAACCCAATAAGCGATTGACTGACACCTAAATTACTGGCAATCGTAACCGCGCTGGTTTGCACAAAATTTCCGCCAAACACTAAACCGAAAATTCCGCCAACAATCATCATAACTGATTTTAAAATGCTCCTTGGCTTAATATCGCTTGGATTCAACAACTCTGTGTCTTTAGCAATGCTTGCGATATAATAGATAAATAGCAGAAAAAAAGATATCAGCACAAATCCGTCTGTCCGGCTAATCAAGCCGCTGTTCATTTTATCAAAAAAAACATCATTTACTACCGCTCCCAAAACAAGAACTGCCAACAAACTAAAGGGTATCTCTTTCCAAACCGTGCCTTTGGTCACAGATAAGGGAAAAATCAAAGAAGATAAACCCAGAATAACCAAAATATTAAAAATATTACTGCCTAATATATTGCCTATAGCTATTTCTGAATTCCCCTGCAAGCTGGCAAAAATATTAACAAATAATTCCGGAGTAGATGTCCCCATAGCAACTATAGATAACCCGATGGCCAAATCAGAAACACGCAGTCTTTTAGCTAAAGAGGAAGCCCCCTCAACCAAATAATTAGCGCCAGCAATAAGAATACAAAATCCGATTATTAAATAAATTAAAGTAAAAATCAATGTTTTCTCCTAGAGTCTTAAGTTTAGGCGTAATCGTAATTATACGACTGAGAAGGATTATTGTAAACAAGTATGTTAATTGCTCTTAAATCTGACTAATCCGCGATTAGGTAATAGAATTATAAAAACTCATATTAGCTTGACTTAGCATTGATAAAAGATTTAAAATCATATCAAGACTTATCGTTATAAATTATATATAAAATAAATTATTTTCCAATACAGCTGATTTTTAATAAAAGGTTCATTTCATGCAAAATAAACATTGTGAAATAGGCGCATTTGTCGGCAATCCGAATCATCGACCGCCAAATGCTGAAGAAATACGCAAATATGAACATCTGACCGGCAGGCACCTGAATTCCATCCTGTTTTTCTGGGATTGGGCTGATGGCGCTTTCCCTATGTCTGATTTACATCAAGTGCGCTATCATGACGGATATGACACACAAATAAGCCTGCATATTACCTGGGAGCCCTGGGAAAGAGCCGGAGTTGATGATAAAAGTTACAGTCTTAGCAGTATAATTAAAGGCAAACATGATAAATATATTCAGCAATTCGCTTCTGATTGCCGAGACTGGAATGGTATTATCCGTTTAAGATTTGCTCATGAAATGATTCATTTTAATAATCCAAATACATCTGGATGGTATCCATGGCAGGACAAGCCTTTCGAATATGTACAAGCATGGAGACATATTCACACTATTTTTAAACAAGAAAAAGCTGATAATGTCGAGTTTGTCTGGGCCCCGATGAATTACCCGGATTGGATGGATGTTGTGCCGCTTTATTATCCAGGAAAAGAATATGTTGATTGGCTGGCAATTGATGGATACAATTGGGGTGAAGACGGAAAACCCGGTTGGCCTTATGATCAAAATTTCAACGATTTATTTTACCCTATGTATCATACTTTTATCGATCACCCTGAAGTATTTGGCAATAAGAAAATTATGATCTCTGAAATCGCCACGCCTAAGGATAATAGATTCGGGGGGAATAAATCGATATGGATAATTGACATGTTTAAGTGTCTAAAAAATCAATACAGCAAAATACAAGCATTCTATTGGTTTAATGCCAAAAAAGAAAAAGACTGGCGAGTAAATTCATCCCCCCTAAGCCTTGCCGCTTTTAGAAAAAGTCTCAGAGATCCTTATTTTACTTCACATGAAAAACATAAATTATAAATGAGAGCCTGACTTACGGAGCATTAGCGATGTCAAGTCAGCCTGCTCGAATTTAGCACGAACAGCAGCGTTTAGCTGCTGATTCGTGAATCTTTATTATTTTCGCGTTAGCGCGTTTACCGTAGGGGCGCTGCTTGCCTGCGCCCGCTTATCAATCATTTGACCGATTACAATAATATATATTATTACGGGCCGAGGCAAGCACGGCCCCTACTTTGTGTCTTAGTGCCCTTATATCTTTTGCTTCTGGCCATGAGCTATGAGCCATCAGCCAAGCATGCTCTTCATGCTTCATTCATACTCACAAATATAAGCTGTATCTTGTTCAACTTTTACTTTTAATTTTGATTTAGCCGGAACATCAAATGATGCCCCTTTCTCAAATTCTTCCCACTCATCATCTTCCGCAAAATAAACTGAAAGATTTCCTTCAACAACTGTCATAATTTCTTTTGTATCAGTATCAAATTCATATTCACCCGGCTCCATAACTCCCACGGTTTTTTTGCCCTCGCTAGAATTTATCACAAAAGATTTCACTTTTCCGTCAAAATACTCATTAACTGTAATCACTATAAAACTCCTTTCGTATCTCACATTAATAACTTCAAGTTTATTTTTGAATAATTATATACTGTTTTAACCAAACAATCAACCACTTTTAGAACAGAATAAGCTTGCTAAAAAGCTCCGCATTTTTAACTCGTGCATCCCTTTACCAGCTATTCTAATTCGGCTAATAATACAAATACCTCACTATTCCCGACTAATTAGTGGTATAATAAATAAAAAGGAGTATTATGAAACAAATTGCTTCAATTAAAATAAAAAGAATTTGCAAGACTGTTAACTGTACTTGTATCTTAAGTATATACAACATGGAAAAATACTGTTACAAACATCGCAAAGATGCTGAAAACAAAAAAGCGCTTAACGAAAAATAACAACCCAGCAGGTCTCTTGGATTATCCGGTCTACGCAAGAGAAGGATTATGCACAAATAAGAATACAGCGTTTCTTCCTAAAGTATTTCTTATTCTTGTAGCTATTACAATAAATTGTTTTTCTCTCACCTGAGCCTGTGCATTTTTCTATGCCCTTAATAAAAATTGTATATTTTTTATTAATAATTTTAGTATAATATTATAAGTATAAATTTAAGACTTAACGACAAACTAAAACCTTGAGGAATAAAAACATGAAAAATCTTTACTTTTTTGGATTGATTATTGTTATTTGCGCGATACTTACTAATGGATGTGCCGCCGTACTTGTTGGCGCAGGAGGAACAGCGCTTTGGCAACATGGAAAAATTGTTTCTGAAGAACCTAAGCCGATTGAACAAGTCCAAGCAGCAGCGCAAGAAGCACTAAAGCACAAGAAGGTCGTGCTTAATGATACAGTTGCCCGAGATAATTTTGTCCAGTTACGCGGCAAAGGAGCTGATGGCGAAAAAATAGCCGTAGATATTATTGAAACATCTAAAAATGCTACGCGTATTGAAATCCGCGTAGGCGTCGGTCAAAAACAATCAGCCAGAGATCTGCTTCTTGAAATCAAAAAACAACTTTATGAAAAGCCGGGCTTTAAGTTATTTTAAAACACGTAACTTATCCGCTGCTCCGCTTGCTTATACCTTTATCTGCCAGCAATTGTGAATTTTCCGATTTCTATAATCTTCGGGAATGGTTTTCGGGGTAAGAGCAATGATCTGTTTAACCTCCAGAGCGTCCAACTGCGACTCAAACCTTTGATGATTAGTAGAGAATAAAATGTCCGCTCCTGGTCTCATAACTTTCAGTACTTGGCTTATCAGATCAACATGATCGCGATTTATATCAAAATCAATTCCTGCTGCTTGCTCTTTATAAAACGATGGCGGGTCAACAAAAGCAAGATCAAATTTCTGCCCATCTTTATCAGCAAGCGCTAAATATTTCATAACATCAGATTGCACCAGTTTATGTCGCTCATTCCAAAGCTGATTCAGCTCAAGATTATCCTTGGCCCAATTCACATATGTCTGAGATCGATCTACAGTAACAGTTGACCGCGCATTACCCAGCGCTGCCGCACAGGTAAAAGCTCCGGTATAAGCAAATAGATTAAGAAAGTCCTTGCCGGCTGCCATCTTTCGAATAATATTACGCGTTTGCCGATGATCAGAAAATAAACCTGTATCCAAAAAGTCCGTAAGATTAACCAGAAATTTAAGATCTCCTTCGCTTACTTCCATCCGCTTGTCTTCGCAGGCAAGTTTGCTGTAGCGATCGCCTTCTTCTACGCTAGTATGTCTTTTTTTCATATGCACATTTTCCATTGGCACATTCAAAGCCGCAGCCACAGCTTGCGCCATTTGCAGCAAATAGTCCGGACCGGTCTGCAACCGTTCATATTCAGCAACAACAAGATGTCCCGCGTACCAATCCACAACTAACCGGATTTCCTTACTGTCCCAGTCATAGAGCCGAAAACAATCTATCCGGGCTTTGCTAAAACGTTTTTTAAAATGATTATATTTATTTCTCACAGAGTTTAATAGCATCTGAGCATGCTGCAAAGCCTTTTCCGGAGTAACCAGGCCTTTTAATCCTGCGGGTTTACTATATTTATTCGAATATTTATTCATTTCCCGATTCCTATATTAACAGTTACACATATTATCCGTTTTTCGGTTAAGGTTACGACACCCGTTTCGTCTGCCGGCAAAGTCTATCGGCTTTCAATGCATTATTTTTAGCCCTAACCTTTCTACGTTGCCGATACGGGCTTCGTCGCCAATTACCCTTTGCCCGTTCTTTTTTTCTTCTCTTTTACCTTAATCGCATTCCAGTTTGCTACGACCTCTGAACTGGATTTTACTTTTGTTTTACCAAACACATGCGGATGCCGGCGTTTTAATTTTTTTATCAATTCATCAATAACATCTTCGATATTAAATTCTTTTTCTTTAGAGGCAATCTGAGCCTGAAACATCACATGCAGCAGAACATCGCCTAATTCCTCTTTTATATTATCAAAATCCTCATTCTTTATTGCCTGGATCAGTTCCCGGGTTTCTTCTCGTAACCCGCAGACTAAAGACTGATGCGTCTGTTTTTTATCCCAAACACAACCTTTTGGCCCAAGCAGAGTTTTAAACACTTGTTTTAATTCAATAAATTTTGTTTTCGCCATTATCAGTCCTCGATGTTATGGTCTGTAAAATAACCATATAAAAGGATACTATTAAAAAAATTTCAGGTCAATAAAAAGTTCTTAAACATATTCTAGTTCGACTTTTAACTGTTCCCACAGATTAAACACAATCGGACAGATTGAATAACTTTCCATTACTTTGCTAAACCTGGAAATAAAATTTTTTCTATGCAGATGCGGATAAGACCTGCACCCAGCGGGACGAGACAAATACTGCAAACATTTATTATTTTTAAAAAAAGCACAGGGGCTTTTCTTAAAAATAAATCCATTCTCTTTCTTGTCTGCTCTTAAATCCTTTTTTATACTTTCCGCGATTACCGGCCCCAATCTTTCAATATCTTCTTTTTTAAAAACCGGATCCATAAGTTTACAGCAATTACCGCAATTCGTGCAATCTATTTTTTTTGATATTTGCGAGTAAAGCCTCTGCACAATTTCATCTATTTTCTTCGAATTTTGATTGGATTTTAAAAACAAATAAAATTCTAAATTTTCCGACTCTTTCTCTTTTGCCAATTGGGCAATCATATACAAATCAATATTCATACTACCCCTATCTTTTTTATCATTCTACTCCTAATAAACCCCCGGAACAAGCATTAAGCGCGATATGGCAGATATATAAAAAAAAGCATCTCAAATAAATGAGATGCCTTTACAAATATACCATCTTTTAAATTTCAAACTTTGGATATATTATAAGCTCATATTATCCGGCTCATAATATTCACGCGGGTGCTGACAGCAAGGACATTTTTCTGGGGGTTCAGTTCCCTCATGGATATAACCGCATACACTGCATTTCCACTTGATTGGCTTGTCCCTCTTATATACAGTCCCTTTTTCCAGCATTTCTAATAACTTTTTATAACGTTCAGCATGATGTTTTTCAACTTTAGCAATTTGATTAAATAAGCGCGCGGCTTCAACACATCCTTCAGCTTCGGCTTCTTTGGCAAAAGTTGGATACATCTCCAGCGTCTCATGTGTCTCACCTTCAATCGCTTCTTTTAAATTAGCTTTAGTCTCACCAAGACCGCCAAGCAATAGAAGCTCATCTTTTGCATGCCGCATTTCATTCATCGCGGATTCCTCAAAGAGCTTAGCGATATAAACATATCCTTCTTTGCGCGCAGCTTTCGCAAAATAGTCATACTTATTGCGCGCTTGAGATTCCCCGGCAAATGCTGCCATAAGATTTTTTTCTGTTTTTGAGCCTTTTTTAATTGCCATATTATCACTCCTTTAAATAGGTTTACATTTGTAATTTCAAATCTTTATTCATTTTACTCTAAGAAAAAACCTCTGGCAATATATTTTCTTGCAAAAGGCTAAAACTACGCCCATAAGCTTTAAAACTATTTTGCCCAATGCAATTCATAAGCGCGAGAAAAGATCTTTACGCTTTAACTTTCAACCCATTATGATATAATATTTTACAAATACTTTCTACCAATATAATTGTTGATTTAGAACAAATCAAGAAACATTTACTGTAAAATAAAAATTGCTACTTTACTATTATCATTATTCGTGATCATCGAGGCATTACTGATAACACGATCAAACAGCTAAAAGCATTAATTTATTCGCAAGAAAAGTATCCTCAAAAGGAATTTTCATAATGGATCATTTGGATGAGCTGGAAAATAAAACAATATATATAATTCGGGAAGCATATGCTCGTTTCAGAAATACAGCCTTACTTTGGTCTATGGGTAAAGATTCTACTTCTCTTTTATGGATGACGCGTAAAGCCTTCTTTGGAAAAATACCTTTTCCTATTATCCATATTGATACAAGCTTTAAATTTAAGGAAATGTATGAATTTAGAGATAAATATACTAAAAAATGGAACCTGGATCTTATTATAAGCAAGAACATAAAAGCTCTAGACGCTGGGCTCTGCTCAGAAAATAAAAAATTCGAATGCTGCAATGCCCTAAAAACAGAAGCCTTGAAACAAACATTAGTGAAATATAATTTAACAGCGCTGTTATTGGCTATCCGCAGGGATGAGCACGGTATAAGAGCCAAGGAAAGATACTTTTCTCCTAGAGATGGAGATTTTAAATGGAACTACAAAGACCAGCCCATAGAATTATGGGATTTGTATAAGTCAAAATTTGAAACTGGCCAACATCTTAGAATTCATCCCATGCTCCATTGGACAGAATTGGACAGGCTGACCGAGAATAGGATTATTTTACCACAAAAAGATAAGAAATTGGTATAATAGTCATTGAAACAAGGAGGTTATCAATGGCGAAATTTAAGCCCTATCGAGCAGAACAATTAATGT
>Ga0180007_10002579_pt1 | contig 21349 bp, 17 predicted proteins | sample MM_PC_MetaG_FD_121122 | JGI IMG/M metagenome (GOLD analysis project Ga0180007, IMG submission 121122) | Groundwater microbial communities from the Aspo Hard Rock Laboratory (HRL) deep subsurface site, Sweden - MM_PC_MetaG | ecosystem: Environmental > Aquatic > Deep subsurface > Groundwater... | reverse complement strand
AAAACCGAGAAAATAGCTAATCCTCCCAAATAAGAAATTGGTTTTTTATGAATTTTTAAAACATTCTCTCCTGGCTCATCATAAAACCGATATTTAATTGCTATTTTCTCTAAAGCTAAAACAAAAAAAATAGTCAAAAGAAAAGAAAAAATAAAAATTAAAAAATACATAAAAGGAAAAATCATTTTTTCTTAAAAAAAATAATCAACCCCCAAATTGAACCTAATCCATAGGAAAAATGAAGCGTAAAAAATGTTAAAAGCAGAATGGGCAAATATTTTAATCCTTTTTGAAAAGAAATTCTCAAAGAAAAAAATAAATTCATTAAAAGATAACTCGCCGCTATCAGCGCAAAAAACACCCTTGCCCCAAAAACAAAGGGAGCTAAAAACAAACTCATCAACAAGCCCGACACAAAGAACAAGGGAACGAAATGCCTGCGTTTTAGAGAATTGGGAGTAATTTTTTGAGTATAAATATTCCAAAGGCCATTCTGGAATTGCTGACAAATCAACTTTTTTAAAGTAGATGGCGCAAAATAACTTAATTCAATTTCAGTCGTAATAAAAATTTTCCCTCCTGCCTTTTTTATCCTACTGTTTAATTCAATATCTTGGTTGCGAATTAATCTTTCATTAAACAAGCCAACCTTTTTGAAAATATCCTTCCTCCAAGCCCCAAAGGGCACAGTGTCAGTATAACCTTCTTTCCTTTTGGTCCGAAAAGTTGAGCCGCCGGCTCCAAAAGGAGAAGAAAGAACTAAAGAAATGGCTTTAGCCGCTAAACCATCTTTTGAAGGTAAGGTTTCTAAAACCCCACCCACACAATCAGCTTTTGTTTTCTCAAGCCATTCAAGGCATTTTTTGATATAATTTTTTTGGTAAATAGAATGAGCGTCAAGGCGAAAAATGTATTCTCCCCTGCTTTCTCTAATTCCGATATTTAAAGCAACGGGAGTAATTTCTTGGGCATTGTCCAAAAGCTTAATAAATTTATATCTTTTTGTGAAACCCTTAACAATTTCTCTTGACCTGTCCTGGCTTCTGCCATCAACAATCAACACCTCAATTTTATCTTTAGGATAATCTTGGTTTAAAATTGACTGCAAACATTCTCCAATAAATTTTTCTTCATTTTTGCAAGGTATTATTGCCGAAACAAAAGGCAAATTATTTTTCATTTGGTTGATATTCCAATATTAAATCTAAAGCTTTGCTTCTTTGATATTTTTTTAAAATCTTGGCGTTGGGAATCAGGCAATGCCCCCCTATTCCTTTTTGAGGAGGGGAAAGAATCGGCCTGACAACATTTTTCTTTTTTAATGTTGCGTAGCCATCATTATAGCTTTCATTAAAATCACTAACTGCCTGGTTAAAATTAACTCCAGCTTTGCCACATATCTTTTCCATTTCCCCGTGCCAGGCAATACAAAGGGCATAATAGCAAGTACTAAATAACTTTCCCAGTTCAGTGGTGACAGATGGAATAAAGACTTCTGTTTTTATTCCCAAACTTTCCAGGTGTTCCTTGGCTATTCTTCCTGCTTGTTTTTCTTCTGCGCCGATATATTTTACGAATGTTTTAATGCCAGGATAAAGATTGGGATGCGCCCCTCTCACTGGACTATGAACAACCATTTTCAAGTCGTTGGGCAAAGAAGAAATAATTTTCTTGGTGGCGCCGGGGGCAACAGTGGAATGAATAATGGTCAACCTGGACCTTGTTGTTTTTATTTCTTCTTTAACTATCCTAACAAAATCATCACTCCAAGGAATGCAAATATGTAAAACCTCTATTTCTTTTAATCCATCTTTCCTTTTTAAGTCCTTGATTTTTGGGTTTTTATAAAATTTAGCTATAGCCTGACCAACTTCGCCAAAACCCAAAATGCCCACCCTTGATATTTCTTTTTTATTTTTGTTTTTTCTCATGGCATTTTGTTAAAGAAAACTCTATTAATAGAGTTTTTATATAAATTCCCTAAATTAAATTTTTTGCCTTGCTCTTTAAAAAGAGAATAATAAATAATAAAAGGAGATTTCATTATTAAAGCAAACAGCAAAGTCAATCTTATCTTTAAGATATCTATTTTGTTGTAGTGTTTTTTAGCATAATAATGCTTGCTCGCTACTTTGTGGCAAAAATAAAAATGTTCTGCTGCTTTGTTTTTAAAACTCTTGCTAACAAAGTGAGTCATTTTAGCTTTGGGGACATAAACGATTTTCCAGCCAGCTTTTTTAACCCTATAACACCAGTCAACATCTTCCGAACTTAAAAAAAACTTCTCATCCAGGATGCCTACCTGCCTGATTGTCTCCATTCTCGCTAACAAACAAGCGCCAGAGGCATTATCAATTTCTACGGGTTCCTCACCTTCAAAAGCTTGAAAATAAGAATCAACTTTTTTGCCAAAAAACTTTTTTAAGGCGGTTTGACTGGCTATTTTTTTAAAGAATTTCGGCACGCAAAAACTCAAAAAAACGACAAAAGGGGTGGGAAATTCCCTAACTGACTGCTGGAGAGAGCCATCAGGATTTAAAAGTTTTGGGGTGTCCATACCGACTTTAGAATCGTTTTCCGCTACTTTTATTAATTCGGTTAAAAAATTCGGCTCCACCACCGTATCATTATTTAAAAGCAAAACATAATCGCTCTTTCCCGCTTTGAGAATCTTCCGAACAGCCACATTGTTGCCCCCGGCAAAACCAAGATTTTCTTTATTTCTTATTACCTTAATATAATCTCCGTATTCTTTTTCTAAAACATCAGCATCATTACTCTTGGAACCATTATCAACTACAATCGCCTCATAGTTTGGGTAAGTGATTTTCTTTAAAGAATCAAGGCATTTTACAGTGTCTTTCAAGCCGTTCCAATTCAGTATTATAATTGAGACCAGGGGATAATTCATTGTCTTTTTTATTTAAATAATAAAAAGGTACTGAAATATTTAATATCTCGCTGGGTGAGATTTTTTTTATTTCTTCTTTCAAGTAGTATTTTCTATCTTTCAATATAACAAATAAAATATAATAGTAAAAGGGAGAAAACCTACAAATAAATTCATCTAATTTTATTATCAAAGAAACGGTTCTTTCGCCGAATATCTTAGCCAAAAGAGGAACTAAAACATTATAAACATCTATTAAAACTTTGGGATATCTTGCTCCCGGGTAATATTTCCTTTTTTTGGCATCAGCTAAAATCATTGGAATTCTCAAAATTGAGCTAACCATCTTTTCTTTAAAAATACAATAACCAAAAGATTCTTTTAAAAAATCAAAGCTTTTTAAATTAAAATGGTGGATATGGCTGTGCGCGACTTCCTCTTTGATATTTTTTTCAATAGTTTTTTTGGATTCGTGGGGAACAGTAATAACAACGGCCCTCTCGGCGACCCTTAAAAGCTCTTTTATCCCTTTTTTGTTATCAGCGATATGTTCTAAAGTTTCGCTACACAAAACAACATCAAATTCATTATCTTTATAGGGCAGATTGTGAATATCGGCTGGCTTGGACTTAATCTTGAAAATCTCTCTGGCTTTTTGGCAGGCTTCTTCAGATAAGTCAGAGCTTTCTACTTTTGCTCCCAAAATTTTATTAACCACATAAGCCTTGTAGCCCTCAGCTCCTCCAACATCTAAAAGGGAGTTAAAATCAAGATGAGAAAGAGCTTTCAATATTTGGTAGGTACAAACATATTTATCAATCAAACCAGATTCAGTGGGTCCTTTGCGGAAACCATAAATTGGCTGGTGGGCAAAATAAATCTCCCTGTTGCCAACCTGTCTAAATCTTTGTTCTAACCATTTCTTAGTTTCTTTTGTGTATCGGTCCATAATTTTTTGGTTGAAAGATAAAAAGGCAAGCTCCCAAAAAGCCCAAATAAGCAGGGATTGGGAAGTGCAGGACAGCCGGGAAAGAAGCGATTAAGAGTGCCACCGAAACAAAACTGGCTAAAATCCCTAAAACCCATCCCTTGTCAACGCCCTCAACTTGTCTGAATATTTTCAGGCCTGATTTCATCAAAATAAACATTAGCCAAAAAAGAAAAAATAAAGCTGGCAAGCCCATCATAGCAGCCACTCCTAAATAATAGTTTGAGATGCTGTCAGTCAATTCGCTGCCAAACCCTATTCCGGTTAAAGGAGATTGATAAATTATATTTAAAAGGAAGGGAATTTGTTCTAAACGATAATAAACAGCATCGGTGTAAATAGTTCTTTCAAGAGAATGGAAGGCTCTTTCATAAAATATCTGAGACAAAGACACTCCGCCAAACATTTGAGTTCTGGAAAAAAAGAAAAAATCAACGCTAAAAAATAAAATTGAAAATAAAACCAAAGCAAGCAATATAGCTTTGAAGTGCCCTTTTTTCCTCCAACACATTAAAAAAACAAAAATCAAAGCTCCAACTATCCCCATCCAAAGACTGCGGAAGAAACTTAACGTCAAAGAAAACAAAGGTACAAAGGAAAGAGAAAGAATGAATAATCTTTTTTTATTTAAGGTTTTTATTTTGGCCGAACTCGGATAAAAATACAATCCTATCAACAGAGGCAAGGCAATGGCTGACATAAAATCGTATAATCTATAAAGAGTAATGCCGGCTGGCAAAGATCTTGCAGCCAAAAGTTCGAAAGCGAAAAGATAAAATAAAACAGCCCCAGCCCCGATGAAGATAAGCCAAGCCAAGATGCTCTTTAATACAAAAATAGCTTGTTTCTTATTTTGAAGTATTATTGTGGCTAAGAAAAAATACGCAATAAATTCTATTATCGGGAAAAGCTTGTCGCCAATCAACCGAATGGAGTTTCCCTGCCAAAACCCGACAGCAGTGGCAAATAAGGGAAAAATCAAAAAAATAAGCAACGGCAAATCAAGAGGGGTTTTGGCCCTTTTAATCTTCCCATGAAAAAAAAACTTTAAAAAAATACCAAAAGAAAGCAAAAGAATAAAAAAACTGCTTATTGCCACTCTGACGATGCCATAACTTAAAAGATTAGTAAAAATCAAGTAAACATAATAGGGATTATAATTTAAAATAAGCGCCGCGACCAAACAAAGATATGGGGCCTTCAGGGCGAATAAGAAAAGAAAAGAACCTAGGACCGCCAAAACAAAAACAGCCAAAAAATAAAAAATGGCATCTGAACCAAAAAGAACGGAAAAAATATAAAACGACAGCAAGAAAAATAAACTAAAACCAAAAATTCCAAAAAAGAACAAGACAATATTTCCGGAAATAGGAAAATCTCTAATGATTTTTGCTTGCATCTTTGGTTAAAAAATTAAGCGATTGATTAAAAATCTCCATATTTTCTTTGGCGCATTTCTGCCAAGAAAAAACCTTAGCCCTTGCCAAACCCTTAACCGCCATCTCCTGGCACAAGTTATTATCAAGGGCTACTTTTTCCAAAGCCTCGGCTACCTCATTAATATCAGTTGGATTTTTTAAAAGATAAGCCACCTCCCCCACTACTTCAGGGAGAGAAGTTAAATTTGAAGTTATAACCGGAATTCCGCAAGATAAAGCTTCAAGAGGAGGAATGCCAAAACCCTCGTATGAAGAAGGATAAATGAAAACCTTAGCTCCGTTATAAAGAAAAACCATATCTTCCTCTGGAATGTATTCCAAGTGAACAACCTTCTTTTCTATGCCCAACGAATTCACCAGTTCTTCCACTTTAAAGCTTGGATTGTAAGTTCTGTTAACGCCAAGTAAAACCAAATTATAATCAACTCTTGTTTTATCAAGAAACTTCTTAAATGCTTTTAGTAGGGCGGGAACGTTTCTCCGATTAATAATCTGGCCGACATAAAGAATATAGGGCCTTTTAATTTTATATTTTTCCAATCTTTCGGCGACTAAATCCTTATCTGGAATAGGACGAAATTTCTCTTCAGCCGCCGAGTAAACAACTTTAACTTTTTCTTCTGGGATTTTAAAATAAGAAATAATTTCTCCTTTTGAAAATTCAGAGCCGGCTGTAATAATATTTGCTCCCCTTAAAGTAAAAGGGGTTAAAAAATTATAAATCCACCTTCTTGGCAAGGCATACCATTCAGGATGAGCAATATAGGAAATGTCATACACGTGAACCACCTTGCTTTTAACCCTCAAGCGCAAGGGCAAAGTATAGCCCGGAGAAAAAAAAATATCAAGATTGTGCGAGGCCAGGGCCCTGGGCAAAAAAATATTTTCCCAAATAGAAATCCTGCTCATAAAAGACGGGCATCTAACAATAATCTTTTGACAGCAAGGAGAATCCAAAAACTCATCTTCTGGGATTTCTTTTTTAAAATAAAGGTAATACTCATTGTTAGGAAAATCTCTGACCCATTCTTTTAAGATATTTGCCAGATAACGACCCACTCCGTATCTTTTTTTAATTTCCAAATGAGTTGCGTTAATTCCTATTCTCATAAAAGTAATTCATAAAACGAGCTGTTAATTCTTCAAAAATTCCTTCTGAAACCCAAAAATGACCGTTTTCGTCAAAATGACCGTGGGGAAAATAGAGCGATTGGGCGGAGGAACTTCTAAGTCGCGGTACCAAATCAATAAAATCTAGTTTATTTTCTTCCATAAACTGACAAAACAAATTTTCCGGTTTATCTAAAACAACTTCACCCGCTATCGCGCCCTCAATTTCTATATTACTCGGGAGATAAACAAAAATAACCTTAGCCCCAATACTTTTCCCAGTTTCGTTAATGCCTAATAAAAGATTCATTGTATCCTGCCAGGCCTCTTGGGTGTTGCTGCGCCATTCAGAACGATACAAAGAAGTGGTAGAATTCTCGGCAATATCTCCTAAGAGTTGGTCAGTTTTCTGACTATCTTGGGTTTCTTGCTCTTTGGCTAAAGCCTGGCCAATCATTAAACTTTTTTGGTTTTCATGGGACTCTGACGCCTCAAAATAGGCCTGAAAACTATACCCGCCTGCCCTATCCTCTCTTTTTGATTGATTGGTAATTTTCCTAACGTCTCCCCATGAATAAACCTTGCTTCCCTCATAAGGGATATTCCGGCTTATATTTCCTTTTGAGATAAACAAACCCAAATAATCTCCTTTTTGAGCCAGAAGGGGTTTTTTAAGACGGATTGAATTGGTTCCGAATTTCAGATCAATTAAATCAGATTCCTCCATTACAACCCAATCGCCCTCCTCTGTTTGACGCCAGACCTTTAATCTGGCTTTATTTTTAGAAAGAGAGTGAACCTTGAAAGAATAAATTTTAATTTCCTCCTCTACGCTTTTCTCCAGGTCAACCAAACTTATCCCTGATTCATCCACATTCCAAGGCCTAAAATCAGGCATATGAATTTTGCCAATCTTGCTTTTCTTCTCCTCTAACCTCTCAAAAAAGAGGGATACTTTATCTTGCAGAAAAACATAAAAATTGGAATGCTTATTCAGAAAAAGCTGCAACCTCATCGTTGGCTTGTCTTTGGCAAATTCAATCAAACTCTTATCTATCCTCTCCCAGTAAGCAATAGAATCCTCTACTCCCGTTTTTATGACAAAAGTATCAACCACATCGTTAATATAGAAACCGACCAAGATGATGTCTGGGTTATATTTTATTCCCTCAGTTTTTAAGTAATCACTATATTGAGAAGTGCCCCAACCTGTAATCCCGGCGTTAATAACCTCTATCTTTCTGTCGGGAAATTCTTTCTTAAACTTTTCTTCCAAGAGTTTCGGATAGGTCTCATCTCCCTCCACTCCATATCCGAAAGTAAAGGAATCCCCCAGTAAAAGAAAACGGGTTGTGTCTTCATCTTTTTGATAAGAAAAATCCCTGTCCCTTAAACCCTTTGAGTTAGTTTTAATTGTAAAATCAACTTCATCGGTAATAATCCTTCCTTTGTGATTTGGTTTTAAGACTCTTCTTAAAACTGGATCTGATTGAAGAATATCGGAATACATCTGCCTCTCTCTTAATTGAATGACTGACTTTGGTATAAAAATCCGGGCAGCAATCTCTCCAATCAACAAAAAAAGGATGAAAGCGAAAAAAAGCAAAGAGAGCCGAATTGATAATTCTTTTAAAAATTCTTTTTTAGTCATAATGCTAAATTATTTAGTTTAAAAAATAGTATAAATAAACACGCCAACAGAAGAAGTTTCAGTAAATAGCATCAATAAACCCAACAATAAGAGAAAAACCATTATTGGGGCTAACCACCAACGCTTTTTCACTTTCAAAAAATCCCAAAATTCTCTAAGAATCCTTAATTTGCTCATATTTTTTAGTTATTAAAATTGCTTCTCAAAATCACTCCGACTGAAATCAATTTTTTCCCTGTTTAACCAATAAGTTTTGGAAGATTTTTTTATGTTCCTATCTAAAAAATCTATTCTCAACAACTTTAGAATTAAACTAATAGGAGTGAAGAGACCATAGAAAATAAATGCAAGTAAAATTCTTGTATTTATCCAGCCAATGAATCTACCGACCTTTGTAAATATAATAAATAAGGGCTTTAAAGCTAAAGGAGAAACCAGGACCAAAAGAAAAACAGCCAAACTTACGCCAAAAAACCATAAATAAATTGCTGTCTTCCCTCTTAATAACTGAACCAAACCAAACCATACTAAAATTACTCCTAATGAAATTCCAAATTTTTTAATCTCTGCTGTATCAGTTCTCATAAGTATATATTTAATCTAATTCAAATTCAACTTTGGATACTTTTTTGACTAAAGAAGGAGGTTGTTTTCCCTTATCAAGTAGGAATTTCCCCATTATCAAATAATCCATTTCAGTTCGCATGAAACAATTAAAGGCATCTTTTGGAGCGCAAACTATTGGTTCTCCCCTAATATTAAAGGAAGTGTTGATAACAATCGGACAACCAGTTAAATTGTAAAAAGCATTAATCATATCATAATATAAAAGATTATCTTCTCTAGCGATTGTTTGAATCCTGGCTGAATAATCAACATGGGTGATGGCTGGCACAACCGAACGTTTTATTTTTAACTTTTCAAAACCAGAAAAATTTTCTTGTTCGGGATAAAGCGACAATTGTTTTTCTTTTCTGACAGAAGCTACCATGAGCATATAGGGCGATTCCCGGTCTATTTCAAAATACTCGCCTACTTTTTCTTTTAAAACAGTAGGAGCGAAGGGGCGAAATGATTCTCTAAATTTTATTTTTAAATTCATAATTGATTGCATTTGGAGCGATCTTGGGTCCCCTAAGATGCTCCGGCAACCCAAAGCTCGAGGCCCAAATTCCATCCTTCCCTGGAACCAACCCAAAACCTTCTGGGAAGCTATTATTTCAGCCGCTTTTTGGGGGATATCTTTGTAATTTAATTCTTGATAAGGAACTCGCTTTGAATCTAAAAACTTTCTTATGTCTTGGTCGCTAAATTGGGGACCAAGATAGGAAGCTGCCTGAAAGTCGTTAACTCCATCTGTCTTTCTTTCGTTATTCAAACTAATATACCAAACCGCTAAAGCAGCTCCCAAAGCTCCCCCAGCATCGCTGGAAGCTGGCTGAATCCAAATTTTTTTAAAAGGGCCTTCTCTCAAAATCCTTCCATTAGCCACGCAGTTTAAAGCCACCCCTCCTGCCAAACAAAGATTCTCTTGATTAGTGACTTTGTGAACATAATCTACTATTTTTAATATGATTTCTTCAGTCACAGCTTGGACAGAAGCTGCTAAATCCATATGGCGCTGTTCTATTTTTGTTTCGGGTTTTCTTGGGGGTCCTCCAAAAAGCTTATGGAATTTTCTGTTAGTCATAGTTAAACCGGCGCAATAATTAAAATACTCCATATTGAGCTTAAAAGAACCGTCTGGTTTTAAATCAATCAGCTTTTCTAATATCAATTCCCTATACTTTGGCTCTCCATAGGGAGCTAAACCCATAAGTTTGTATTCTCCAGAGTTTACTCTAAATCCCGTGTAATAAGTAAAAGCAGAATAAAGAAGACCCAAAGAATGAGGAAACCTTAACTCTAAGGAAAGTTTAATTTTATTATCTTTGCCCTGACCGAAACTAACTGTTGTCCATTCCCCCACCCCATCAAGAGTTAAAATGGCGGCTGTTCTAAAGGGCGAAGGATAAAAAGCAGAAGCAGCATGAGAAAGGTGATGTTCAGAAAACAAAATCTCTTTTTTATACCCTAACTCCCTGGCAATATAACTCCTCATAAAAATCTTATGTTTTAACCATAAAGGCATAGCTTTTATGAAAGAGCGAATGCCTTTGGGAGCGTAACTAAAGTAGGTGTGAAGCAATCTTTCAAATTTTAAAAATGGCTTGTCGTAAAACACGACATAATCTAAATCCTCAATGTCTATTTTGGCTTCTTTCAAACAATAGTTAATGGCATTCTTGGGAAAATGAAAATCGTGTTTTTTACGTGTAAATCTCTCCTCTTCGGCTGCGGCTAATATCTTGCCATTTTTTAATAAAGCAGCGGATGAATCATGATAGAAAGCTGAAATTCCCAAAATATGTATATTTTTATTATCACCCATTTTGCTTTTTTTTCTTGAAAATATAATTCTTAAGTGGTTCTATAAAAATTTTTCTCAACCAAGAGGGTTTGAAAATATTGTGATAGAAATCAGAAACAGTAAAACGAGTGATTACCTTGCCCAACAGGCCCAAGTGATTTAAGCGACGGGCCCGGTAAATCCTTCTCTGTTTTGAAGTAAGCTCCCAACCTAAATTAAAAGCTTTGATTCTCTCTTCTTTGCTCATCTCTGGAGTGGTAAAACAGGGGTCAGCTGAAAAATGAGGAACTATATTTAAGTATTCGTTAGGAGAGACAGCAAAATAATTATGTTCTTTCACCCAGTCGTAAAGCTCAGTGCCAGGGAAAGGAATTAAGGTATAAAACCTGGCTTCAGCTACCGGATATCTTTGAGCCAAAGACAATGAAGCCTGAAAATCGTTCCAAGTTTCACCCGGCGAACCAATCAGAAAATACAAAAATACCTTATAGCCTAACTCGCAGGCATCGGCTATTGCTTGTTCAATAACCTCTACTGTTTCTCCCTTCCTCAAATTCTGTAACACTTTATTACTCCCTGATTCCACGCCGAAAGAAAGCATTGTAAAGCCCACTTCTTTCATCCGAGAAAGCATCTCTCGGTTGACCCTATCAGCCCTAACCCCATTAGGGACTCCAAGCTCTATATCATCCCAGCCCTTCTTTTCAATTATATCACATATTTTATAAACCCTCGGGGCAACCAAGGTGAAGTTGTCGTCCCAGATATCAAACTTTCTATATCCCTTTTTATGCCAATACTCCATTTCCCCTATCACATTCTCAGCGCTCCTCATCCTGAATTTTCTGCCAATAGCTAACCTTACTGGACAATAAATACAATCATAAGGGCAACCCCTTGAAGTTACAATGGGCATTGTCTGAGAGTAATTTTTGAGGGAAAAATTATGATATCTGGGCCAAGAAAGACTGTCTAAGTCCTGAATAAATTCTCTATCACCGGCATAGACCACCTCCTCTCCTCTCCGATAAATTAAACCTTTAATTTCGGCGAAAGCTCTCCCTTGGCAAAGCTCAACTAATGTTTTGTCTCCCTCTAAAACCACCCCAAAATCAATCGCCCAACATTCTTTAAGGGCTTCCTCGCGAAAAGTGGAAATATGAGCTCCTCCCACCAAAAGAGCAATGCCGGGAAACTCTTTTTTGATCGAATTCAAAAGTTCGTAATGGTCAAGATAACAGAGAGTCATCATTGAAATGCCGATCAAGTCAGGAGAATATTTTTTTAATTCACTAAATAATCTTTTTTTCTCTTGTTTGTAGGACCAAAAACCAAGGTCCAAAAAACCATAATCAATCTCGGCCTCTTGCAAGGCCTGAGCTAAAGATCCTAATCCTGTTGGCGGAGTGGAGATATTGCCCAAATAACCAGGATAAGCCAAATTAACCAATAAAACTTTTTTATACCTCATTTTTTATTTTGATCATTTGAAGCATTAAATCAACGATTCTCTCTGAAGATTTGCCATCTATATTGTATGACGTTCGCTTAAAGAAGTTTTCTCTGTTTCTGGCAAGCTGTTTTCTCAATCCTTCATTAGTAAAAATATTATTTATTGTTTCTTCAATTTTTTCTGGTAGAGAGACTCCAAGAGCTACTCCGTTTTTAACAAAATTGTTAAACTGAAATCCTTTGCCAGGGTCAAGACAAATAATATATTTTTCAGCGATCAATGCTTCAAGAATAGTAGTGGAGTTAAAAGTTATCATTACGTCGCAAGCCAAAATCAAATCTTGGACATTGGCATTTTTTTCAGCTAAAAAAATGGAGGAAAATTTTGAACTTAAAGAGCGGTGAAACTTCATATCTTCGTCGGGGTGGGGCTTTACTACTAAGCAAACGTTATTAATGGCGGACAAGGAGCGGTAAAGATTGGCTGTAATCTCTTTTTTGTATTTTTTATTAGGGAATTCATCAATCACATAAGGTTGGGAGGTAAAAAGCACTAATCTATTCTCTGGATTGATACCAAATAAAGAACATATTTTATTCTTTGTTTGCTGGCTACCGCTCAACCTATCAAATCTGGGGTTTCCGGTAATAAAAAGTTTTTCTTTAGCCACCCCCATTTCAACGAGAGTTTGATAGGTGCTCCTGTCAAATATCGCCGCTTTGTCAGTAGATATAAATTTCCAGTTCACCGTATCCTCGGCCGCTAAACCAAATTGAATATGTAAAGTGGGAATTTTTCTTTTTTTTGCTAAAAGAAAATAAACCCTTGCTCTTTCATCACAATCATCAGCCCCCACGATTATGTCGGGCCGCTCTCTTTCTAAAATTAAATCAGCCACCTCAAGCTGCTTAATTAAACTAGGGAAAATATTCAAAAATAAGTCCAAAAAAATATATTTTATCCAGGAATTCAAAATTGCCCGATAAGGCCCGAGTGCGTTTTTTAATGTTCTTTCTTTTTTAAAAACAGAAAAAAGCGCCCGAAGTTGTTTTCTCTTTTTTACAATCCCTGTCCTTATTTGTTTGGTAAAAAAATCCTCAATTGCTATAAATTCCCTATTATTGCCAAAAAATTCTTCTTTGATTGGCTGATATTTAGTGCCAATGATTTTAATCTGAAAGGAACTATCAGAAAGCAATTCCATTACCGGCAAAAATGCCAAAGATTGACGAGGCTCAAAGCTTAAAAATACTATTTTCCTTGCTTTCTTATTACCAAAAGCAGTGAGGAGGTGAGCTTCTTCTTTCTCTGTGAGCTCTTTTAATTTCCTCCGTAAATATCTTAAACAGGGTTTTACTGCTCCTTGAAAAAACTGTTTTATCTTTGGCCGCCTTATTTCTCTTGAAATCACTCTAGGCAGGACATAAGCTGCCTGATGAGGGGCTACAATATCCCAAAGAGAAACTCCGTTAAATTTAAGGCAATCTTTAAGGGATACTGCTTTAATTTTGGTAGAGCCTAACCTCTCAACGATCCCTACCGAATCCTGGAATATTCTAACAGAATCAGTTGAATCATTTTTTAATTCCATAAATCGAATAAACATTACCAAAGATTTCAGTAATTTTTGAGTTAGAACGGTTAAAAGCTCTCCATAAAGGCAGTGCTCTTTTCACCGGCTTAATATAAATTTTACGCAATCTTTCGCAGGGCAGAGAGGGAAAAATGCTGGTCCCGGTCGCAACAACATTTTTCAGTCCTGCTTCTTTTATAATTTTTCTATACCCCCCGCAGGACATTGGGCTTTCGTAAAAAGGAAAGGGCTGACGGCTGTTTTTAACAGCGTCTTTTAGCTGTAATTTTACTATTCTCAAAAAAATGCTCCCACAGAAAGCCAAACGATCAGCCAAGCCCTGCGTAGAAAACCATCTTGATTTGGGGATGATGTCAGCTGAAAAAACACCTCCTGGCCTTAAAACTCTAACCATCTCTTTAATAACCGGGCGAACATCTTCAAAATGCTCAAGCAATCCGCCGCTAAACACAATATCAAATGTCCCATCTTTAAAGGGCAGTTTCATTACGTCTCCTAAAACAAATTTTCCCTCAAGCCCTGCTCCGGCGAATTCAATTTTCCCGTAATTCAGGCCTGTCTCGGAATTATCAAGCATAGTGCAGTTATATCCTTTTTTCGCCATGTGGACTGAAACTTTAGCCGTCCCGGCGCCACACTCTAACATCTCCTTTCCGGGAGAGAATTTTTCAAAAACCTGCTCCCAATATTCAAAGCCCATCTGCCAACAAAGATTAATCCACTCTTTTGATCCTCTTGGCATATTTGCTTCCTCTTTTCCAACCCAGTGCTTATCCCAATCTTTTATCAAATTTCCCTTTTTCTGAAAGTTGCCCATTATATTATGTTTTAGATTTGCTTAAATCTTCCAAATACCACTTATATGTCTTAGCAAGGCCTTCCTTTAAATCTATTTTTGGTTGATAGTTTATGATTTCTTTTAACAAAGTGAGATCAGGACACCTTCGGAGCACACATCCTTGAGGAGCAGGATGGATTTTTATCTCCGGCTGATAGCCAGCTATTTTAAATAATTCTTTAGCCAAATCTATAATTTTAATTTCTCCTGCTTCGTCACTACCGATGTTGATTATTTTGCCGTTAGATTTGGGGGTCTCCATTACTTTCTTGGTCATCTGAACCGCATCATCCACATAATTAAATGTCCTAGTTTCCTGTCCGCCATATATGTTAAAGGGATTTTCTTTTTGATAGATTCTCTCTATAAACTCGGGAATAACATGCTGATACCCCATTCTGGGACCATAAACATTATGATATCTAATAATAACCATATCAAACTTATACATACGAGCGTAATTAACAAAGAAAAGCTCCCCTATGATTTTGCTTCCAGCGTAAGACCATCTTGGGTTTAAAACATCATCTATGCTCAAAACCACTGTCTCTGGAGTGGGGATAGGACCTCCTTGTTGTTTAATGGTGCCCGCATAGGCCTCTGAAGAAGAGGAAAATAAAATCTTTTTTGAATTACTCTTGATAAACCAATCTAAGATGTTAATTTCAGCTAAAACATTATTCCTTAAGACCTGATGAGGTATTTCGTAAAAATAGCGAGTGCCGTTAATAGCCGCTAAATGATAAACACAATCATAACTGCCGCCCAATTTAGCCAACTCCTGTTTATTGGCCAAATCCAGCTCAATAAGTTCAACATTGTCTTTTTGTAAAAGCTCTTTTATATGATGGTCTTTTTTAAATCTGAAAAAATTATCGCAAAGAATAACTTCATATTCTGGTTTTTGGCTCAAAAGCTTAGCCAAATGAAGACCAATAAATCCAGCTCCCCCAGTTATTAAAATTTTTTTATGTTTTTTTTGTTTTTTTAAAGCCAAGTGACTCATATTTAATGTGATTATTTAATTTTATAGCCGAACCAAATAACTGCCAACCGTCAAAGAAAAGCCCTCCTTTTTTCATTTTCCTAATCAAATTTTCAATATTAATATCTTGATACGACCTATGATTGTTCATAAAGATAACTACATCTGCTCCCTCAAAGCCCATGTTCAGAGAGCAGGGTTTAACCCCTAATTTATTAATATATTCTTCTTGAACCACAAAATCATGGCCATAAATATTTTGAATTCCTTCATTTTTTAACAAATTCAACAAAGTAACAGACGGAGACCCTCGCAGGTCGTCTGTTTCGGGATCGCCCTTGAAAGCTAAACCCGAAATAAACACCTTAACTTCTCCCAAAGGGCTATTTTTGTCTTTTGATAAATGGCCTTTTACTCTTTCTAAAGTGTGAAGGGGAAGGTTCTCGTTAACTTCCCTTCCTTTCCTTATAAAGCCACAATTTGAGTGAGCTGAATGAATTAAAATATAAGGGTCTTTTTCCAAACAAGTTCCCCCGACATAGCCAGGACAAGCAATATTGTTTCTTTCATAGCCAAAATTAGCTGCTTTAATAATTTCATCAGCATCAAGATTTAGGTCTTTACAAATTAAAGCTACTTGATTAGAAAAAGCAAAATGTAAATCGCGATAAGTATTATCAATCAGTTTTATCATTTCAGCCGCTTCCAAAGAGCTTACTTTAATTATAGTGGAAGTAACTCTTGAAAACAATTCCACAGAACGAAACATACTTTCCTCATTTAAAGCGCCTATAACTTGAGGAAGACGCTTTAATTCAATCAGGGCTTTGCCTTCGGCTGTTCTCTCCGGACAAAAACTTAAATAAAAGTTTTGGCACCTCTCTCTCAATTTGGGCAAAACCAGCTTGCGACTGATGCCAACCGGTATTGTACTCCGCAAAACTATCAGTTGCCCCTCTTCCAAATGAGGTATAATCTCATTTACGGCTCGCTCAATGTATTCTATTCTCGGCTCTTTGGTAATTTTATCCACCGGAGTAGAAACAGCGATAATAAAAACATCAATCTTTTTATCTGACGGTATTTCGCCAAAAAGATGTAGGTTTTTGCCTTGATATTTTTGGAGTAATTCAGCTAATCCTTTTTCACGAAAATGGGGCTCCCCTCTTCGTAATTGCTCCAATTTCTCTTTATCTCTCTCCACCCCAAAAACTTCAAAACCGCTCTCTGCTAAAGTGACAGCTAAGGTTAAGCCCACGTACCCTAAACCGATAACACAAATATTGTTCAATCTCATATAGTTATCTCTCTTTTTATCCACTTTAATCTACTATAAATTATAAATTGGGTCAAATGTAAACTTGTTTGATATTATGATAATATTATAATAAAATCAAAATATGTCCTACCAAAAGTTTACCAAAGATATTGGGATGCTTAGCATAGTCAATCTTCTAACAGCTCTTAAGGGGCTGATTATTTTACCACTTATCACCAAATTATTGGGAGCAGAAAGTTATGGTATTTGGACCCAAATAATAGTGACTATTAGTTTGGTGACCCCAATCGCCATTTTGGGACTGCCCTACACTTTAATTAGATATTTAGCGGCAGAAAAAAACAAAAAGGAAATTCAAGAAGGGGTTTATTCTGTTTTTGTTTTAATATTAGCTATCTGTTTAATAATTACCATATTCCTTTTTATCTTTTCAAAACCTATCGCCAAATTTTTTGAAGGAGAGCAAATTTTAGTTCAAATCTTAGCTTTAACAATAATATTTGAATGTCTAAACTGGGTGTTTTTAAATTTCTTCCGCGCTTTTCAAAAAATGGGGGAATATTCTCTCTTTGTTCTTTTACAGGTATTTGGAGAAGTAGGGCTGATTATATCCGGAGTATTGCTGGGCCAAGGACTATTCGGGGCTGTCTTGGCTCTTTTAGTCGTAAGGGCATTTAGTTTTTTATTAATGGGTACAGTAATTGTGAAAAGAATTGGCATTAAAATCCCAAACTTTTCCAAGATTAGAGAATATTTATCCTTCGGCTTACCCACTGTCCCCGGCAACATCTCATATTGGATTGTCAGCTCAAGCGATAAATATTTAATAGCTTTTTTCTGGGGCGCTCTTTTTGTTGGCTATTATGCGCCAGCTTATTCAATAGGTGGCATTATAGTTTTTTTTATTACCCCCCTTCTTTTGGTGCTACCGGCGGTTTTATCAAAATTCTTTGATGAAAATAAGATAGAAGAAGTTAAAATTTATTTGAGATATTCTTTAAAATATTTTTTGATGATAGCTATTCCTGCTGTCTGTGGATTGTCTATTTTGTCTAAGCAACTATTAATAATTTTTTCTACCAAGGAAATCGCTGAACAAAGTTATCTTGTTGTCCCCTGGGCCGCTTTGAGTTTATTGTTGTTCGGGGTCTATGCCATTGTTGTCCAAATAATCTCACTCTTTAAAAAAACAAAGGCCGTTGCCGTTATCTGGACAATGGCTGCTTTTCTGAATCTCGGCATGAACATTATCTTAATTCCTAAATTAGGAATATTGGGAGCAGCTATTACCACCCTTTCTTCTTATATTTTGGCTCTTGGGTCAACTTGCTACTACTCATTTAAATTCTTAAAGTTTGAGATTGAATGGATCTCTATATTAAAAATTATTATTGCCTCTATTATAATGTCTGTTTTTGTTTTCTCGGCCCAACCAGCCAGACTTCTGGAAATTTTAACTGTTATTGCCGCTGCCGCCCTTTTGTACGGAGTTTTAATATTTTTATTGAAAGGGTTTAGCAAAAAAGAAATAGCCTTTTTCAAGAACTTCTTTTACTTTCTATATTCTGGGAAATAATCAGACCTGCCTTTGGCTATTTTGTGAATCTGGTCATATTTGTTTCGTGCCTGACATAATAGCTTGTAAATCTCTGGGTTGTGAATTTTCTGATAAGCAAAAAAATCAGCCGTCTCTTTAGAGAAAGACAATTTAAAATTCAACAAACTATCTTTTGGCTCATATCCTCCTCCCAGATGAAATATCTTATGCCCCCTGTCTTTTGCCCAAAAAATAGCTTCATTAAGTATCAAATTATTGGGAGAAAGATGAAAGTATTGCTCCTCAGTGCCGGAAAAAAAGTAGTGGCAAACATCGCCATAGGTTAAAAACAAAGAAGCACTTATTAATTTGTTTTGGTGGTGTGCGGTGAATAGCTCTATTTTGTCTCCTGATTTACCCACCAACAAATCAAAGAAATCCTGGCTGTGAAAATATTCTCTTGAAGCCCCTCTTCTTTCCATGGTCTTGGTGTAGATTTGATACATTTTATCAACAAATTCTTTTGACTTCTCTTTTTTTATCTCAACTCCTTCTCTTTGGGCTTTTTTTATACTGCTCTTAGCCCCCTTTCTAAATCCCTGCCAAATCTGGTCTTTATCTTTAATCAAATTAATATAAACTACTTCACGATTTTTTTGGGCTTCCCTTAATGAAACCACCTGCTCCAAAAGAGGACTAAATGGATTTAACCTGCAAAATTCGCTAACCACATTATTACGGAAGCACCAAAGGTCAAATTCTTTAAAAAAATCTTTTAACAAATCTTCTTGCTCTTCTTCTTTTTTAAAATAGCCTGTTGCTCCTCCATATTCAGGAGAAATGATATCAAAATAATCCTCTGATAAAATCTCTTTGGCAGCAAAGGGCAAATCGTTTATTCTTCTTTTAATGAAAAAATAACTCATCTGGCTCTCTCCTTTTTTATATAAAAACAACAATGGCTGGTTGCCGAAATATTCTTTAGAAATTAAAGCATATTCTGCAGCCAAAAAACCATCTTTAGATGGCAGTTTGTCAACAATTCTCTTCCACTCGCTAAAATCCGGCTCATCAATGTTTAAAATTTTAATTTCCGGTTTTGGCACTGCTTGGTTTAGCGTATTTTTTTAATTCATCTTTAGCTTCTTGATAGTTGGGGTTTAGCCCAAGGGTTTTTTTAAATTCTTCAACTGCCAAACTCAAATTTCCTTTTCTTTGATAAGCTGTTCCCAAATAAAAATGGGCAAAATCTAAATTAGGGTAAAGCCGAACTACCTCTCCTATATCTTCTATGGCCCTATCGTAATTTCCCAAACGCAGGTTGGAGTTATTTTTAAAATTAACCTCAAAGTTTGCTGTTTCTCTTAACTTTTCCACATATTCTGGAGTAAATTCCGGAGTTTTAATATTGGCAACATAAAACTGTTTTAGGTGATCTAAGTTCTCATTTACCAAATAACCTTTTTCTCTACAAAGTCTTTCTAATTCACCGCCAGGAATGGGGGTAGCGATAAAAAAAAGGGACCAATCCAAATTGGATTTAGCCGCAAAATCAACTGTCTTTTGCATCTGTTCCTTGGTTTCCCCGGGATAGCCCAAAATGAAAAATCCCTTAGTCTTAAAGCCAAGCTGACGGCAAATTTTAATGAGCCACTTGGCTTTCTCTAAATCAACTGGTTTGCGCATTAACTTCAAAATATCTTTATCTCCTGATTCGATAGCTAAAGAAATGCTGTAATAGCCTGCTTTTCTCATTAAAGTCAGCAACTCTTCGTCTAAAGTAGCAACCGACAAACCGCTTGGGCTATTAATAGCAATGTCCCACTTTCTTTCTATAATCCCATTTAAAATAGCTTTGGTTCTTTCTTTATTGATTGTAAAATTATCGTCCTCAAAATGTATTTCTCGAATGCCGTAATTATTAATTAAGTATTCTATCTCTGATAAAACACTTTCTGGAGACCTCAACCTGGCCACGCCTCCCCATATATATCTGATAACGCAGAAAAAACATCTAAATGGACAACCCCGGGAAGTAATCATTGAGGTAAATGGCTGCCTTCTAATACCGCTGTGGGGGGAGGAAGTTCTGATATATTTTTCCATTTTAAGCAAGTCTCTTGCTGGCAAAGGAAGCTCATCTAAATTATGAATGAATTTGGTCTTTGGATTAACTTTTATCTCCTGATTTTCCTTGTAAGCCAAGCCATCTATTTTCGCTAAATCCCCTTTCCCATTTAAAGCCCATGTTAACTCCAATATAGAACGCTCCCCCTCCCCCAAAATTACAAAATCAAGATTTTTGTCCTTTAAGACCTCGTTAAAAGATGTGGTGGGATGAGCTCCTCCTGCTATAGTAATAATATCGGGGCTAATCTTTTTGGCGATTTTACAAACATTCAGCATATCATATACTTTAGCTGAAAACAGGCAGGAAACGCCGACCGCATCAGGAGTATAATCTCGTATTGCTTTTTCAATCTCCTGATCAGAAAAACCATATCTAATCTTATCTTCACCATAATCCCTTCCTTCTAAAAACCCTTCTACCAAACAATCTATTATTTTAACCTCAAAACCATCTTCTCTTAGAGCAGAAGCTAAGTAAGCCAGTCCAATGGGCGGAACAATTCCAATCCTAACTTTATCAGCCCCAAAATCATTTGGCCTGGTAATGGGGGGCTCTATTAATAAAATTCTTTTAACGGCCATACTTATTCAACAATTTAGGGTTAATTTTTAACTTCAACAGAACTTCAATCACTTTTTTAGCGGTATTGGCGTCTCTATATGGAGTTTTTATTTTTTTGGCTTTATATTTTTTCCTATTTGATAATATTTTCAGGGCTGTTTGGTAAATTTTTTTAGTATCATATCCCACGTCAATAATGTTTTTTGCCCTCTCTCTTCCCTGTTGTCTACTGCCGATATTAACTACCGTTAAATTAAACATTGGGGCCTCAACCAATCCGGCGCTAGAATTCCCAACCATAACATCGCTCATTGCCATTAAACCTAAAAATTCCCTTCGGGACAAGCTCTTAAAAATTTTTATAAAATTATACTTACGGTATTTTTCTATAACTTTTATCATCTCTCTACTCCCCGCATCGGCGTTAGGGTAAAATAATATTGTTTGTTGTTTCAACTGCAAAATAGCATCAAGTGTCTTTTT
>Ga0180007_10002578_pt1 | contig 21351 bp, 16 predicted proteins | sample MM_PC_MetaG_FD_121122 | JGI IMG/M metagenome (GOLD analysis project Ga0180007, IMG submission 121122) | Groundwater microbial communities from the Aspo Hard Rock Laboratory (HRL) deep subsurface site, Sweden - MM_PC_MetaG | ecosystem: Environmental > Aquatic > Deep subsurface > Groundwater... | reverse complement strand
TTGATTTCATGCTGCCAGTCACCCCGGTCAAGCATGTCATCCGCCCTTCTCGCCTCCTGGATCTCGTCATAAACCGGACTGTAACGAAGATATTCGCCGGCAGGATTATCGCCGGTCAGAGGCGTCAGTATCGCTTCAATATCAATGTTTCTCTTCATCGTCAGTTTTCATTTGGGGAAAGTTGAAGGTGACATCAGTAATCTCCAGAATGGCCATATCCTGCCCATCCACATCAAAAACGTGCTGCCCGATGCCGCGGGCCAGAGAGCCGCCAAGAGAAATCCAGTCGGTCATCCGCCCCAGTCTGATCCGCTCATCCTCCTGGATAAAGGATCCGGGGTACAATACCGGCAGAAAGCAGTTCATGGCATATCCCTCCCAGGTGGTGACATGGGCCGAAACCCAGAGCAGGTCAAGCAGGGTTTTGGGTGGGGTTATGGAGAGCTCCCGCAGGGATTCAAAGGGCACCCACAGATAGCGTTCATGGGCCATCACTTCAAGAAACGGCGCAAGCAGGGTATCGGAGTCGCGGAAACCGGCAAAGGGACTGCCGTTGGCCACACCCGAGATGGCAGGTATCTGCCCGGCAAGCTGTTTACACAGCTCTTCCGCCTCATCCACTTTTTTTTCAGCCAGTTTCGCCCGGGCCTCTGCATAAAGGCCAAGATAGGCCGGCGGTTCGGTCAGAAAGGAGGCGCAGCCGCCCTCTTCCATGACAACAAGCCGTTCCTTTTCCGCCCGGATCAGGTTCCGGTAGCCGATAACACCGGCCTCCCGGCTGGGGTCCTGGGTGGCTATGGCCTCCAGATGGCGGTCCGCCTTATCCCACTCCCCGCAAAAGCAGAGCACCTGAAACAGCAAAGTGCGGGCCGCCAAATCCCCCGGCTTATCCCGCACCACGGCGACGAGCTGCTGCCTGGCCTCGGTGAGTTTTCCGGATTTGATCAGTTCTTTTATGTTCACAAGAGAGGTATCCTTATTGCTTCAACTTTCTGACTTGGTCTATTTTACCGAAATAGCGGCTTTATATGACATTGTTACCGCCATGCTTTACGTCATTGGAATTCAGGAGACAGGAGATAGAATTGGCAATAGGTGATTTTATTACGTTAAATTTTTACTCCTGACTTCTGTATTCTTTACTTGTATCACCTGCAAATCTCCCATTTCAAACAAAAAGATCATATATCCGTCAGAGGCTGCCACATCCGGGCAAAATCACCGATATTCAACGGTCGGGTAAAAAGGGCAAATCCAGGCTGCTCAAGGGGTCCGCCGACAAATAAGGTGTTGGGCACCACGCTGATTTTTTCTTTCAGCACCCGGTGCAGATGGATGATCAGGGCAAAGGGATCGCCATGATTCGCGCAATGCAGGGGCAAAAACAGGGCATCCTGATCACCGGTCACAGCCACAGGCAGGTCGTCTGGCAACAATCCCTCTACCAGCTCAACGCTTTGCCGCTGCAGATCCTGCCAGCGGGCCTGGGGCGGACGGAGCATGAGCAGATCCTCCTTGAGCCGGTCAAGCCCCTGGTAATTCTTGGTGGCCATCTGTTCCATCCGGTTCCACAGCCCTTCACAGGCCAGGGGCAGCAGCTCCCAGTTCTCCTCCCAGCTGTCCAGCAGTCCCGCCCCCATGACCAGCAGCGGATAGGGCCGGCCCATGAAATCACAGCTGTTGCGCATCACTCCGCAAACCAGGTTTTGCCGGCTGCCTGTTTTGGCCCAGAACCGCCACGAACAGTTGGCAACGAGCATCTCGCGGCCGGCACTACTCTGTTCGGTCCCGAGGCGTATCCACTGGGCAAAGGCCTCTGCCATGGGATTTCTATCGCCGATGGCAAAAAAATCCTTGGCCACCGGATGCTTGCCGGAAAGATGCCATTGCCAGCTGCCGGCGGATCTACCTAATCCCAGCATTGCACCACTCGTGTCGGCACCTGGCCGGGAGAGGCCTGCTGCAGCTGGAGAATGGGCCCGTTGCCGGCAAACTGATAGTTAACCTTGATATATTTTATGCCCAGACGCCCCAGCTCCTCTTTCTGCTCGGGAAAGTCCCCTGGATAAAAGGACTTCTGGCCGGTTTTAAAGTCCTCGAGAAAGCTGACAAAGGCCCGGCTGCCCTTGTAAATCTTGGTAAGCACCAGATTGCTCACCTCAATTTCAAAGACAACGTCCCCGCATGTTTCCGGCGCCCACTGGAAGCTTTTCATCACTGGAAACTGGAAGTTGTCCAGTTTGACGCTGCCACTGGCGCATTGCAGCTCGACATGGGTTGCGTGGGGTTTGATCAGGGCATCCTGGTTGGAATCGGTGGGCAGGCCCTTGATGGACACAGCATAACTGGCCTGGACCGTTCTCTTGGCCGTCACCCCCTTGGTGAGAAAGGTAAAGAAGCCCGGATCAAAGGCAAGCTGGCCATCCAGAGCCCGTACCGCGTAATACCCTTTACTGGGATTTCTGCTGATAAAGGGCGCGGCCGGTCCTTTGACGAATTTCATGGCAAAGCCGTCCTCGTCAAGCAGCAGCTGCATCACCTTCTGCTGATCGCTGACGCCCTCAACCTCCACCAGCACATCCTTTTCCCAGCGATCCTGCAGATAACAGGCAGCCTCGGCCCGTTCAAAATCCCACAAAAAGTCAACTGAACCATTGATCAACGCCCAGAAGACCTCTTCATCCTTTTTGCCGGAAGTCATATAGGTTTTCATCCTGGCAATCGCCTGCCGGGCGGTGGCAATGGGATTTTTTTCATCCTTGAACACCGCTGCCGCCGTATCATAAGCGGCCTTGCGCGGCGAAAGCGTTGGCATGGCATCCTGCAGGGAGTTCTGGTAGTCCTTGAGCGCCCTGGCGGCCTGCAGCTGGTTTTCAAGATTCTCCACCCGGCCACCGCTGTCAAGCTTTTGTCCCACCTTATCGATCAGGTTCATGGACTTTTCCTCGGCCTTGGCCAGCAGACCTCCGCCTCCTTCTGACTTGCCCATCACCTCGGCCTGGGCGCGCAGATTGCGGTAGGAGCTTGTCAGTGCAACCCAGGCAGGTACAGTCTTGCCTTCCTCGGCCACTGCCGTGCACTCATCGGCCATCTTATCAAGCAGGGTTAAATAGGGACCCGACAGGGAGGTAATCTTCTGGGCCATGGGCAGCCATTCCTGGTAACCGGCCAGCCGTTTTGCCCCCTGGCTGAAGCCGTCGGCAAAACTGCGCCACTCATCAAGATAACTCTGGCGGTACCTGTCGGCAAATTCAAGTTTCTGGCGGGCGATCTGGGCCGGGCCGGGCTCCGGCAGCGCGGCCTCGATCTCCTGCAGAAAGGCGTCAATCATGGCCTTACCCTTGCGACTGAAAGCCGGGGCAACCCTGGCACCATCCTCCACATTCCTGCTGCCACCCCAGAAGTCGGCCAGTGACACCTGGGCAAGATTCTCCTGTTCGTTGGCCCAGGGAATCAGCCAGTCAAGCCTCCCTCCCTTGGAGGCCAGGCAGAATTTCAGCCAGTTCTGCAGCTCGGTGAGCTCCAGGTTGACCTGGCTGTCATCCGGATTCCAATACAGATAATGGAGATAGATGCTGCCCATCTTCTTTCTGACTTCCGGGATCAGCTCTTTCTGCTCCTGGGAGAGCAGGATGAGAAAAGGCACCTGGGGCATATTAGACAGGGCCTCAAGATCATTGGTCTGCAGCCGCTTTTTCAGAAGATTGATGCGGCGGACCAGATGGCTGATATGGCGGTTGAGCAACTGATCAGGGGTGGAAAGGTTGAAGCCCGCCATCCTGTCCGCCATCCTCTTGTCCAGCGGCAGGAGAAAGGTCTTTCTGAACTGCTGGCTGAATTTTTCCTTCAGCTGCCGTTCCACGTCAATGCTGTGGGTTAGGCCGAAGCGCGGCATCCACCAGTTTTTGTTCCGCTGCTCGATGCGCAGAATGGCCTGCTGGTACTGATCAAGACTGACCACATCCATCAGCAGATCCCCCTGCATCACCGGTCCGGACTGCTGCAGGAATTCCTTGGGCACCTCCCGCATGGTCTGCAGGTTCTTGACAAAGGAAAAGCTCATCAACCCGCACAGAGCGATGATCAATGCCACCCAGGAGGTGAGCCCCAGATTGCGACTCAGCCGCTGCCACTCCAGGGAACGGGTGGTGGGGGCAAAAATGCCCCGGTCCATGGGCAGTATCCTGGCAAAGAAATCATGGAGAAAAAGCCCTTTGTTGGTGCCGGGCAGCACTTCCTTTTCACCAAGCAACCCCAGCTTCTGGAGAAAATGGGAGTATGGGGTGCCTTCCTGCCTGCCGCTGGTGAAGAAAAGCCCTCTGAGGATCGGTGTTTCCTGATAGGGATTTTCCTGGAAGGCCTTGGCCATAAAGTTGTGCAGACCACTGCGTAATCTCGCGAATTCGCTCGGGAAAAGAATGAGGGCCGGGTCCACCTTTTTTGACTTGGTGTCATGGAGCACCCGCAGAAGAAGATTGCCGACCCGTTCACTGACCGTATCCACCGCATTGGCCCAGAAGGCCGGGGTCACCTTCATATGCTGGGGATTGACCACACCCATGGCCTGATCGACCACCTTTTCCGGCAGCTTGTCGCAGAAATGGGTCATACCCTTGATCAGGTCACATTTGGTGACCATGACGTAGACCGGGAATTTGCTGCCGATGGCCAGCATGATCTCATCAATGCGCGAGCGAATCTGCAGCCCTTCGCGTTCAAGCTCCTCCTGACTTGCCTCCAGCAGCTTATTGGCGGAGACGGTGACGATCAGGCCATTGAGGGGTTCTTTTTTCCTGAACTTGGCCAGCAGGCCCAGAAAACTGTGCCACTCGTCCTTGTCACGGCTCTCATGTACCGGGATGGCATAACGGCCGGCGGTATCGAGAATGATTGCCTGCTCAAAGAACCACCAGTCGCAGTTCCTTGTGCCCGAGATGCCCGACACCTGGGCTGCCGAGGCAAAAGGTGAAGAGAGCCGGGCGCTTTTGATGGCAGTGGTTTTGCCGGAACCGCTTTCACCGATCACCAGATACCAGGGCAGGACATAGAGGGGATTGCCGAATTTGCGCAAATGGGAGCTTTTCAGGGTGTCGATGGCCTCCTTCCAGCGGGCCTGGAGGAGTTGTGCCTCATCCCTTTCCTGGGCCGCCATGGCCTTCAGCTTCAGATCATCCTGGGAGATGATCTGGTCAACGAACTTCTGGTCCCCGCGTCGTCGCAGAATTTTGCGCACCAGGATAACGCCGATGGCCGCGCCGAACAGCAACAGGAGGAAAAAGAAGCCGGTCCACCAGGGCCAGTCAAGGATGAGGACCAGCCCTGCCACCAGTAGAATGACCAGGGCAAGGGCCGTGATAACCAGGAGGGATTTTATCAGTATTCGCCAGAATTGTTTCATCAGGACACCGCTTTCAGGAAGTTCTCGCCGATATTATTCAAGATGAACGTGTAAATGAAAAAAAGCACACCAAACAGCACCACAGGTGCAACAAACACCGCGATGGCCGCCGGGGTGAAAATGCTCTGTTTGGCTGTGGAGGCTGGACCGGCACTTTCCACCGGGTAGGCCTCGGGGAAAAGCTCGGTCCGGTCAAGGGCAGGCAGGCCAACCGAGCTGCCCAGCAGATATTTGAGATTGGATGTTTTAAGCTGGTCCAGCAGCAGATCGTCACCATCCTGGTGATATCTGCCCTTGAATCCCATGGCCAGGCAGAGATAGTAAATTTCCCTGGCCCCTCGCTGCTGCTGGTCAAGCCGGTTCAGCCGTTCAAAAAACTCTTCACCGGCATCGGTGGTCTGGTAATACCTGCGCTGCAGGAGTTCCTTCTGCCATTGGGTCCGCCCCTGCCAGGTTGAATTGAGAATCGACTCATCGATCCAGGCACAGATGGCAAAGCGCGCCTCATCGTATTCCTCGCTGGAAATCTGCCCCTGGCGCATCATGGTGTCACTTTCCGACAGCAGCCGCTGCACATCGGTCTGCACCTGACTGTAGGAGAGACTGTTCTGGATGTCACTTTTTAAAAAATAGGCCACATATGCCACCAGTTCGGCAAAGCAATCCCGTAAACGCATTGTCACGACCTCCCTACGACCATCAGTTCCGCCTTGAAATCATCCGGCGCATTGTCCCAGTATAATGCCAAATTGTTGCCTTTCACCACATTGCCCCATTGATCGCCGTGATGGTTGATCTGGAAGTAGAGGCAATGCGCCCGCCGGGGCAACTCCTGGGGCGGGATGGCAAGATGTTCCAGCGCAACGCCGGGAAGCGCCCGGGCTATCAAGAGCGGCAAAGACTCCCGTGAGCCGAGTTTGGCGATGCCCTGCAGGGCGTCGAGCACCTGCTGGGGCTCTTCTTCCGTCTCCACCACCAGATAATAGCGGTTGCCTTCGGTGAAATGAGCCGGCAACAGATCACCGATGTAATAAGTTCCGTCAAAGACCAGCCTGATGATGTATTCGGGACCGGCGGTGATCTCATCAAGCAGCCTGGAAATCAAAGACTGGGCGGCCAGGAAGCATCTGCCCAGGTCATTATGGTTGTAAGCGCCGAGCAGGGCCTGGCCGTCGTCCAGTTCCCCCAGCACATTGACGGTGCTGGAAAAGGAGGACAGCTCGCCGATCAGCTGGCGCAGCAGTCCGAAAACAGGCCAGGGATGGGTGCAGGCCGGCTCGGTGAGATGAAACAGCAGCGGCACATACCTGTTCAAGGTGCGCAGGGCCAGCATGAAGACCATGTCCCGGGCACCGAAATCGCTGGTGTGGATGCCACGCTGGGCCTTGTACTCATTAAGCTGCCGGCTGCGGCTGCCGATCTGGTCCCGGATGTTTTTGACGGTCTGGAGGAGAACCTCCGAACTCTGTATGGTGACCGCAGGTGGGGCAAAGCCCGGAACAAAACGGATCACCTCGCCGTCCCTTTCCAGCTGGGCCAGGGGGAGAAGCAGATAATCGCCCACCATTTCCTTTTCGCTGTCCCAGAAAAGTTTCAACACCATGTGCAGTTTTTTCACCTCGCCGGGCGGGCCGTTCTCATAGAGGTCGTTGATCTGTTCCGGCTCGGCCAGGGTCACATAGCGGGTCGACACCTCGCCTATCTTGTCAAGACTTGCCAGCTCCGTCACATTGCTGCCGACCTCATCCAGTTTTTTCAAACCGAGATAAACGGTGAAACGCTTGTCCTCCTCAACCCAGGCGTTTTTGAAAGATCGCTTCGCCAGCACGGCATTGCCCGGGAAGACCACATAGGTTCCGTCCTGAAAGACGAACTCCCCTTTCAGGATGTCAAAGGAGAAATTGTCCAGCGCCCCCCGGGAGGCCTCCATGGCCGCCACACCCCAGAAGTAGGGATTGAGAAATTTGCGGAACGGCTGGTGCAGATCCTGGATATACAGGTCATGCTGCTGAAAATGATGGGGCTGGAGAAAAAGCCCCTGGTGCCAAAAAATTGATCGGTTGATATCCACCATAGTCCCCTTCCATGTATCGGATATTGTAACCCGAAAGCGCGGCATCAGCCGGACATGCGCAAAAACAGGCATGCAGGCTCTGCGCCAGTCAGGCTGGCTGTTTATTGACCGGCAATGCTGGTGATTTTGGTCGGGCCCAATTCAAGATCCACAGTGAGGACGTCCGGTTCCAGCATGCGGAGCGCACCGGGTGTTTCAGTTGTTTTCTCCACCACGGGAATTTCAAACAGCCGCGTGACATCCTCTTTGCGTACATTGTAGTAACCGGCACCAATGGCCACATACTTGGTGCCCTCAGCCCGATCCAGGGTATAGGTGACCTTCTGATCAGGCTGGACAATAAAACGTTTGGAGTGGGTGACGCTGGGATCGAACTGGTTACAGGCGAGAAGCTGGTAGATGCCGTTGATGTCTCCGGTCAACCGGTAAAAGGCGTTGGGATCGCTGAGCTGATAAACACAGAGCAGCAGGGTATGGGGACTGGACTGATAGAGATTCAGCTGCGGATCGGAATTGATCTGAATCTTGACCGCATCCTTGCTGTAGGAATACTGCGGTGGCGCAGGCGGTGCCGGGGGTGGCGGCGGCACCTTGGCGCAGGATGCAAGGAAAAAAAGACACAAAATTCCCCAGGATAGCTTCCAATAATTTTTCATTTACTCCCTCTTCTGATAAAGCTTTTGGCAGTTTTTTTCAAATTCCTTCATAAATGCTTCCAAGAGCAGACCGGATCTGTGCCAGTTCTGCAGGGTCTTATACTTATCCTGGTAGCAGTCAAACTGATGCGCCTTGCGCAACGGTCCGAATTTCAGACCATTTTCATTCTCTTCAGCAATTCGTTCAGGATCCAGCTCATTTAAAATTTCGCCGATCTTGGTCTGGGCGGCCTCCTTATATGCCCGCAGGGCTATGGCGAAAAACTGACCGATCTGATCAAGATATTTCTCCAGGGAGGCGATCCCTTTCTTTTCATCAATGCTGGAACTGATCACCACCCGTATGGTTTCCTCGCCGGAGGCGCTGCCCATCAGGGTGGCATTGATGCCGCCGATCAACTTGTTGACCGAATCAAAAACGGTATTTAAGGCGGCGGCCAGGTGTTTGATCATCTCTTCGGTTGACAGATCTCTCTCCAGTATCTCTTTGCCGAGAAGCATTGTCAACAGGTTGTTGAATGACTCGGAACTCATCTCGGCAGGGGAAGATGGCGGCGGCACAGGCACCACGGGAACATGACCGAAACCGGCGATGCAGCTTTCCAGAAAGGCCAGCCGCTCGGACGGGCCGTAATCGGCCAGGGCCTGGTTGAGATGCTCCTCAACCAGGTCTGCGGCATTAACCCTGTCAGCCTGATAGATCCGCCTGATTTCTTCGGCTACCTGCTCCAGTTGAGCGCTACTTGTCATTCTTTTTCATTTTCCTCAGCGCTTCAAGTTGTTTCGGATTGATCATCACCGTTTCAGAAAGTCCGGCCTCCGCGGCATCAGGCAACTGCTGTTTCGCCGGGGCCGTCTTGTTCTCCCTCGGTGCCGGGGCGGCGGCCTTGGCGTTGCGGCCGGCAAGCAGTGCGGCAACAGCATCGGCACTCATAACCACTGTCTTTTCCAGATCAGCTTGCTCTGCAGTCCGGGTTTTGCCGGGTGTTCCCCCGGCTGGCGCAGCGGCCTGCGCGCCGCCCGGCCTGATGGTGGGCGGCACCTCATCAACAGTGGCATCGGCCTGGGGGGCACTGCCGGACTGGGTATGCTGCTGCATGAGCGCCGCAAGCTGGTCCGCACTCATCATTACTGTTTTTTCCAGGTCGGCTTGCTCCTCCGCGCCGGGATGCTCCTTTTTCTCTGCGGTCTTGTCTGTTGGTGACACATGGCTGGTGGTCGGCGGGGCACTGCCGGACTGGACTTCTTTCTGCATGAGCGCCGCAAGCTGGTCCGCACTCATCATTACTGTTTTTTCCAGATCTTCTTCCTCCGGCAGCTCCGCTACCTGCTCATCACCATGATCAGCCGTTTCTGCGGCAACTTCCTGCACTGCGGCTTCGGTTGGCAGCTCCGCCATCCACCTCTGCCTGATGCCGAGCAGAATGCGACTGATGGCTGCATCGCTGTCTTCGGCAGCCATTGCCGTTACCTCTACTGCCTCAACGGCAAACAGGCTCTGCTTTACCTCCTCGGCAAGGCTTGACAGCCGAAGGGTAAAGGTTGCCGCCGAAAAATCAGAAGCCGGCTGGCAGGATTGGCGCAGCAAAGACCAGCCCAGGACCAGGGCCTGCTGCCAGAGGCCAAGCCATGCAGTGGGAAGCTGTTGCTGGACAGGCTGCCAGAAAATATTGCCCGGATTCAACACGGGGCTGTGATCTGCTGAGACCAGAAAATCCGGTTGCACCTCTGCCTGATGCCGTTCATAAAAAGCGGCGAGCATCTGGGCTATATCCCGGGCCGCAACCCTGCTGTTTACCAGCAGGACATTGAACCACAGCAGGGCAAGGGAGTGGATGCCAAGGGATTCCGGCACCTTGAGGAAAGCGGATCCCTCTGGCGGCGTCAAGCCGACGGCCAGGGGCATGGCCCGGAAATTCCAGAAATAAGGCAACGGCCCCTCATAGTCGGCAAAGTCAACCCAGAACTGATCAATGGTAAGCCGCAGGTCGGCATGCTGCAGATGGGACAAGGCGGCAAAAGAGGCTCTGCTGACCTGGGCAAGCAGGCCAAGTTTCAGATAGAGCGCCTCCAGGAAACGTCGTCCGTCCTGGAAAAACAGGGCTATCCTGCCCTCCTGCCGGCCGCCCAGGGCCTTGACACAGACTGCCCGGCCAGGCAAACCCGCTGACTCAAGCCGGGCGGCAAGCTCCTCTGTGGACGCCCCTGAAATAAGGGAAAGAAAATCGCCGGCATGGAGCTGCCGGGCATGGGTGGCGACCATACGGAACGGATAAAAGGCCAAGGGAATAATCCTTGTCGCAGCCAGCCTGTCAGCAGCGTAACACTCCGCGCACTGCGGGCAGCCCCGGCAGGGAAAAGCTGTCACCGCAACATTATTTTCGATGAGATGGGCAAATTCATCTATCAGAATTCGCTGGTTCTTCACCGAAGGAGCGGCGGTATCCGGAGCAGCAAAAGCAAAAAACTCCGCCTGCCCCGTAGCGATCTGACAGGAGGGACAGAAGAGAAAACGCTGCAGGCTTACAGAATAGGCCGGCAGGCCGGCGGCCAGCAGCACCTCATCCGTGCTGCAGAGTTCCAGCAATTGGCCGCAACGGGGACATGGGGGATGAAAATAACGTTGCCGGTGCAGACAATAAAACAGTGACCTCCACAGCGGTGTCGCGCTGCCGCCGGTGGCATGCTGAGTGGTGGAAAAGGGACAGCCGACATCTTCAGCGGCGGCTTCCCCTGCCAGTTGCCACAGCGCATCGATATCCCGGTTGCTGAAGGGCACCTGGGTTTCCGAAAAGGAGTACTTGTCCTTCTGCACCAGCAGAAAGACATCCTTGAGGGACTGTGGCGATCCAGCGGTGAAAGCGGCGGGAATGAGGCGGGCAAGGGGCGAAAAGGCATCAAGAAACGGAAAGTCAGGCGGTGTGATGGAAACAGGTGAGTCCACGCCAGGCGCAGAAACCTTCAGGTAAATCTTGGAGGATTCCGGATCAAGCCAGGGGAGCAGGGATTCGGTTGACAAAATGTGATCCACGCAGACATCCTTATTACGAGTGAACGGGAATTCATTCAAATGCATTTGCTCATTATTAGATTCACTTTAGGTAATATTTCTTTTAATTTCAACTTCTTTTAACAGAATCTTTCCCGCTGGCAATCAGGAGAACCCTGTTGGCATTTGTCTTCATCTGCATACCGGAAGAGATGTCCTTGAATTCCCATCCAAAAAAAATGATTTTGCCTTTTCTCATTTTTATAACATAATAATGCAGGCAGCAACCTCTCTCAGGCTCGACCTCGGGACTGCCGAAAATCCGTCCCGTTTCCACTACTATTGCATCTTGCAGGAGAAAAACCTTTTCACCACTCAAACAAGGAGTCCAAAATGAAAAAAATCGCTACACTACTCGCCGCATCATGTGCTCTCGTGCTCTTTGCGCTGCCGGTCCAGGCTGAAGAGGCCTCGGTGGAACTCGGCCACACCCTGTTTAATGATGCGGGGCTGGGAGCATCAAAAAATGACAAAAGCTGCAATACCTGCCATGAAAACGGTAAAGGCATGGAAAAGGCGGGCGCCAGTTCCGATCTGGCCGCTCTGATCAACAAGTGTATCAAGGGCCCCCTGCAGGGTGAAGGAATCAGCGAAGATACCGTTGCCATGGAGTCCCTTAAACTGTACATCAAATCGCTGGCAAAATAGCCGGTCAAAACCCACAAAAAACACGGTTGTAAACAGGAACGTTTTACAGCCGTGTTTTATTTTCCCAGGAGACAGAAATGACCCAGATGCTCATCTATGAGAAAATCGTTGTTCTCGACATCAAGAAACACAAAAACACCAGAGTTGCCCCGGTGACTGATTTTTCCTTTGCCGCCTCGGCCAATTCCATACCCATTGCCGGGGTGGAATTCATCGAGGCGTCAAAGGATTACCCCATTGCCTTTATCAAAAACAGCCAGAGCGCTTACATCCCCACCATCATTTTAGGGCTGCAGGACAACCAGAACCTCTTTGTCTCAAAGGAAGGAAAGTGGAACGCCTTTTACATTCCCGCCTACATCAGGCGTTATCCGTTCGTGCCGTCAACCACCAATGAGGCAGGCAAGCTGAACATCTGCATCGATGAAGCATACAAGGGAATTGACGCGGAAAAGGGCACTCCCGTCTTCAATGAAGACGGAACCCCGGCGCCGATGCTGGAAAAAGCGGTACAGCTGATCCAGGATTATCATATGCAGATGCAGCATACCAATTCCTTTACCTCCCGCCTGGCGGATAGCGGCGTGCTGCAGGAAATGAAGGCCGAATTCGGCACCAGGGACGGCAGCAAGAAATTCAGGCTGAGCGGAATCTTTGTGGTGAATGAGGAAAAACTGCGCGCCCTCGATGATGCAAAGGTGCTCGATTTTTTCAGAAAAGGCGAATTTGCCTGGATTTACAGCCATCTGACCTCGCTCTCCAATTTCGCGAGGATGCTGGACAAATTCTTTGCCCAGCCGAAATAGGAGACTCATCCGCCGATAACAGGGATGCCATCTTTCCCGCCTCTCCTCAGCTGTACAGGATCTCCATTTTCCATCCATGCAGGATGCCGGTATCCTGGGCGGCCAGGTCACTCACCACAAGCGTCCAGTCTCCATGCATCGCAGCACCAACCAGCTCACGCAGTACGTCGTCAGTGCGGGTGCTGTAGGTTTTTTTTATGTCATGGCGACTGGAACCAGACCGGTCATGCAGCACCATTTCCCTGCCGGACGGATCAATGAGAATGAGCTGCAGATCCCCTACCCAGGTATGGGAGATATCAACGGTCACATCAGCATGGAGAATGGTGCCGTTCTCCTCAACGGAGATGGTGCCGGCAACCCCCTGGGGACTGTTGTCCGGGATGGGCAGCTCAGGTCCAACCTCCCTGGCCAGGCTTTTCTGTTCAAGCTTTTCCACTGCCATGGTCAATCCCCAGCTGGCCAGTGTGCCCTGATCAAGCCGGGCATGATCGGCCACGATGAGCTGCCACTCTCCCTGCACCATATCGCCGACAAACTTCACCAGATCAGGGGTGCCGTCAATGCGGTACTCCTCAATGATGTCATCCTCCTCCCCTCCGGTGCGGTCGTGGAGCACAACCTCCTCGCCGCCGGGGGACACCAGTCGCACCCGCAGGTCGTTTATGTAGGAATGGTTAATCATGACCACCACGGTTAATTCCCTGAGTATCCCCTGCTCATCAATAACAATGGAGCTGCTGACTCCCTGGGGCTTATTGTCCGGGATGGCAAGCGACGGGCTGATCTCCTTGTCGATCACGGCGAACCGGGCTGCCGGTTCGCCCACCCCGACCGCGGCCCAGGCATTCTTGATGGCGGCATATTCCCTGCCCTTGTCGCCGTAAAGCTGGCGGCAGGCATTCAGCGCCGCAAAGCGCGCCTGCTCAAAGGTCCAGCGGCTCAAGGTGGAGCTGCGCATATATTCGGTCAGACCGAGAAAATAGATCTGCTCCGCCTTTTCTCTGCCTATGCCCTCCACCGTGATGCCGTGGTAAGTGCCCCCGGCAACGGTGAGATAGGCCGCCTTGCAGGGAATGCCGCAGTTATAATGAACCCAGCCCAGGTCATTTTTTTCCCCATCAGGCAGCTCCTCGGGCCGGATATGCATGAAAGAGTCCATGTGGTCCGGCAGACCATAGCGGGAGGGATCTGACAGATCGCGCAGGGCGTCGCCGCTGCGGTAAGGGGTATAGACTCCCTCACCCATCTGCCAGTCCACTATCTCCCCGTCACTGGATATCATCACCCCGAAGAAATCGGCAAACGCCTCATCCAGGGCGCCGGACTCTTCGGCGTAGACAAACCGGGCGGTACAGGAGGTGATGGCATGGGTGAATTCATGGCCGACAATGTCCAGGGCATAGGCCAGCGGCAGCCACTGCCGGCCGTCACCGTCCCCGTAGACCATCTGCTTCCGGTAGCTGTTCCAGTAGGCGTTGTTGTAGGACTGGCCAAAATGCACCGTGGAAACCAGGGGAGAACCCTGGTTGTCGTAACTGTCGCGGCCGAAGGTCTTCTGGTAATATTTATAGACCTCCCTGGCATTGTTATGGGCAGCCTGCACCACCTCATCGGTGGAAGTCTGTTCATCCTGGATGACCAGGGTACCTGGCAGAGTCTGCTGATTTTTTGCCGTGTAAGTCTTCTGTGCCATGATGGCCCTGCTTTCGGAAAAGCGGTAGAGCACGCTGCCGTCATGGGCATCGATGAAATAATAGCGGGCGCCATGCTCATGCTGGACCACTATTTCCACCTGCCAGGCCAGATGCACTTTTCCGTCGGTATGCCGGTAGAGGCAGAGGCCGCTCTTATGCTTCTCCCCCTGCTCCTCCCCGATATCAGCCATGGCGACATGCACGGCATTCACCTCGCTGAAGCGCGGCTGGAAATCCACATCCGCCTCGGCCAGCCGGTTATCCTTGTAGGCGGTCACCACCCCGTCATTGCTGATATGCACCTGCACTGAACCCTCATGCACCGGCACATCCCGGATAAACTGCGCCAGACAGACATGCGAATGGCCATGGCTGTCACGTTCAATGGATGACACCTCAAGCTGCTCGGAAACACCAGCAGCCAAGGCAAAAAGTTCTCTGTTATCCGAAATAAAGGCCCGGGCAATGGTTTCCGGACCATCCCCTGAGGGGGCGGAGAGGCGTCCCATGATAAATTTGGCTATTTTGCCATTGTCACTCCAGAAGATTCTGTTATCCGCATCACCGGTCAGCAGCCGCCCGGATGCCTCTTCCTGTTTTTTCGTTAATTGCATCACCAGACTCCCCTTTATGATTTCATCTGATCTTCATTTACCGCTGCGGCAAGATCCGATCGCCCATCACGGCTTTTTATCCACAAAAAGCCGTATTGACCGGAGCACCAGTCTTTCGGAAAAACCTGAGACAAATGCCGCAAGCAGCAGGAAATAATTTGTTTTTCCCAGCTTGTCGAAAATATCTTTATTGAAAACTTGCGCGCCGATGCCTGACTTGATAATCATGACGATGAGCAGAGCCGACACCATGCCCATGAGAATGCGCAGCATGGTGACCCGGATGGTATGGGCCATTTCCGGTACCCTTGTTGACTTGGAGGCTGTGGGGGCGGATACTATGGCGCTCACCGTGCCGCCGAGCAGACCGAAAACCATCACGCTAACAAACATCCAGTCATCCGATAACGGCAATTCCGTGGCGGAGGAAAAAACCCTCTTTATCTGACTGAAATTAAAGGAGAGAAAACTGATCTGCACCAAAAGGATCAGGGCCAGATAGACTACGTGGCTGCGCAACAGTCCGTCCTTATAGGCCTGATTCATGTAATTTTCGTCAATGACCAGGGCGGCCTGGAAAACATTCTCCGAGTTCATGGCAGCCCCGTTCTCCACATCCGCGAGAAGATCGCGCACCGCCTCCTTGCGCCAGCCGGTCAATTTTTCCGACTCATTGTACAGGACAATGGCTTTGGTCCGCAGCTGATCCTGATCCAGGGAAAATATCTCCATCCGTTGCGCAGCAAAAAAATACTTCCAGCCGCCATCGATGTCACCCTGGTCATCAAGCGCCTGCCGCGCCCGGCGCAGCGCCTCCCTTGCCTCCTCAATGCAGGGCTCACAAGAGCTCTTTTGGCCTCGAAAGATATTTCCCCGGCACTCGAGTTCCATGGCATAGGAATTTATGGTGGCCGACAACCTCTGCCAGCGATGCATGGCGGTGATTCTGGTAAAGATCTGGTTGGCTGTCTGGAAAAAACGTGAAAAGGTGGGCAGGTAGCGATCAATGTCATTTTCCCTGCCATAGATGGCGGCCACCAGCTTTTTTTCCTCGTTATGGGTCAGCCGTTGCAATGCCTCCCGGGGGGTGAGCCACTCCAGTTTTTTTATCTCTCTTGAAGGGGTAAAACAGCATTCATCCGCGGCAAGCATCTTCCAGAAAAAAACCACTTTCGGGGCCTTGCCGGGATAATAAAAACTGGTACCGGCAAAAGCGGTGATCACCGCCCGGCAGCCGGTTTCTTCATTGACTTCCCGCAGGGCTGTCTCTTCAATAGATTCCCCTTCTTCCTGCTTCCCCTTGGGCAAGGCCCATTCCTCCCCATAACGGTCGCGCAGGATCACGGCAATCATGATCCCCCTTGGGGTTTGTTTTTCCACGATCCCCCCTGCGGCAATAATGAGTTTTGCCGAGGCAGTTGCAGATTTACCGGTTGTCATGAGCTTCACACTTTCGCGGTTATCCTGTTATGAAAGAGAAACTGCACCGCAGAGACATAATGTCCTCTTCAGAAATGATGGTGCAGGAATGGTCAAAACCACAAAAAGGTGGAAATTTTCCGAGATGCGGTCAGGAGTGCTAACAGAGCATACTCCATCCCTTTACCGTCGTCTCCTCAATTTCCGGAATATCTCCGTACTTTTCCCTGTAGCTTTTCAAGCCATCGGCAAGGACTTGCAACAGCGCCGCTGCATATACCGGACTGGTTATGATGCGGGTATGACAGACGACATCATTATTTTCCTGAAAATACTGGCCACAATCAATAACAAATTCAAAGGCGTTATGCCCGATATCAAAATAATTTGCGTACCTGCCTTCAATTGACTTGCTCACAGTTGCCTTACCCTTTTTTGTGGTTTGCGGAATTTTCCCGTCCGGATGAAGCGAACACACCATTGCTAACGGTTTTAAGCTAATCAAAATCCGCGCCACAGAATACACAAATAAATAAACGAAACAAAACAATATATTAGGGGAAATGATTGACGCCAGTCAAAAACATTTCCCGGCAAACCTGTAACAGACGGAAGGGCAAGGCACGGATTGGAACGGCAAAGTAAGGGAAACAGACCGGAATTTCAGCTTTCCGGCTGGTGGCTAACGGACGCAGGCTGAATGTGACAGATGGACGTCACACGGTAATGTGACAAGTGCCGGACAATTACTGGCGGATCACAGAAAATGGCGTACGGATACTTCGGTGCTGGACAATCTGATGTTTGGCCATCTTCCGGTAAAGAGTCATGCGGGACCAGTTGAGTTTCTCGGCAGCCTTGCTCTTGTTCCAATTGGCGGCAAAAAGTGCGGACAGCACCTGATCACGTTCGCTTTTCGGCCGGAAATCCCCCCCGTAAAACATCTGCTGGAAAGGCTTGGGCAGATCACGGAAGGTGATCGTATCGGACGGACCGTTGATATAGGTTGCCTCCAGGACATTCCTCAGCTCACGAATATTACCGGGCCAATCATATTTCAACAGGGAAAACCAGGCTTTTTCGCTGAATCCTTTGGTATGCAGGCCAAAGAGCATGTTGAAATCCTTGACAAATTTGCCAAGCAACACGGGGATATCCTCTCTTCGATCACGTAGAGGAGGCAAATGCACCCGCGCCACATTCAACCGAAAAAAAAGATCCTTTCTGAACCGTCCCTGCTCCACCAGTTGTTCCAGGTCCTGATTGGTTGCGGCAATGATCCGTACATCAATGTCCGTGGCAACACTGCCGCCCAGGCGGTGAACCCGCCCACATTCCAGGATGCGCAGGATCTTTGCCTGGGCAAAGGAAGACATCTCGCCGATTTCGTCAAGAAAAAGTGTGCCGCCGTGAGCCTGTTCGAATTTGCCCGGCTTGGCACTGACAGCACCGGTGAAGGCCCCTTTTTCATAGCCGAAAAGCTCGCTTTCCACCAGTTGTTCAGGCATGGCCGAGGAATTGATGCGGATTAAGGGCATATTTTTCCGCCGACTGTGGGAATGGATATAATCCGCCGTCAACTCCTTGCCGGTTCCTGTCTCACCTGTAACGAGCACGATACTGTCCCGGTTGGCCACTTTCAGCAGGTAATCCCGCAGTTCCTGAATCTGCCTGCTGGAGCCCACCAGTTCGGATTCGCCGTTTTGCTCCTTTATTTTTTCAGCTGACGATATCTCAAAGGCGGCGGCCCGGTCATGTAAATGATGCTTGATACAACGGGTCAGCTCCTCATTGGCATCAGGTCCGGAGAAGTAATCGGTGGCGCCGGAACGCAAGGCAGCCACGGCCTTTTTTTCCGAGCCATGGCGGGCAACCAGGAATATGGACATGTCATGGCCCAGAGATTTAAACCGTTCCAGAAGATAGATGCTGTCCAATGGATCCGGCTGGGAGGAGCAGACAACAACGGCATCCACATTCAGTATTTCCGGGAAATCCTCACCTCCACCCCCGAGAATTATTTTCCTCATCAAAAACCCGTTGCCGAGCAAATCGTTGTGTAACTGCTGGGAGAAACTGTCATCTTCAGCAATCAGCAGCAGAGTCGCCTTCCGTTGCTTCTGTTGAGGATACGTCATCTTGGTCTCCATATCTGTCCCATCATTGTCAATTTCTTCATCATTAACCCGGGCTGCAGGAACCCACCCGTTGTCCGCAAATTTTCACCGGAGTCAACTGAGGGCTTGTCCCTAGATAAGCCCTCAAGATGTTGCAAGGGCACCCTCGATTAAGGATATTATATCAATATATGTTTTTTTTACGTTTCACAAACTATTTTGTTAGAATTACTCAAAAAAAGTAGAGAAACCACGGGGAAAATGTTGGCAAAGAGAGACACTTTCACCAAAAATGGGCTGATGACCACGCAATGGTAACCCGCGAAATGAAGCAAAGGTTCCGGCATGCTGACCGGGTACTCCCGGACTGTCAGTCGTACTTCTTGCGCTGCCGCTCCTTCAAAATAATTTTCACGGGGATCTTATCCAGTCCGAGGCCGGCGCTGAACTGATTAGCCAGGAAACGATGATAGGAAAAATGTACCCCTTTCGGGTAGTTGACAAAGATGATAAAGGTGGGCGGCTTGATGCCCACCTGGGTGGTATAATAGAATTTGAGCCGTTTTCCCTTGTGCAGCGCAGGGTTGTGGGTTTCCACCGCTTTCCTGAGAATATTGTTGATCATATTGGTGGAAAACTCCGCTGTATACTGCTTATAAACCTCATCCAGCACGGAGAAAATCCTGTTGGTGCCGGCCCCGGTGAGAGCCGAGATATTGAGCACCGGAGCATACTCCATGAAACGCGTGGCCATGGCCACCTCTTCAAGAATTTTCTTCTGCTGTTTTTTCTCATTTTTCACCAGGTCCCACTTGTTGACCAGGAGCAGACAGGCCCGGCCGCGCTCCAGGGCATAGCTGATCACCTTGGTGTCCTGTTCAGTGATCCCTTCTCCTGCGTCGATGAGCAGTAAGGCAATGTCACATCGCTCCAGGGTGGACAGGGCTCGCATAACACTGAATTTTTCCAGTTTTTCCGTTACCTTGCCCTTACGCCGGATGCCGGCGGTGTCGATGAGCAGATAGTTGCGCCCACTTCTTTCAAGCAGGGTGTCCACCGCGTCCCGTGTGGTTCCGGGAATCTCCGAAACCACCATGCGTTCCTCGCCGAGCAGACGGTTGATCAGCGATGATTTACCCACATTAGGACGGCCGATGCAGGCAATTTTGATAGTGTTGTCCGGCAAGACCTCCTCTTCCTCAGAGGGCTTCATGCTGGCCACCAGATTTTCGAGGAAATACGCTACGCCGTATCCGTGCTCTGCCGAAACTCCCCAGAGACGGTCAATGCCCAGCTCATAAAATTGGGCAAGAAGAGTCTCCTCCTGTTCCGGCCCGTCAATCTTATTGACCACATGGAAAAACGGTTTATCGACCCGCCGCAGCATGTTAACCACTTCATAATCTTCCGCCAGCAGTCCTCCTCTGGCATCGAGCAGCAGGACGATGATATCGGCCTCCTCAATGGCCTGCTGGGTCTGCTGCTGAATCAGCGAGCTCATGGTTTCGTCCCGGGCAATCTCTATGCCGCCCGTATCAACGAGAATAAACTGTCGGTCGTTTACCGTTACCTTTTCATAATGACGGTCACGGGTGACTCCCGGAGTAGGATCGACGATCGCCTTCCTCGCCTTGGTAATCCGGTTAAACAGGGTTGATTTGCCCACATTGGGTCGGCCGACAAGGGCCACCAGCGGGCAACGGGAATTTTGCATAGTTAATCATCCATTCGGAAAAATTGCGCCTTTTTCAGCTGTTCTTCCAGCTCGTCGACAAGCCCGGCCAGGGAGAGGTATTCCCTGCCCAGGGGATCTTGCAAAAGCGCTTTGAGTGAACCTGCCGCCGGCAGAATAAATTGTTCGAAAAAAATCTTGCCTTTTATCTGGCTCAAAAAGGCAAAGGCGCCCAGAATCTGCAGATTACGCTGCAGAGCCAGACAGTAATAGCCTGCCCGGAAATTTTCCTGATCAAGAGAAAGCAGGCCGCTTATTGTATCACAATAATAACCATACAGCACGTCCTGTGACTCCAGGCTTAAACCTGCATAGGGATCAAGCAGCAGTGAGGCCAGATCATAACCAAGCGGGCCGAGCCGCGCCCCCTGATAATCAATGATGTGCACTTTGCCCCCATGCACCAGCAGATTACGGGACTGAAAGTCCCGATGCAGCAGATACCAGGCCGGTTCCAGGGCAGCCCTGCGGGCAATATGCTGCAGTTCAAGCAGCAGTCGGGGATCATCGGCGATCCTGCCCATGTAATCCCGGCAGAAGGACAACCTAAAATAATCCGATTCCCGGCTGAGCATGAGCGGCATGTCATAACGGGGGGTATCCCAGCAGAAGCGGGTATCAAAATTTTGCGCCCCCTCCAGTTGAAAACGGATCAAGCCGTCAATGGCCTGGCGGTAAAGGGGTTCCACCTCGGCAAACAAGCGTGCCTCGCGGACCACGGCCTGCAAATGGAGATTGCCCAGATCCTCAAAGAGGAGCAGGCCGTTTTTTTTGTCATAGCCGGCAATCTCCGGAACCGGCACGACCTTGTCATGCAGATGGACGCCGATGCGAAAGGCGGCAGCCTGCTCCTCCATCCCCCTGGCCGAGGTTGGTGACGGAAAAACGCCGATCAGGGAGCGCCCTGCCTCAATCCGTATGCGGTAAAAGGAGCGATCAGAGCCGTCGCCGCTCATCCTGTCCAGCTGCGGCAAAGCCCCAACCGGCAGGAGATTAAGCTCCCGCAGCAGGCCAAAAATCAACTCTTTTTCTTTGGTGTTTTCACTCATCAGACGACAATCACATCTTCCAGCATTGTCCCATCCGGCACCTGGGCGCCATCCCAGACCACCACCCTGCTTAGACTGCATTGGCGGCCGAT
>Ga0180007_10002577_pt1 | contig 21373 bp, 23 predicted proteins | sample MM_PC_MetaG_FD_121122 | JGI IMG/M metagenome (GOLD analysis project Ga0180007, IMG submission 121122) | Groundwater microbial communities from the Aspo Hard Rock Laboratory (HRL) deep subsurface site, Sweden - MM_PC_MetaG | ecosystem: Environmental > Aquatic > Deep subsurface > Groundwater... | reverse complement strand
TTTAAACCGTTTGCGGTCTTCGGCGATATCGATACTCTCGGCACTGGTGCCCAGCAAAGGAACCCCGGCCTTGCGTAAAGAAACCGCCAAATTAAGCGGAGTCTGTCCTCCGAACTGTACGATTACCCCCATGGGTTTCTCAACTTCGATGATATTCATGATATCTTCAAAGGTCAGAGGCTCAAAATAGAGCCTATCGGAAGTGTCATAATCAGTAGAGACCGTCTCCGGATTACAGTTAACCATGATGCTGTCGATCCCTTCCTCTTTTAAGGCGTACGCCGCATGGCAACAGCAATAATCGAATTCGATCCCCTGCCCGATACGATTCGGACCGCCGCCTAAGATGATCACTTTCTTATTCTTGCTCGGCCTGGCCTCTTCCTGCGTCTCATAGGTAGAGTAAAAATACGGCTGCTTGGCATGATGTTCTCCCGCGCAGGTATCGACTAATTTATATGTCGGCTTGATATTATTCTTTTTTCGCGCCTCTCGCACTTTCTCCTCCTTCACCTGCAATAAATAAGCCAACTGCCTATCGGAAAACCCGTCTTCCTTGGCCTGCCGGAATAATTCCATAGGGAGCTTGAGCTCATCTTGCTCTTTGGAATTTTTGTAGGTTTTGATCTTTGCCTCCATATCCACAAGCTGCTTCATATTATCAATAAACCAGCGGTCGATATGCGAAAGTTGATGAATCTCTTCGGGTGAAATCCCCGCTTTCAGGGCATAGCGAATATAAAATAACCTTTCGTCGTGGGGGATACGGATTTTGTCGCGGATTTGCTTGAGTAATCTATTCTCGGGATCTTTAAGCATCTCATCGGTGATCTTATCTTTACCGTCTGCGCCGAACCCAAAACGAGATGTTTCCGTCGAGCGGATCCCCTTTTGGAGCGCCTCTTTAAAATTCCTTCCTATCGACATTGCTTCCCCGACCGCCTTCATCGAGGTGTTAAGGACGCGGTCGGTGCGGGAAAATTTCTCGAACGCAAACCGGCAGATCTTAAATACACAATAATCCACCGTCGGTTCAAAGAAGGATGTAGTCTTTCCGGTAATCTGGTTCATTACCTCAGGCAGCGTCAAACCTACCGCAAGCTTCGTGGCGACGCGGGCAATGGGAAAACCCGTCGCCTTCGAGGCGAGCGCTGAGGAGCGGCTAGGCGTGGGTTGACTTCGATGATAACGATGTGCCCATTATAGGGATTCTGGGCAAATTGGATATTTGCCCCGCCCCCGGAGATCCCCACGCGGCGGATGATCCTTTTAGAAAGGTTGACAAAATTGGTGTATTCTTCGGCGGTCAACGTCTGGGAAGGCGCAACCACAATGCTATCGCCGGTATGGACGCCCATCGGATCAACGTTCTCCATGGAAGTAATCATGATCACATTATCCGCACAATCGCGCATTACTTCAAACTCAATCTCTTTCCATCCCAGGACGGATTGTTCCACTAAGACCTGGTGTACCGGGCTTGTCTCTAAGCCTTTATCCAAAAATCTCTCCAGTTCCTCCTTATTAAAGACGGTGGCGCTGCCGCTTCCTCCCAGACAGTATGCCGGCCTCAAGATAAGGGGAAAGCCGATACTTAAACCGATTTGCATGCCTTCCTCGAGAGTAGTGGCAATGCCACTTTTGGGGACGCCAACACCTATCTCCTGCATCGCCTTCTTGAAGAGCTCCCGGTCTTCCGCGCAAGAGATCGCGGTCACGGATGCGCCAATCGACTCCACCCCGTATTTCTTTAAGATCCCCTTCTTCATCAAAAAGAAGGCCAGGTTTAAGCCGGTTTGTCCGCCGAGCGTCGGAAGAATTGCATCGGGCTTCTCCTTCCGGATTATCTGCGTGACGATATCTACCGAAAGCGGCTCGATATAGGTTACATCGGCCATGCCCGGATCGGTCATGATCGTCGCAGGATTGGAATTGACCAGGATAGTAAAATATCCTTCTTCTCGCAGCGCTTTACAAGCCTGGGAACCTGAGTAGTCGAACTCGCAGGCCTGGCCGATAACAATCGGGCCCGAGCCTATCATTAAGACTTTTTTGATATCACGACGTCGAGGCATACCTTGTCTCCTTTTAAATTAAGATACCATTTTGATAAAGTGCGTAAGAACGCTATGGACCTCTTCAAATCCGGGGCTTGCCGGATTATACTGTACCCCGAGCAATTTAAGCTTTTTGCTTTCAATTGCTTCTACCGTTCGGTCATTAAGATTATACGCGGTGATCTTTACCTCTTTTATCTTACTGAATGAATCCTCATCGACCGAATAGGAATGATTCTGTACCGTAACTTCCCCCTTAAAAGAAGTGGGATAATGAATGGGGTAATTGACTCCGTGATGGCCTACTTTTAACTTCGTAGTCCTGCCCCCTAACGACCTGGCTAAGACCTGATGCCCCGTGGCAATTCCTAAAAGAGGGATTTTCCCGATCAAAGGCTTGATATTCTCTTGGGCTATGCGTAACTGGGTATCTTCTTCCGGACCGCCGGATATAACCAATCCGCCCGGCTTAAGCCGTATGATCTCGGACGTAGGAGTATTATAGGGCAAGAGGGTCAGCGCACAATTCAATCTTTCGAGTTGCGTAATAATACTCTGCGTAATCCCTAAATCTAATACCGCTATCTTATGTTTCCCCTTAACCCTTCCTGCCCGCGTTGGTTTCTTTACAGAGATCTGGGCAAGGATGCTTTCTGGAGCCTGCGCACGGAACCGTTCGATCTTAAGCTTGAGTTCTTTTGGCTCAAAACATTGCGTAGATATAATGCCATACATCTGCCCTTTTTGCCGGATATGCACGGCCAAGGTGCGGGTATCCACTTTACTGATCGCCAAAAGGTTATTATCTTTGACGAAGTCATCAAAGCTTTGTGTGGCCTGCCAGTTTGAATACATATTGCTTTTTTCTTTAATCACCAAACCCGCCAGCCACGCCCTTGAGGACTCATTAAACTTTGGCGCAGTGCCGTAATTGCCGATCAGGGGATAGGTTAGGATTAATATTTTTCCGGCATTGGCCGGGTCAGTCATCATCTCCTGATACCCCACCACGGCAGTATTCAAGATTACCTCCCCTATCTTTTCTTCCTTTACCCCGATACCCAATCCTATAAAAGTTTTGCCATCCTCCAACATTAAGAGTGCCTTCATAGATTAATTCTCCTTTAGAAATTCTTTGACTCTATCCGCGGCCTGCTCCACAGTATCAACTTTTATAACGCCCGGGATATCCCATGATCTCAAGCTGATTACAGGGATTCCGAATTGCAGGCAATACGCAATTTCAGATAAGGTTCCTGCTTCGCCAGGAAGCGCCACCACCACATCCGCGCTTTTTACCACTAAGACATTCCTTGCCAATCCCATTCCGGTGGGAAGGGGAATATCAACATACTCATTCGCATCATCTTTGTTGTAACTCGGTAATATTCCTATAGTTACGCCTCCTCCATCCTTAAATCCGCGGCAAATCGCCAACATCGTACCACTAAGTCCACCGCAAGCGAGCAATCCAACCACTTTGGCCAGCTTTTTGCCTAATTCATGGGCAATCTGCTCCACCTCATCCGTACACGTATGCCCGCCTATTACTCCCACTATCTTTTTACGCATAGTTCTTTATTTTAGGTTCTTGCTTCCGCGTACTGAAATTTCAGCCCGCGTACAACATCCCGAAACAAAGATGTATTTAATGCGCCTGGACAGAATCGAACTGTCACACATGGCGCCGGAGGCCATTGCCCTATCCGTTGGGCTACAGGCGCAAAATCTATATCCCGGCTTTGCGTATTTCAGAAAGAACAAAATCGTTGTCTTTTACCTTAAATTGCTGAATAGAAAACCGACTAAAATTAGAGACGCCTTTCTTCGTCAACGCATTCTGCATGGAATCAAGGCACTTTTGATTTCCTGTCCCGCTTCCATAGGTAGTAAACAATGTTACGTGCTTACCATTCACCCCTTCGCATTTATCTAAAAAGGTATTTAGCGCCGGAACAGGTGCGAAAGCCCACACAGGAGTCCCCAGAAAGATCCCCTTATATTCACTTAAATCAAATTTCACGGGCTCCAGCTCTGTGCGTACGCGCCGGAGAGCTTGTGCACACTGGGCTAAAAAAGCCTTTGTCTCTTGTGTTGGCTTAAGCCCTATTAATTCAACCTCCCCTTTGGTTCTAAGGTGTGCCTCTAAAACCTCGGCAACCTTACGAGTATTCCCGCTGAAAGAATAATAAATTATTACACTCTTCATAGGCACCTCTAAAATAAGCTAAGCTGCTGTTCTGTCTTTTCCGGTTTATCTTCGTCTCCGAATATAGAGATAATTCCGTACTCCCCGTCATAACCGGCCTTGATAGTTACTTTTCCTTGCCGCACGCGCAGTACCCCCTCGGCAATCCGGGGAGGCAGCCCTTGGCGAAGTTCGCTCTCTGAAGCACGCAGCAATATATTAAACTCTGTTTGGAATTTTGTAACCAAACTCCGGTACTCTCTCTCTACCGCAAGAGAGGTCTTCCCCAGCCCCTTGGCTTCCGCAACGATCTCCTCAAACGGGATAAGATTGCGAAAAGGAATCGCGTGAGGCAAGATGAATCCTTCTGGCCGGTCCGCAAGCGCCTCTACTCGATTAACGACCCCCACAGTCACCGATTTTCCGCATTGCGGACAACGCCCATTATTGGCTTTGGTTTCTTTTGGCGACTGGCGCACTCCGCAAAGACGGTGTCCGTCAAAATGATATTTCCCCTCTTCAGGGAAAAACTCTATTGTATAGAGAAACCTCTTCTTATCTTTGGTACGTAGGACTTCGCGGATTGTCTTATAATCAAGGTCGCAGTTAAAGACATTGGCCTCGCGTCCTATCTTTGACGGAGAATGAGAGTCGCTGTTAGAGATAAGGCTAAATCTGTCCAGCGCGCTTAGACGCCAATTCATTGCCGGATCGCTTGACAATCCCGTTTCAAGAGCGAATATCTTGGAAGCCTGTTTTTCAAAACAATCTTCGATGCGGTCAAAGCCGGACATCGATCCAAACAGACTGAACCAGGGGGTCCAGATATGTCCCGGGACCACCATACAATTTTCATCGATATCAAAAACAATCCTTGCCAACTCTGCGGCATCGAGCCCCAAGATAGGACGTCCGTCACTGGCAAGATTTCCCATCCGGCTTAAGGTTTCGTTTATCTTATCCGTAGTCTTGAATGAAGGGCTAAAGATCATATTGTGTATGCGGTACCCGCGATTGTTCTTCGAATAGATACTGCTTATCTCTGTGGTTAAAACAAAATAAACATCCTGATATTTAAAAAGCCCGTTCCCGACATCTTCCAAGTGAGATTTAAGTTCCTCAAGCCAAAGGTGATGAGTAAAATCCCCTGTTCCCATAAGAGTAATCCCTTTGAGCTTTGCCCATTCTGCCAGATGCGCAATATCCATCTCCTTGCTGGTCGCGCGGGAGTATTTAGAATGAATATGAAAATCAGCTATAAATTCCATTCTCAAAAATCCTCAGAAGCTTGGGGACGGGCGACCTACCTCTCTGGTGATACTCAATTTCAATGTCTATACGCAATTTTTCCCCCGCAGATGGTACAGACAACGTACCCTTTTAGCGTGCGATTTAAAAAACAGGAGTTTTTCGACCGGGAAAGAAAACCATGTTTTTCCACCACCCACTCCTTGTCGGGAGAAACCACCGCTATATCCGCATCTGCGCCTACCGACAAAGTCCCCTTGGCAATTCCTAAGATCCGCGCAGGATTGCACGTCAACTTTGCCACCAGTTCCTGCCATCCTAATATTCCCGTATGCACTAGTTCAGTAATCCCCACCGCTAATTCCGTTTCCAAGCCGATGACGCCGAATTCGGCGCGCTCAAACTCTATCTCTTTCTCATTCTCAGTATGCGGGGCATGATCGGAGGCGATTGTATCGATAGTGCCGTCCCGTAACCCTTGCCGAATAGCTGCGACATCGGATTTCGTGCGCAAGGGAGGATTCATCTTCATGTTGGTATCAAACCCCTGCAATGCTTCTTGGCTGAGCGTAAAATAATGCGGAGCCGTGTCCGCGGTGACCTTAATCCCCTTTTTCTTGGCTTCGGCAATACGCGTCACCGATTCTTGACAGCTTACATGGGTGATATGAATCGGCGCATCTATTTCCTGTGCCAAGTCGATGTCGCGCGCAACGCGCAGATACTCTGATTCTTTAGAGATCCCCTTCAATCCCAGGCGAGTAGAGACGATTCCTAGATTCACACTGCCGTTGCGCGAAAGAGTTTTATCTTCACAATGACAGATAACAACAATCCCGGCTTTCTTACTTCTCTGCAGGGCTGCACGCATCAGCTCTTCCGAATCTACCGAGGAACCATCATCAGAAAGCGCAATCACTCCTTGCTCTTTGAGTCCTTCGATATCGGTTAACGCAAGGCCGCTTCTTCCTTTAGTGATTGCGGCAGTAATATACACATTGGCAGAGGCGCTCTGGGCAATGATCTTTCGCAACAGCACAACCTGCTCCGGGGAATCAATGCACGGACAAGTATTCGGCATTGCCGCCATGCTGGTAACCCCTCCTTTTAACGCAGCCATGGTGCCGCTTGTGATCGTTTCCTTATCTTCTCTGCCCGGCTCGCGCAGATGTACGTGCATATCCACCAGCCCTGGGATGACTATTTGGTCCGCGGCATCGATTACCTGGAACCCATTCGGCCGGATATTTTTCGCTACCTTTGCCACCACGCCGCTATCAACCAATATATCTAAAACACCATCCAGGCTATTTGCCGGATCAATAACCCTGCCGCCTTTAATCAGTATTCGCATCTTTAATATTTTCGTTGCCTTGTGCTACCAAAAAAAGCACCGCCATGCGTACGGCGATCCCATTAGTCACCTGTTCTAAAATCACGGAGTGCGCCCCATCCGCGACTTCGCTTGACATCTCAACGCCGCGGTTTATCGGTCCGGGATGCATCACGATAATCCCTTTTTTTGCGTTTGCCAAACGTTCCTTGGTAATGCCGAAATTCTTAAAATACTCCAGCTGCCGAGGGAAGGCATCTTCTTCATCGCGCTCAAACTGCATGCGTAGCACATTCACCGCATCTGCATCGCAGAGGGCTTCATCAATACTATGCGTAACCCGTACCCCTGTCTCTTCGATTGCTGCCGGGATAAGCATCGGCGGCGCGCAGACAGTCACTTTCGCCCCCAATTTCAGTAATCCCCATATATTGGAGCGGGCTACGCGTGAGTGGGCAATATCTCCGACAATGCTCACCCGAAGCCCTTCAATCCTGCCTAGCTTTTCTCGCAGGGTAAAGATATCAAGAAGCGCCTGGGTAGGGTGTTCATGCCATCCGTCGCCGGCATTGACCACGCTTGCCTTAAGGTGTCCGGCAAGCATTGCCGCCGCTCCCGAATAATTATGCCGCACCACAATAATATCGACCTTAAGCGCCTCGATATTGGTCCCGGTGTCAATAAGGGTCTCTCCTTTTCGCACACTGGATGTCTCGGAAGCAATATTGATCACGTCTGCGGACAACCGTTTGGCTGCCACCTCAAAAGAAACGCGCGTGCGCGTCGAAGGTTCGTAGAATAGATTTACTACCGTCCTGCCCCGCAAGGCAGGAACCTTCTTTATCTCACGGCTGGAGACCTCCTTAAAAGAATCGGCGGTATCTAAAATAAGGACTATCTCCTCTTTTTGCAGATCTTCTAAACCCAAAAGGTCCTTTTTTGTCCAGGGAATCGTTTCAGCCATTTTTCTCCACGATTACCACTTCGTCCTTGCCGTCAACTTCTTCCAGGCGCACCTCAACCGTTTCGTTGCAGGCAGTGGGAATGTTTTTGCCTACAAAATCCGCCCGGATAGGAAGCTCTCGATGGCCTCGATCTACCAAAACCGCCAATTGGATTGCTTTCGGCCGGCCAAAGTCGATAAGCGCATCCAATGCGGCCCGTACGGTCCTGCCGGTATATAGCACATCATCGACTAGAATAAGATGCTGGTCAGTAATATCAAAATCAATTTCGGTCTTGTGCACCTGTGGTTGTGCCGCAAGGAGAGTTAAATCGTCTCTATAGAGCGTAATATCCAAAATGCCCACCGCCACGCGAACATGTTCAATACTCTCAATACAATCGCAGAGGCGCTTGGCCAAAAACGCACCCCGGCTACGAATCCCTACCAAACACAGGCCTTTCGTTCCCTTGTTCTTTTCAAGAATTTCGTGTGCAACACGCACCAAAGTCCTTGCGATTCCTTCTTTTTCGAGTATACGCGCTTTCTCTTTCATTATAAATTACCCACTGCAAAGACACCCAGCCCTTTCGTACCCCGCCACATCGGATGGGCGGATACGCCGTCTGTTGCTGCGGATGGATTGCACCTTGCCTTATCGGATGGCAAGTGCGCCACGTATTGTGGCGGTGTATTGCCCCCTGCGTTACACCCAATCCTATAGGATGGATTGGTGTGTTGCCCCCTGCAACAAAATACCCTTGGCGTTTTTGCCAAGGGTTACGGTTCTCGAAGGATACATGTACATCATAGTTATCGTCCACCTTACCAGCTTCTCACGAGCCAGCTTAAAGGTTCTTACAATTGATAAAATATACCACCTTGATCTTACTTTGTCAAGCCCTTATCTGCCGATTCTTTATGCAGATTTTCCATGCGTTGGCGTATCTTGGCTTCGTAGCCAATCCCTGTGGGCTCGTAATACTTCACCTTCCGGCCAGTGTACTTTTGTTTTACATAATGTCCCTCATAGTCGTGCGCATATTTATAACCTTTGCCATGCCCCAGCGTATCGGCACCGGAATATGATGCGTCCTTCAGGTGGCCGGGAACTTCTTGCGTTCTTTTCTCTTCCACATCTTTTCCCGCCTTTTCAATCGCCAGATAGCTGGCATTGGACTTTGGCGCGCAGGAAACATAGATACAGGCCTGGGCTAACGGGATGCGTGCTTCAGGCATCCCCACAAATTCGGCAATCTGCAATGCGGCATTGGCTAACACCAGTGCCAGAGGATCGGCATTTCCAACGTCTTCTGCGGCAAGAATACAGATCCTTCGAGCGATAAACCGCGGATCTTCCCCGGCATAGAGCATCTTGGCGAGCCAGTATATTGCCGCATCGGGATCACTTCCGCGCATCGACTTAATAAACGCCGAAGCGGTATCATAATGGGCATCTTCATCTTTATCGTAACGCACTGCCTTTTTTTGAATAGACTCTTGGGCAACTTCTAAGCTAAAACAAATTGCTCCTTCCTTCGAGGAAGAAGTGGTCAATGCCCCTACTTCCAGGGCATTCAGCGCCCTGCGGGCATCCCCCTCACTAGTCTTTGCTAAAAAAACCAAGGCCTTTTTATCTGCCTTTACCCTAAGTTCCCCTAGCCCCCGGGAACGGTCCTTAAGGGCGGACTCAAGAATAACAATGATCTCTTTCTCTTTAAGGGCCTTAAGTTCGCAGACCAAAGAGCGGGAAAGAAGCGCAGCGGTTAAAGAGAAACACGGATTATGTACCGTTGCGCCGATCAGAATGGGGATTCCTTCTTCTATATCAGGCAAGAGGACATCCTGCTGCGCTTTGTTAAAACGGTGTATCTCATCGATAAAAAGGATGGTCTTCTGCTGAGTATTGGCGCGGCGTTGTTTAGCCGCGGCGATCACCCGCCGTAGCTCCTCCACATTAGAAGTAGTGGCATTAAGGCTGACGTAATGGGCCTTGGTGATATGGGCAATGCACCAGGCCAAAGAAGTCTTTCCGATTCCAGGCGGTCCATAGAGAATCAAAGAATTAATGCGGTCGGCCTCAATACATCGACGCAGTAACTTGCCTTTCCCCAAAATATGTTCCTGCCCAATAAAATCATTGAGATTAGCCGGACGCATGCGCACGGCAAGAGGAAGTTCTTTTTCTTTAACGGTGGGTTTTTCGGCAAAAAGGTCCATGGGGAATGCTCGTTGGAGTTATCCGCCGGCACGCGGGAGAGTACCCGCGGCTCTCGGAGCACGGGGCATAAAAAAACCCCGCACATGTGCCGTTGGAGCGATAGTCTGAACCGTAGGTATCAGGTGGGGGCCTCTCGTAAACACCAAAGTGCTTATGAAGATAGGCTCCCGTGATAATGTTGTTGGTTCAACAATTATCAGTACTCCAACGTGCACCGCAGGGATTCTAAAAGAACTGTCTACTAAAATGAGTATAGCACATCTTCTAGGGAAGTCAACCCTTAACCTTAACGAAGCGTTGCGCCAAAGGCGCTGACCAGAGACTCACAAAGGGCCTTATGCAGCGGGAGGATTTCTGATTCGGTCAACGTCTTTTCCTCGGAACGATAGGTACAAGAAAAAGTCATCCCGCGGGAACCGTGGGGGATTTGTTTCCCTTTATAATAATCGATCACGGTAATGTCCCGTAACAGAGGGGCTCCTCGCATGCGCAACATCGCCACGACCTCATCGACAAGGGTCTCTTCCTTCATCACAAAACTAATATCCCGGCTAATCGCCGGATATTTAGGAACGGGGATAAAGCGCTTATGCAAATCCGCGCGCGGAAAAACCTTCTCTAACAAAAGCTCCAAAACAAAGACATCTGCATTCTTTATATCCAAGGCCACTAATTCCTGCGCAGTAAGTGGACGCATGCGCCCCATCCTCTCTCGGCCAATCATAATCTCGACTACGTTATGAGGAGAAGGCGTAAACGCGTAGCCTCGAATGCCTAGTCGGGAAAAGAGGGTCTCGATCGCCCCCTTCAGGTGCAAAAGACTTAGATCTTCTCTGACCGACCCAAAATCGAGAAAGTGCCGGCGCGCGCCACACAGCGCAATGCCAAGCGCAAGTGTTTCTTTAACCTGCGTGCCCGCGAATAAATATACCTTTGCGATTTCAAAAATGGCGACATGCTCCTGTTTTTGGTTAAGATTATATGCGATACAACGGCCGAGGCTGGGCAGAAGCGTAGAACGCAGTATTGCCTGTTCTTTGCTGAGAGGATTCCTTATCTCTATCGGATCACTATCGGCACCCTCGGCAAAACACTTCAACAAGGCTTTATCCGTGAGGCTATAGGTAATAACTTCTTGCAATCCCAATCCTACCAGGATGTCTTTAGTAGCACAGGCCATGTCTCTTGCGGGAGATTTTTCTACGTGTGGTTTTATCTGCGGGAGCGTCTTTGGAATCTTCTCGAAACCATGGATACGCGCGATCTCTTCAACCAGATCGGCCGGACCGCGCACATCCTGACGGAATGAGGGGACCCCTACCGAAAAGACATCCTTAGATTTCGGCTTCAACTCAAATCCCAAAGGAGATAAGTATTTTTTGATTGCCTTGCCGGGGATACGTATTCCTAAAAAACTATTCACAAAGGAGGTTTTCAAGGAGATCATTTTCTTTTTACAAACCGCATCTTTCACGGTCTTGCCTCCTACGACCTTACCTCCCGCAATCTCTGTAATTAACCGACATGCTTGCCCGGATGCAAATTCCGCGGTCTGCATATCTACGCCCCGTTCAAAACGATACGCGGAATCGGTCTGCATCCCTAATGTGCGCTTCGTGCGGCGGATAAGTACAGGATCAAAGACCGCTGCTTCAAGAAGGATGCGGGTAGTCGAAGTACTGACCTGCGATTCTTCTCCCCCCATAATCCCGGCGACCGCTACTGCCCGACTTCGCGCAAGGGAACTGCCCGTAGCAATGACCAGCATTTGGTCGTTCAACGTACGCGTGTGCCCATCCAAACAGATCAACTTCTCTTCCTTGTGCGCCCGACGTACGACGATGGACGAATTTTCTAATCGAGAAACATCAAAGGCGTGTAACGGTTCTCCCCAGGTAAACAACACATAATTAGTAATGTCAACGACATTATTAATGCCGCGACATCCAATATACGCAAGGCGGCGAGCCAACCAATCCGGAGAGGATCCGATGGTGACTCCCTGAATGACCCTTGCGGAGTAGAAAGGACAGTCCTTTTTGTTTTCAATAGTAACCAACGGAGGTTGTATATTTAATGTGTTTTGTTTAATGTGTTTCGGCTGACGAAGCTTTGCGCCGGTAATTGCCGCTACTTCTCGGGCAATGCCAACGACACTCAACCAATCCGGCCGGTTAGAGGTAATTTCTATCTCCAACACAAAATCCCCTTCTTTTTCCTCTAACGACACCACTTCCAATCCCGCCATCGTAAGCGTATGGCAGAGCTCTTTCGGCGGCAGTTTAATCTCCACAAAATCATTGAGCCAATTATAGGTCAGCTTCATGCGTTAAAATTGAGTAAGAAACCTCAGATCGTTTTCGAAGAATAACCGGATATCCGTAATTCCGTATTTTAGCATAGCAATACGCTCAATACCTAATCCAAAGGCGAACCCGGTATAGGCTCCGGAGGGATAGCCGACATGCGCAAAAACTTGCGGGTGTATCATTCCGGAACCAAGAATCTCCAGCCATCCCTTTCTACCGCAGACGGAACAGCCCTTCCCTTTACACATAATGCATGAGATATCGACTTCTGCGGAAGGCTCGGTAAACGGGAAGAAATGCGGGCGAAAACGCATTGCAATATCATCTCCAAATACCGCCTTGACAAAGACCTCAAGTGTCCCTTTCAAATCAGAGAATTTAATATCGCGGTCAACCACAAGCCCTTCAATTTGATGAAACATAAAAGAATGGCTGGCATCGACCGCGTCCGGCCGGTAGACGCGGCCTGGCACTACCACCGCCAAAGGAGGCGTGCGGGACTTCATTACCCGCACTTGCCCCGGAGAAGTATGACTGCGTAACAATAGTCGTTCTTTTGATTCCAGATAAAAGGTGTCAAAGGCATCCCGCGAAGGATGCTCTAACGGGATATTAAGTCCGGTAAAATTATTGAATTCCGTCTCAATCTCTGGCCCTTCCTTAACCGTAAATCCCATTTGCACGAAGATTGCGCAGATCTCGTCTATCGTCTGCGTTAAGGGATGCCGTCTCCCTACTGCCTGACCCATTCCTGGCATGGAAATATCCAGGGATATCTTCTCTTGCGGCGGCGCAACCACACCAAGTTGCCTCTTTCTTTCTTCAAGCAAGACTCCGATTCTATCCTTTAAGAAGTTTACCTTTTGGCCGATCTTCCCTCGGGATTCTTGAGGTACCGAGGGAATAAAGCTGGTGAACTCTGCGAAGAGCCCTTTTCTCCCCAGGTATTTTATGCGCACCGCTTCCAAATCCGCGTCAGAAGATATGTTCTGTATTTCGGTATCGATCCCTTGCGCGACCGACTCTATTTGTGTAACAAGTGCGTTAAAGTCCATAACAATATAATAGCCCCCAAAAGCATCAGTGACAATTTCTTTTTTTTTGGGCTTACTACCTCCGGGATTTCTTTTCCTCTTGAAAGTATGCGGATAGTCTGGGCATGGATATCCAGATCCCCGCCATGTTCGAGGCATGAATTATGGAAGATTCCGGTTACCGAAATGATATCTCCCCTACTTTTGTAATGTCCGGTAAAAGCTATCTGCGTCAGCAAAGAAACTTCTGCCCATATGCCGATTGCGCGCGCCTGGTCGCGCACATTAAGCCACGCGTATCGGCCCCGACGCATAATATCCCCTATGACCTCTCCCTCATAGGTCACCCTCTTCCCCTCATAGCGGCCGGAGTTCTTAAGCAATTCATCGCTAGAAACCGACTGCCCCCACGCAGGGCCGCATAAAAAGAAGAATACGCTTACAAGACCTAGTGCATACATTATATACGAAACACGTAATGTTCTCTTCACTTATTTCCCCTTACACAATGCCACAAAAAAACCTATCAAGGTGAAAATAGACATAAACTCAAGCCTGCCCGCCCACATCTGCAGCATATACGTCACCTTTAACACGCCGGGCATCGCGCTATTGGTAATGCCGCAGGAAAGCCCCACATTGGCCGCCGCCGAAGTAGACTCAAACAAAGAATCCAAGAAAGGATATCCCAAGAACATCCCCACAAGCGCCCCAAAACAGTACAGCCCCAGATAAATCAAGGTAACCAAAAGTGCGGAGCGTACTTGTTTATCTTCTAAAAAGACCTCCTTTACATGATGAAATTTCTGAACGACAACCGCGCGCTCAGGCAGGATAATACGTTTAACATCTTCCAAGAGCGCCTTCCAGACAATGCCGACACGCAACATCTTAATCGCCCCTGTCGTCGAACATACCGCGCCGCCAAGCCCCATTGCGCAGATAAGCCCCACCGTGGACAGTTGACTCCAGTCGTTCTTGAACTGCATGGCATAGACGGTTTGAAAACCCGTGCCCGTATGGCCGGAAATCAATTGATAAAACCCCTTGCGTAACAGCGTCATTGCCCCCGGATACACCCCTGCCTGAAGCAATCCTACGGCGACAACAGAAAAAGTAACCACGACGGAGAAAAAAAGGGCCTTGGTTTCAATGTTCCTGAGCACCTCCTTCCTGTTGCCCATCCAAAGATGATAATGCAGTTTAAAATTCAAGGCACCGAGAACCATAATAATTATGGTAATGATTTCGAACGCAAAACTATGGTAGTAAAGGATATTCTGCGACTGGGGGGCGAATCCTCCCGTATCAAACGCAGCCATAAAAATGCACGCCCCGTGGAAGAAGGCATTTAACGGCTTCATCCCAAGCATCATCCCGGTAAGGCCCAATACGACGGTACCAAGAAGCAGGTACACGATGCTCACCAGCCAGATAAAGCGACTGCTATGAATGACGTTAGGCATGATTCTCTCATCGCGCGCCTCCCCCATATACATCTTAAACGCTCCGGAAAATCCCTTCACTAAAAACGACAGGGCAACAATCACAATCCCTTGCCCGCCGACAAACATAATCAGGTGCCGCCAGAAATTATGGGCATACGAAAGATGGTCCAGGTCCTGTACCAAGGCTAATCCTGTAGTCGCAAACCCAGACATCGCATCAAAACAGGCATCCAAATATGATTGCCAATGGCCGCTTAAGTAAAAAGGAAGCGCGCCAAGCAGTGTCGCCACAATCCAAGAAAGAGAAACCACAATCATCCCCTGCATCCAGCTAAGGTCTTTTTCCGTCTTACAAATCCATGTCAGGATAATCCCGAATGCCAGAGAAATCTCAAAGGCAATCAAAAAATCAAAGAGCGGATTGGTTTCTCCAAAAATAAGACTTACCCCTATCGGCACGACCATGATAAAGGCAAGCCCTAAGATAATCTTTCCTAAATAATACCCGATGATCTTTATGTCTTCCCCGCGGGGCCTGATAATCATATCTTTCCGGACAATAAAATGCAGATAAAGAACGCGGCGAGAATCAAGGTAAGGGCATATCCGATTTCAGCGGCAATGCCTAACAGTGAGGTCGTAATAACTTTCAATCTCATAATTTACCCGCTAAGAGATCCAAGAGTTGCGGCTCATTTCCCACGATAGTAAGCGCAATAATGTCGTCCCCCGCCTTAAGCAGGGTATTGCCCTTGGGAACGATCACCTCTTCTCCGCGGACAATGGATACCAATACCGAATCAGGAGGCAGTTGAATATCTTTTACCTCTCGTTCGATAACCGGGGAGTCTTGCGGGAGGTCTACGCGGACAATAGCCAACTTCCCCCTCTTGAAACTCATCAAATTCACAAAATCTGAAAAAGAAACTTCTTCTTCTATGATCTTCGCGATAATTTTGGTTGCATCAACCGGCACATCGATACCCAACTCCGTAAACGTGCGTTCATTATCGGGATTGTTTACGCGTCCGACCGTACGCCGGATATTGAATCGCTCTTTTGCCACCTGGCAAATAATAAGATTATCCTCGTCTTCGCCGGTAACTGCCGCCACGACCTGTGCGCGCTCAATCCCCGCTTCTTGTAGAATATGCGGATCGCACCCATCACCATTTATGACCAAGAGGTCAAGGTCTTTGGCGATCTCCTCACAGATATCCTTATCTTTATCGACAATGCTCACCACGTGTTCTCCCGCAAGAAGACGCTTGGCCAGAAAATACCCTACTTTCCCCGCCCCGATAATAAGAATATGCATCGTAACTATTCCTTACAAGTTAAACTTCTCTTTCACTCTCTCAAGGCTGGCTACCTTAATGACGCCCATCAGGATGTCTTTTTCTTTTAAGACAGTCTGTGCCTCCGGAAGAATAACCCCCTGCACCCTGCGTATCGCTACCACCAGTAATTCGCTGGGGATATTGACATCCTGTATGGTTTTACCGACCAATCCTTCTTTGACCTCAATCTCAATAACCCCCAAATCTTTTGTCTCAATAAGATAGCTGGAAAAACGGCTCTCGATAATCTTGTCCCGAAGCATCGACGCGAAGAGAATCGTGCCGCTTATAATATCCATCCCTAACGCAGAATAAATATGCGCGCGCTGAGGGTCATAGACCCGGGCAATAACCTTAGGGACCTTAAAGATCTTTTTCGCGACTTGTGCGGATATAAGATTGGTGTTGTCGCCGTTGGTGACTGCACAGAACGCATCGGCTTTTTCAATCCCGACCTGTTTTAACAGCTCTTGATCAAATCCGTTACCAACGATAGTAAGTCCATTGAAGGTGGCGCCCAAACGGTCAAACGATCCGCGGTTACGGTCTATGACGACCACATTATGGTTTTCTTTGGAAAGCAGACCAGCCAATTCCGACCCGACCCGTCCGCATCCTACAATTATAATAAGCATCGGCAATTAAAGTATGGTCTTGTCGATATCTTCACGCAACGCAAGAAAACTTCACGACCGTGCGTTCTTTGCAATCTCAACGAGCTTTTCAAAAGCTTTGGCATCCCGCACTGCCAATTCTGCCAACACTTTTCGGTCTAATCCGACCTTCGCTTTTTTAAGCCCGTTGATAAAAGAGCTGTAGGTTACGCCGGTTGTTCGGCATGCCGCATTGATGCGTGCGATCCAAAGGCGACGAAAGTCCCTCTTTTTGCTGCGCCTATCCCTATAGGCATAGGTGAGCGCGTGCAACAAGGCTCTGCGTGCCTGCTGGAACTGTTTGCTCCGGTCCCCCCAGAAGCCTTTCGCGGCCTTCATGGTCTTCTTTTTTCTTTTACGAGTTGCAACGCTGTGTTTTACTTTAGCCATAGTGCGTACTCCTTCTTAAAGATATAAAGTACTTCCGCCACGCAAACTATCCGTAAGGCAACATAGCCTTAAGATACTGTACTTGTTTTTTATTATCTAAGACCTCTTCCCGCCGTAAGCCCCGCAGGCGTTTTCGGTTCTTAGAAGAAAGCAGGTGGCTCTTGCCTCCCGGTTGATATTTTATTTTCCCCTTCTTGGTAAGCTTGAAACGTTTTGCGACTCCCTTTTTAGTCTTTAATTTTGGCATATGTATCGCTCCTTATACTCGGCGCTTATTTGGGAGAGAGGACAAACGACATAATCCTGCCTTCCATCATCGGCGGTTTTTCTACCTGGCCATCCCCTTGGGTATCAATAATAAATTTATCGAGTATCTTCCTCCCGAGATCCCTGTGCTCCATCTGCCTTCCGCGGAAGAAAAGGTTTATTTTGACCTTATCTCTTTTTTTTAAGAAAGTAATCGCCTGCCGTACCTTCGTGTCGTAGTCATGGTCGTCAATGTTCGGTTTTACGCGGATCTCTTTGAGCCTCCCCTTCTTCTGATGTTTCTTATCCTCGCGCTCCTTCTTCTCCTGGTCGTATTTAAACTTGCTATAATCTATAACGCGGCAGACAGGGGGCTGGGCACTCGGGGCAACCTCCACAAGATCCAACTCATTTTGATTCGCTACTTCCATTGCTCTTTGCACAGACATAACCCCCAGTTGATTCCCATCAGGCCCAATGACACGTACTTGCGGCACGCGAATTCTTTCGTTAATACGCACGAACTTTTTTATGGTAACCACCTCCTTTTGGTTGTAACGCAACACATCCCGTTAGTTATGAGAAACGGTTCGCAACCTGCTCCTGCAAAAGCGCTATAAAACTATCGAGAGAAAGACTTCCTTGATCCCCTTGCCCTTTCTTACGGACTGAAACGTTACCTTGCGTGGCCTCGCGCGCTCCCACGACCGCCACATAAGGGATCTTTTGCACTTCGGCGTTGCGGATCCGTTTATCAAGGGTCTCATTGCGCAAATCCATATCAACACGAAACGCATGTGTTTCTAACACCTCTTTTACGTGCCGGGCGTATTCATGGACCGAATCCTTAATAGGAATAACCAACACCTGCGTAGGCGCCAGCCACAAAGGCAGTTCTCCCTTATAGTGTTCGATCAGCGCCCCGAGAAAACGCTCCAAGCTGCCTAATAGTACCCGGTGCAGCATAATCGGTTGACGTGCGACACCGTCAGAATCCACATAGCGCAAATCAAAACGCTTCGGCAACGCAAAATCGCATTGGATAGTCGCACATTGCCACGAGCGCTTAAGGGCATCTTTTAACTTTATATCTATTTTGGGCCCGTAAAACGCACCGTCGCCTTCGTTAATATCATACCGCAGCCCTTTTTCTTTTAAAGCATTTTCTAAGGCATCGGTGGCGCGTTTCCAATCGTCAAGCGAACCGATATATTTTTCGGGCCGGGTACTTAACTCCACCCCCACCGAGGTAAAACCAAAAACCTTCATCATATCAAAAACAAAATCAATAATCCCCGTTATCTCTCCCGGCAACTGTTCCGGCAGACAAAATATGTGCGCATCATCCTGGGTAAAACCGCGTACCCGCAACAGACCATGAAGCACCCCTGCCTTCTCACGACGATAGACGGTCCCTAATTCAAAAAGGCGCACCGGAAGGTCTCGATAACTGCGAGTTTGGGATTTGTAAATCAAGATATGCCCCGGGCAATTCATCGGCTTAAGCACAAATTCCTTATCATCGACCTTCAAGGTATACATATTTTCCTTATAATACTCCAGATGCCCCGAGGTCTTCCAAAGGTCTGCCTGCATAATATGCGGCGTCATCACAATCTGGTAGCCGCGTTTAAGATGCTCCTCTTTCTCATAATCCTCGATGATCTTACGTACCAGCGCTCCCTTGGGGTGATAAAAGACTAATCCGGCCCCTGCTTCTTCGTGATAGATATCGAAAAACCCCAGCGCCGGCCCTAGCTTTCGATGATCCCGCAGTTTTGCTTCTTCTAAATTCTTTAAATACTCATCGAGTTCTTGGGCGGTGGGGAAACAAGTCCCGTATATTCGCTGCAGCATAGGGTTAGTTTCAATCCCATGCCAATAGGCTCCGGCGACGGATAACAACTTAAAAGCCCGAATTGCGCCCGTTGATTCTGCGTGCGGGCCACGGCATAAGTCCACGAAGTTATCCCCGGTTTTATAAATCGACACCTCGTCTGCCGGAAGCGCGCGTATTAATTCCACCTTATAGGTCTCATTGAGTTTTTCAAATAATGCGGCTGCGTCTTCTTTTTTGAGCTCTTCACGGACAAAATGCTGGTCCTGGGCAATAATCTGGCGCATGCTCTCTTCTATCGCCGCCAAATCCTTATCGGTAAAGGGCTCTTTCTTTTCAAAATCATAATAGAACCCGTCTTCGATGGACGGCCCGATGCCGAGCTTAACCTCAGGCCACAGGGATTTTACCGCCTCGGCCATTACATGTGAACATGAATGTCGTAACGTATCTAATTCCATATCTCTTTCTTTTAATACTGGTGGGCGCTACAGGACTTGAACCTGTGACCTTTTCCATGTCAAGGAAACACTCTAACCAACTGAGCTAAGCGCCCATTCTTTTGTATGGCCTTAGCTCGTACCTCTTAACCAATCCCGATGGCGACATTTGTTTCGAAGCTTCCCATCGGGACCACGAATCCGAACCACAGAATAATGGATGCGGGGCTCGAGCTCACCGCCCACATCCGATATCAATGGGCAAGGAGGGAGTCGGACCCTCACGACCTTACGGCCAATGGATTTTAAGTCCATCGTGTATGCCATTCCACCACTTGCCCGACGATGTTTCATAAAAAATCTCCCCCGTACGCCCTTGAAAAATTAAAAGTACTTTTTGCGTGCGCGGTGGATTTAAAAGTAAGGCGACGAGCGGATTCGAACCGCTGAATAGCTGTTTTGCAGACAGCTGCCTTGCCACTTGGCTACGTCGCCAGAAATCTTTATAATACTGTTCTGACTGCCTCCACAATAGTCTCCACTTCCGCCAAGCAGCCTACGCCCGTTTTGCCGCAGGCAAGCAATCCTTTCTTGGGCCCCACAAAACGCATACCCTCTTTTTTCAGCCTCGCAATATTCCCTTGGGTAATGGGGTTACGATACATCTGCTCATTCATCGCCGGAGCTAAAATAATTGGGACCTTGGTAGCCAGCACTACAGAAGTCAATAAATCGTCGCAAATGCCCGCGGCTAACTTCGCGATTACATTGGCGGTTGCGGGTGCGATCAAAATCACGCGTGCATTTTCAGCTAAAGAGATATGTTCTATCTCCCCGCCATCAGGGGTTTCAAACATATTGCCGCACACGTTGTTTCCTGATAAACTCTGGAAGACGATCGGACGGATAAGTTCCTCCGCCTCCTTGGTCATCACCACACGGACGCAACATCCTTTTTCCTTAAGACGCCGAATAATATCACAAGACTTATAAATCGCGATGCTGGCAGTAACGCCAAGCACCACCTGCGCATTTTTAGACATTCCCCCCCCGCCTTCTATCTTATGCCTTCTTACACTGCAACTTACCACATGCAATTTCTCGTAACGCAGTCGTTGATGGTTTTTCTGACGGAACCCCTTCCACCATCTTCGGCTGGCCTTCCGCGATCTCTAATGCCCTTTTGGAGGCCAAGATCACCAGCTTGTAAATTGAACCGTTACTCTTCTCAATCAGCTTTTCTCTCTCAAGATGCCCCATGGCTATTTCTAACCTCCCTTAACACGATACGCTTCAATTGGTTGAATGCCTGCGAAAATTTTTTATTCACCACGCAGTAATCAAATGATTGCGCGAGAGCAATCTCCTGCGCGGCGACTTTCAGCCTCCTGGAAATTTCTACTTTTTGTGTCTCGCGTCGCCTGCCCTCTATGCGTACGCGCAACTCTTTTATCGAAGGAGGATTAATAAAAATTGTACGACACTCCCCGGGATAAATCCGCTTGACTGCCGCCGCACCGCGCACATCCAAACACAAGAGGATATGTCTGCCTTGACGCAGGGCGCGGTCGACAAATTCCTTGGATGTTGCGTAATAATCCCCCAAAGACCGGGTCCATTCAAGGATTTTTTTCTTTCGGCGGGCAAGATAAAATTCCTCGGGAGAGACAAAAAAATAGTCCTTCT
>Ga0180007_10002576_pt1 | contig 21403 bp, 20 predicted proteins | sample MM_PC_MetaG_FD_121122 | JGI IMG/M metagenome (GOLD analysis project Ga0180007, IMG submission 121122) | Groundwater microbial communities from the Aspo Hard Rock Laboratory (HRL) deep subsurface site, Sweden - MM_PC_MetaG | ecosystem: Environmental > Aquatic > Deep subsurface > Groundwater... | reverse complement strand
TCGTCATCCCGGTGAAAACCGGGATCCAGAGAGTATTTAACTCATTGAAAATACTGGATTCCGGCTTTCGCCGGAATGACGAAAAACGAGGAATTTCGACTTTTTACGAGAGCATCATATATTGCGAACTCGTTAAAAATCGTCGATCTCGTTTACGAAACCATCAATACTCAACCGGCAGCTTTCTCACCTGGGTGCGGGTGAAGACCGGGCCGTCTTTGCAGACCAGGGTGGGGCCGACGTTGCAGTGGCAGCAGACGCCCTCGCCGCACTTCATCCGGTTTTCCAGGGAGAGATAGACCAGGTCGTCGGTCCAGCCGATCTTTTCCAGTGGCGGCATGGTGAATTTGATCATGATCGGCGGACCGCAGATCAGCGCCACGCTGTTTTCAGGCGAAGGGGCAACTTGGCCGGCAATGGTCGGCACAAAGCCGACAAGGCCGTCCCAGCCCGGGGCTTCCCGGTCAACGGTGACATGCAGGTCAAGGTCTCCCCGGGCGGCCCATTGCTTCATTTCATCGCGGTAGAGCAGCATGCCCGGGGTTCTTGCTCCGTAGATGAAGGTGATCTTGCCGTAATCCTGCCGGTGCTCAAGCAGATAGATAAGGGTGGCGCGCAGGGTGGTGACGGCGAAACCGCCGGCAATGATGACGATATTCTTGCCCTTCATGTCGGTGTCGATGGGAAAACCGTTGCCCAGCGGGCCGCGCACGCCCATTCTCTCGCCCGTATGCATCTGGTGCAGGGCGGTGGTCACCTTGCCGGCCCGGTTGACGGTAAAGAGCAGGTGGCCTTCTTCCGTGGGGGAGGAGGCGATGCCGATGGGGATCTCGCCCTGTCCGGCGAGCGACAGCATGGCAAACTGGCCGGGCACATGTTTCCACGCCTTCTTTTGCGTCTCGTTTTCAAAGACAAGTTTAAAGGTTTTCAGGTTGCCGTCTTCCGTTTCAACCACAATGTCGTCGATGCGGACAGGGTATGGCAAATAGGATATCATATCTTACTCCACCGTCAGGAGGTCACTCATGACCTCACGGATATCAATGTTAACCGGACAATCCTGGACGCAGCGGCCGCAGCCCACACAGGAAAAGGGCCCGTAGCGGTCCGGAAAATATTTCAGTTTGTGCATGAAGCGGTTTCTGGTGCGCTGCATCTTCCGGCCCCGCGGGTTATGGCCGGAGGTGTGCAGACTGTACAGGGGAAACATGCAGGAATCCCAGTACCTGATGCGCCGGCCATAGCCGCGCACCACCTCGTCCTGCACGTCAAAACAGTAGCAGGTGGGGCAGTTGAAGGTGCATGCCCCGCAGTTGATGCACGATTCGCCGAGCGGCTTCCACAGGGGGGCCTCATACAGCCTGTTCAGATCCCGGCCCTTCAGGGCGGCGAGCTTGGCGGAATCTACTTGAGGACTTGCCGCGCGCCGGGCGGCAAGAGCGTTGATGTCAGTGTCATCTGCCGGGGCAAGATCAAGGCCCGCGGTCAGTTCTTCGCCGGCCGGGGTCAATACCTCGGCGACAAAGGAGCCGTCAATCTGGGAGATGGCAATGTCCAGGCCTTCGGTGCCCATGGGCGAGCCGCCCACCTGGTCGCAGAAGCAGGTTGCACACATGGCGCTGCAGGTGAAACCTACCATGACGGTACGCGCAAGATTAGCCTGATAAAAGGGGTCTTCCCTGTAGGGCAGATTGTTGAGCATTACGCTTCTGGCGTCGCAGGGGCGCAGGCCGGCAACGATCTGTTTTTCCGTGAGTTTTTCCGGCTCCTTCATCAGGGCCTTGTCCGGATCGCTGCTCTTTAATGAAAAGGTCTGCATGGTCTCCGGCTGGGGGAAGAGGAACGTCTTCACCGATGTTTTGGGCGGACCCACGGCCATGGTGAGCGGCGCGCTGCCGGCAACCCTCTCCCAGCCCGGTGCGCAGTCAGCATGGGCTGACTGCTGCCTGTCCGCGGCAGGACGGTAAACCCTACGGTTTTGGCTCCACTGCTGAACCATGTTGTCCAGTTCAGTCTGTGATAATCTGAAAACCTTCACAGTTACTCGCCCTCCTTTACAGCCCCGGCCTCGGTTACTATAAATTTCTGGGGATCATTGGTTGCATATGTGGTGAGCGGCAGTGGGGAGCCGGGCTGCATTCCCGCCTCCATGCCGTACAGGTCCAGCACATCCTTGTTCAGTTTCTTGGTCAGCATCCGCATGTTGATTCCCATGGGGCACACCGACTCGCAGGCGCCGCAGTCGGTGCAGCGTCCGGCGCAGTGATAGGCCCGCAGGAGATGAAAGAGGCCGGTGTCCACTGCATCAAGGCTTTTGCCGACCCACTGCGGTTTTGCGTCATCGACAAAACAGGTGGGGCAGTAGCACAGGGGGCAGGCGTTGCGGCAGGCATAGCAGCGGATGCAGGTGGCAAACTCCGAGGTGAACCAGGCCCAGCGCTCGTCGTTTGATTTTTTTTCGATGTCGTCAACCTGTTGGAAGGGGTTCGGATTTTTTCTTTCAGAGGCGGGCTCGCCGATGCGCACATCGACAAGCACCGGATCGGGATGGGTGCAGGTATGGCAGTTGTCGCGCACCATGCTCCAGCGGTTGATTTTTTCTTCAAAGTCCGCGCCTTTGACCACGAGATCGTGGTCAAGCTCTTCCACCGCCAGTATTTCCCTACCGGCAAAATTGGCCTCCACCTTGCGCCGGCTGACCATGCCGCGGCTGGCGACACCCATGACCATCACGCGGTCGCGGTCGACCTGGTGCTCCTGGGTCTGCACGACGATATTGCGGGACCAGCAGCCGGTGGCCAGGACCGCCACCTTGGGCAGCGGTCCTTCCGGTTTGGGGTCGCGAGGCCCGCGCGGCGGCTCAACGGATTTCAGCACTTCCGGCAGGTAATTGGCCAGGTTCAGCACGCAGAAGCTGTTCCAGACCAGTTTGCCGCAATCATCGGCAGTGCGGACCACCGTCGGTTTGACGGTCATCGGCAGGCTGCCCCGGGCATAGCCAATGACTGCGGCAACCGTACCTTCTGCAAGCAATGCCTTGGCCTTTGCCCTGATTTCTTCGGTTAATTTTTCATTGATTGTTGGCATGCTTTCTTCTGCCTTATTGAAAACAAAATTCAAAGTTTAAAGTTCAAGGTTGATAGACTTTGCCTTGCCTTAAGCTGCCTGCCGGCCATCGATTTTCTTAACCAGACGAGTTGCCGGCCCCAGTGCTTTGACTTTTTCCGTCACTGTTTTCACAATATCGGCAAACTGTTCTCCCTCCGAGGCAGACACCCAGGAAAAGTTGATCCGGCCCGGTTCGATGCCGACAAAGTCAAGCAGGTTGCTGAGCAGGGGAAAACGCCTTCTGGCAAACAGGTTGCCGTTGATATAGTGGCAGTCGCCCGGATGGCAGCCGGAAATAAGAATGCCGTCGGCGCCTGACTTGAGGGCCGACATGATCATGTTCTCGCTGACCCTGCCTGAACAGGGGACCCTGACTATCCTGATGTTGGGCGGATACTGGAAACGGCTTACTCCGGCCAGGTCAGCCCCGGCATAACTGCACCAGTTACACAGGAAGGCGATGATTTTCGGTTCCCAGTTGCTGGTCTGACTGGTCTGGTTAGTCTCACTGGTCTCATTGGTCTGATTGGTCATATTGGTCTCGCTGGTCTAACTTGTCTGGCTAGCTCATTGGTCTCATTGGTCTGATTAGTCATATTGGTCTCGCTGGTCTTATTAGTCCTACTGGTCCTACTGGTCCGATTGATCTGACTGGTCCCTTGGTCTTGCTTGTCCGGCTTTTTCGACTAATTAGACTAATCGGACCAATCGGACTAATGAGACTGATTCGAGTTTTTAAGATATGAGATGAATTTGTTAATTTTTTTCCCAACCGAAGATGATATTCCCTTTATTGCAAGTAATTCTTCCTGGTCAATATAGTTCTGGTCTAAAGCAATGTAGCAGTGACTTACCGTTTCAGCCAGGGAAGCACGGGCATAATCAAGAAATCTCAAAAATTCTTTGTCGCTGTTGCGGTGAAAACCCTCGGCAATATTTGCCATGACCGAGATGGAGCTGCGTCGGATCTGTGATTTCAGTTCAAAATCTCTGGCAAATTTTTCCTTGTTTGTAATTTCATAAATTGAGTTGACAAGCTTTCTTGCCTCCTGCCAGCTTGTCAATTCCTCAAATGTCTTAATTTTCGCCATTTTATCTTAACTGGTTAATCAGACCAATCAGACCAACCAGACCAACCAGACCAGTTAGACCAATTGGACCAATCAGACTAATCACAAAACGCCGCATCCACGGCAGCCATGATCTGCTCGTTGCCCACATTCTTCAGGGTGACGGCGTCCGAGCGGCAGCCGGCCACACAGTTTCCGCAGCCTTTGCACATGCTGGTATTGACGACAGAGAGGCCGTTTTCATCAAGGCTTGCAGCATTGTAAGCGCAGACCTCGACACACAGGCCGCAACCGGTGCATTTGGCGCGATCGACCACGGCCGTAATGCTTTCCGCCGGCACCTCATCATGGGCAAGAATGACGCTGGCCCGGGCTGCCGCGGCCTTGGCCTGGGCAATGGACTCTTCCATGGATTTCGGATAGTGGCAGAGGCCGGCCAGGAAAACGCCTTCCGTGGCAAAATCCACCGGCCGCAGCTTCATGTGCGCCTCGAGCAGAAATCCCTGGCTGTCAATGGCGCACTTGAAGAATTTGGCGAGGTTTTTGCCGCTCTGCTGTCTCGGCTGGATGGCGGTGGCAAGCACCAGCATGTCCGGATGGATGGTGACATCGGCGTCAATAATCGGGTCATGTGCCTTGACGATGAGCTGGCCGTTGTCTTCGTCCACCTGCGGCATCCGGTCAAGATCGTAGTTGATAAAAATAACGCCTTTGCTCCGTGCCTCCTGGTAGAGGCGCTCTCTCTGTCCGTAAGTGCGGACATCCCGGTACAGCATGAAGATGTCCATGTCCGGGTTCAGTTCCTTGAGCTTGATGGCCGAATCAACGGCATGGGTACAGCAGACCCGGCTGCAGTAAGGCCTTTCCGGAATACGGGAACCGACGCAGTGGATGAAGACAGCCTGTCTGATCTTTGTCAGCGAGGCGTCCTGTTCAATGAACCGCTTGTCGAGTTCGAGCAGGGTGTGCACATTGGCATTGCTGCCGTGGAGGAACCGCCATTTTCCTTCCGGTTTGTAGGGCTCGCCGCCCACCGCCATCACCGCCACCCCGTGTTCGAAGGTCTGGCCGTCGGAAAACGTGGTGGAGAATTTACCCACCGAACCTGACACATCTTTTATTTCACAGTTGAACTTGACACTGATTTGCGGATGACTGGTAACCTTTGCCGCCAGATCGTTGATAAAGGGCAGGATTGCATCGCCTTTCCAGTTGCGGTAGACCTTGCGGCCGTTGCCGCCAAGCATGTCGCTCTGCTCGATGAGAATGACCGGATACCCCTGTTCGGCAAAGGTCAGGGCGGAGGTCATGCCGGAGACGCCGCCGCCGATGACAAGGGCCGACTTGGTCACCGGCACGGTGTTGTAGGGCAGGGCGCCTTCGCCGCGCACCCTGGCCACGGCCATGCGCACCAGATCCATGGCCTTGGCCGTCGCCTTCGCCGGTTCTTTCTGGTGGACCCAGGAATCCTGGTCCCTGATATTGGCCATCTCAAAGAGGAATTGGTTCAGTCCGGCATCCCGCAGGGTTTCCTGGAAAAGAGGCTCATGGGTGCGGGGTGAGCAGGAGGCCACCACCACCCGGTTGAGCTTCTGTTCCTTGATGATTTTTATCATCTGGTTGATGGTGTCCTGGGAGCAGGTGAACAGGTTGGCCTGGGAAAAGACCACATCAGGCAGGGTGCCGGCATTTGCCGAGACAGCCGCCACATCAACGACACTGGAGATGTTGATGCCGCAGTGGCAGACGAACACCCCGATGCGGGGAGGCTGGGCATGGATGTCCAGCTCCATGGGGTATTGTTTCTTACTGGTTTGGGTCCAGCGGACGGGAGCAAGGATACGGCCCGCCTCGGCAGCAGCAGCGCTGGCCTCCATGACCGACTGGGGGATGTCCTTGGGCTCGGAGGCCGCACCGCAGACATAGATGCCCGGTCTGCTGGTGGCCACCGGATTAAAGCTTGCGGTCTTGACGAAGTTGTCGGCGTCAAGCTCCAGGCCGAGCATGCCGGCAAGCTCGATGGTGTGTTTGCATGCCAGCAGGCCGGTGGACAGGACAACCATGTCGAACACCTCAAAGTTGACCTTGCCCTGCTCGTCCACATAGCGGATTTTCAGATTGCCCTGGTCATCCGCCGGAATAACGGAGTGCACCCGGGCCCGGTGAAAGCGCACCCCCTGCTCCTTGGCCCGGTTGTAATAATTTTCAAACCCTTTGCCGTGGGTGCGCATATCCATGTAGAAGATGGATGGTTCAAACTCGCCGTGGGCATGTTCCTTGGCGATCAACGCCTGCTTGAGGGCATACATGCAGCATACCGATGAGCAGTTGGGATTACCGGCCCGGTAGATGTCACGGGAGCCGATGCATTGCAGCCAGGCGATTCTTTTTGGTTCCTTGCCGTCGGACGGCCGTTCCAGGTGGCCCATGCAGGGTCCGGACGGGCTGAGCACCCGCTCGAACTCCATGCCGGTGACCACGTTGGGCAGGCGGCCATAACCGGTGAAGTCAAGAGAGGACGGGTTGAAATTGGAAAAGCCGGGGGACAGAATCACGGAGCCGACTTCCAGAACATGTTCCTTCGCCTGATCATCAAAACTGATGGCCTCGGCCGGGCATTCCTTGGCGCATATGCCGCAGCGGCCCGGTTTTTTGATCCAGATACAGTGGGCGGGATCAATGGCATATTTCAGGGGAACGGCCTGGGGATAGCTGAGATAGGCGGCCTTGCGCTTGCCGATGCCCATGTTGAAATCGTTGGCCACCTTTTTAGGGCATTTTTCCGCGCACAGTCCGCAGGCGATGCATTTAGCCGGATCCACATAACGGGGACGCTGGCGGACAACGGCCCTGAAGTTGCCCGGTTCGCCATCCAGTGAGATGAGGTCGGACAGGGTGAGCAGATTGATGTTCATATGTCGGCCGCATTCCACCAGTTTGGGCGAGAGAATACAGGCGGAGCAATCGTTTGTGGGGAATGTCTTGTCCAGCTGGGACATCTTGCCGCCAATTGCCGTAGTTTTCTCAATCAGATGAACGAGAAACCCGCTGTTTGCCAGGTCCAGCGCTGCCTGAACGCCTGCAATACCACCGCCAACGACTAATACCGATCCTTTGGGCATGTTTTTTCCCGTGCAATAAATTCAGTGAATGTTCTTTATAATTCTTCCATCAGCCATGAACCATGAACCATGAGCCATCAACCATCAACCATCAACCATCAGCCATCAGCTATGAGCCATCAGCTACCTTACCAGCGCCTTGACAATCCAGTTCCACAGATGGGTGGTCTGCCAGTTGCCGCCGTAATATTTGCAGATGTCCTTGATCTGGGTATGGCAGTTATGGCAAGGGGTGATCACCACATCTGCTCCGGTGGCATGGAGCTGTTCGAATTTCATCCGCCCGTGTTTCATGCGGTTTTCGGTAAATCCGGCCTGGATTGCCCCACCTCCGCCGCCGCAACAGTAGTTGTTCGATTTGTTGGGCCAGACCTCGATGAAATTTTCCTCGCCGCACACCTGTTTGATGACAAACCGCAGATCATCCGCCACCGGATCACCTAACGACTGGCGCACCAGTTTACAGGGGTCCTGTACGGTAAATTTCAGCCCCTCCGTGTTCCAGGATGGATCAAGTTTCAGTCTGCCTTCTCTGATCCATTTGGCATAAAGGCTGATAATACTCACGACTTCAAAGTTGTTAGGTATCTTAAATCTTTTCAACCCTACCTGGGTTGCAAAAAGCATGTGGCCTCACTCGGTGTTTATGTACGTCGGACACCCCAGGGCGTCCACCGTTTCCGCCTGCATCCGGGTGGTGTATTCCCAATCCTTGAGATCGCCGGAAAAGAGACAGTAATTGGCGCCGTCCCACCATTTGGAGGAATAGGTCCAATCAATGCCGGCCGCATGCAGGATTTTCCAGAGAAAGACCATCTCTTCCGGCTCGACTGTCGGCTCCTTGGCGTTCTGGTTGAGATAGAATTGGGCGCCGACCTTGTCGATGGGAGCCTGGAGATCCGCCCATTCCGGTTCGTTGGCATGGACCTCTTCGAGAACATCGCCGACAACCCAGACAAAATCCGCATTGGGGATGCCGGTGGAGTTGCTTTGTTTCTGCAGGTCGCATGATTTCTGCAGGTTCTTCGGCCGGAGTTCCTTGGGCTTCATTCCCTTCAGCTCAAAAACGAAACGGCCGACGTGAATGCCCATGGGGCAGGCATATTCACAACGCTGGCAGATGGAGCAGGAATAGAGCCAGTTGGTGTTTTTCAGCAGGTCGTCCTGGCCCAGGACCAGATAACGGATGAATTTGCGGGGGTCCATGCCTTCGATGTCACTGGCCGGACAGCCGCTGGCGCAGAGACCGCAGGTGAGGCAATATTCGAGTTTGGAGTCGGGTTGCGACCCTTGGAAATGCTTTTTGAGCTCTGCCCGCAATGGAGAAAGGTCAATTTCTGTCATGACATACCGCGAAAGTAAGAAATTTTATGTTAGGTTGGATGCAAAAGTAAACTATGCGAAAATTGCATTTCTTATAAACAGCTTCTGTGAGTTTTGCAATATGTCAGCCGAAATATTTCTGTTTTTTTGTGTGTAAATCTTTTTATTATCGCGCCGCTTCTTCCGATGCCATGCGGCAGGATAACCGGAATCTGACCCTTAATCTGGCAAGCCAGATCATGGCTGTGCACCAGGGAGAAGTGAACTTCAAGGGCAAAGAGGGTTCCGGCGCTCTGCAGTCGATAGAGATATGCCTGCCCCTTTTCTGGCACGAGGCAGATTCGTTGCGTAAAATTGTTCCCACCTGATCATTTTTCCATCTCGGCCTTCAGGGCAAATCCTCTTGACAAGCAGACTCTTTCGATGTACTCAAAAAAGATTTGCATTTGGGAAAATCAGATGTGATTTTTCCGGATTGAAAAGCGGGCGCATTCCCCTGCAGCTTGCTGCGGGGGGGCGAGTGGATGAAATAAGAGCTTCCCCAAAATCAACGATTCCTCTCAGCTTGCTGCGGGGCGCTTCAATTCATATCTGCAATATTATCACTATTTTCTTTTTTTTACCAACAAACCTAAGGAGTAACTGATGTGCCGGTTAGCATTAAAAACCGCCAGTGAGCCATTCTCTCCCTTTACCGTCCTGCAGGCCATGGAGGCGATGCAGGAAGGATATGATGGCAGCGGCTTGGGACTTCTGTTGCAGGGGCTGCAGTTTGCTGAATACAACTACAAGGCGGGCGAGCCGGTCCTTTCCGGAATCGCCCATACCGAAGGGGCCTTTCACCGTATGAATGCCTTCATGCAGAGCCGGGGCTTTCAAATTCAGTACGACCATGAATTTGATGTTGATCTGAGCAGGATTGAGTCCAGAGACAGATATAAATATATTCTGCGGGTTTACCGGAAACCAGCTGCCTGGGAAGTTCTGTCCAGGTTGCAGATCGAAAATGAAATGATGATGATCCGGCTGGCCCTGCGCAAGGATGGGGAAGATCACGGCGGTGACCTGACCATCTTTTCCTTCTGGTCCGATGTGGCCATGATCAAGGAGGTGGGCTGGCCCCTTGGTGTGGGGGAGGCGCTCGGCCTTGATACTCACCGCATCAAATCCCGTGTCTGCATGGCCCAGGGCCGGCAGAACACCAACTGGGGCATCAACCTCTATGCCTGCCATCCTTTCTTTATCCAGGGAATTGCCACCATGACCAACGGCGAGAACACCGCCTTTCTTCCGATCAAGGACTGGCTTACCGGCAAGGGTTTCCCGGGATATATCGGCTACCAGTCAGACAGCGAGGTATTCGCCCACATTCTCCATTATGTGGTGAAACAGCTGAAACTGCCTCTTGCGGCATATAAACACGTCATCACCCCTTTGCGGACAGAAGAATTGAAAGCGCATGCCCAGGGAGATTTTCTCCTCGGCCTGCGGCATGCCTGCCGCCGCCTGATCATTGACGGTCCCAATGCGGTTATCGCCACCCTGCCTGATGAAACATGCCTGCTGGTCATGGATGCCAAGAAAATGCGTCCGGCGACCATCGGCGGCAAACCCGGCGAATGGGCCATCGCCTCAGAAATGTGCGGGGTGGACGCCATGATTCCGGACCGGGATCAATCCTTGGATTTTCAACCGATGCGTCAGCATACAGTTACCGTTCCTCCAGACCGACAGGAGTTTAAGATATGGTCTCAATTCGATCAATTCCCTCTACACCAAGCAGCTTAACCCCAGGCGACCTCCCCTGGATCATCGAGCACAGGGAAGACAGGTGTACTCTCTGCGGCCGCTGCACCGCGGTATGCCCGGTATATGCCATTAAACTGACCTATATGCGGCAGCGCATGCCGCGTCTGGTGCTGACCTCAAGCGAGCGCGGCAGTTCGTTCCGCACCTTTGTCGGTATCCGGCAGAAAACCAAGATTGCCAACAAGTGCATCGGCTGCGGCACCTGCGCCATGGTGTGCCCGAACTCGGCCATCAAGCCGGTTCCCAACCCAATGGCTGACCGCTTCCGTTTTCAGAGCACGGTGGGCGGCGAGCCGGTTAAACGCGGCGGCCGCAGAAACGACCCGGCGCCGGGCCTGCTTGATAAGATCATGTTCAACCGTATCTCCATGCTCACCGACCCGGCCCTTGATGCCGGACGTCACGAGTTTTTCCTCAATACCCTGCTCGGCCGGGTTCTCTCCCCCGAGGAGTATATCCGCCGGAAAATGATGGGGGAGTGGATTCCGCCGGTGAGAGAAATCTTTCCCTTTATCATCGGCTCCATGTCCTTCGGCGCCCTGTCGCCCAATATGTGGCTCGGCCTGCTGCAGGGCGTGGCTTACTGCAACGAGGTGCTCGGCATCCCGCTGGTCATGGCTACCGGTGAGGGTGGCTGTCCTCCATGGGTGCTGAAGACCCCGTTCCTGAAATACATCATATTGCAGATTGCCTCCGGCTATTTCGGCTGGGACGAGATCATCCGCGCTATCCCGGAAATGCAGTGCGATCCGGCGGCCATCGAGATCAAATACGGGCAGGGTGCGAAACCAGGTGACGGCGGACTGCTCATGTGGTTCAAGGTGAGCAAGCTCATCGCCCGTCTGCGCGGCGTGCCGGAAGGCGTTGACCTTCCCTCTCCGCCGGTGCATCAGACCCTCTACTCCATTGAGGAGTCTGTCATGAAGATGATCCAGACCATGTCCATGGCCTGGAATTTCCGGGTGCCCGTCTATCCGAAGATTTCCGGCTCCAACTCTGCCAAATCGGTGCTCAACAATCTGGTGCGCAACCCCTATGCCTCTGGCCTGCTGATCGACGGCATCGACGGCGGCACCGGCGCCGCCTATAATGTCAGCATGGATACCATGGGCCATCCCATTGCCTCCAACGTCAGGGATTGTTACCTTGATCTCTGCGCCCAGGGCAAGCAGAACGAGATTCCGATTTTTGCCGCCGGCGGTGTCGGTAAAACCGGCAACGTCACCCAGAACGGCATGGCGCTCATCATGCTCGGCGCAAGCGGCGTGCATATGGGCAAATACATGATGCAGGCGGCCGCCGGTTGTCTGGGCAGCGAGCAGAACCGCTGCAATGTCTGCAATATCGGCATCTGCCCCAAGGGGATCACCAGCCAGAATCCGAAACTGTATCGCCGTCTGGATCCTGATCAGGTGGCCCAGCGGGTGGCTGAAACCTTTATGGCGATCCGCACCGAGATGAAGAAGATCATGGCCCCGCTGGGACGCTCGCAGAGTCTGCCCATCGGCATGTCGGATGCCATCGGCATCAGTGATGAGTCTGCCGCAAAACGGCTGAATATCAAATACGTCTGTTAAAAAAGAAGGAAAGGGCGATGTGCCTTTTTCTGTCCTCCCGGAGAAAAAGAAGTGACTGAAGCAATTACCATCAAAGGACTGGATGAGCAGGGCAACCGTATCAGTTCCAAGGATTTCGAAGATCTGGTGCAGGAGGCCTTCAAGAAATCATCGAAACTCATCTTGGAAACATATGGCCAGCATAATGTTGGCGGACGTCTGAACCCCAAGGGCAAAAAACTGGACATCCATATCAAGGGTCCGGCCGGACAGAGGCTCGGCTGCATGGGGATGCCCGGCGCCACCATCATCTGCCACGGCTCCGCATCGGACGATGTGGGATATCTCAATATCGGGGCAGACATCATTGTGCATGGTGATGCCACCAACGGCGTGTGCAACGCCATGGCCGAAGGCCGGGTGATGATCGGCGGCTCCATCGGCGCCCGCGGTCTTACCATGACCAAATGGAACCCCGAATACCGGCGGCCCGAACTCTGGGTGCTCGGTTCGGTGGGCGACACCTTTGCCGAATTCAACTGCGGCGGCATCGGCGTGGTCTGCGGCGTCAATCCGAAAACACCGGAAAATGTGCTCGGTTACCGGCCCTGTGTCGGTATGGTAGGCGGCTCCATTTATTACCGGGGTCAGACCGATCAGTCCTATTCCCGGACCAATGTCATGGCGGTATTGCCCAACGATGAGCAATGGCAATGGCTGCTTGACCGTCTGCCCGGCTATCTGGAGGCGATCAGCCGCATGGATCTGCTGGAGCTGCTCTCTGTACGGGAGGACTGGAAGATGCTTGATGCCATTCCACCTCAGGACAGGGCGCTGATGTTTTCCGGCCCCATGCCCATGCACGAGTTCCGTAAGAATATCTGGGACAAGGCCTTTGGCGGCGATCCCATCAGGGATCTTGCCCCAGGTCTTGACCGTTCGCCCATAGGCCTGATCGAAACCGGCGATCTCCGCCGCCGCAAGCCTTTCTGGGCCAACCAGGAATCTGCCGCGCCCTGCGCCTATTACTGTCCGGTGCACATTCCGACCATCGACCGTCTGCGTCTGATGCGGGAAGGGAGGGAGAAGGATGCCTATGAACTGGTGCTTGAGTACACACCTTTCCCTGCCTCGGTCTGCGGGTCCATCTGTCCGAATCTCTGTATGCAGAACTGTTCCCGCCAGATGGTCGACAAGAGTATTGATGTGGCCATGCTTGGCCGGGCGGTCAAGGACTTTCCCGCTCCGGCAGTGGCTGAGCCGCTGGGCAAGAAAGTAGCCATCATCGGCGGCGGTCCCGGTGGCATGAATGCCGCCTGGCAGTTGGCCCTGCGCGGGGTCGAGGCCCATATATTCGAACAGGATGACAAACTGGGCGGCAAACTGGCCCAGGTGATTCCCTGGGAAAGACTGCCCCGGGCCATATGGGATGCCGAGGTAAAGCGTTTCATGGATACCCCCAATATCCATGTCCATTTCGGCGTCAACATGACCAAGGACAAGTTTGCCGAGCTGAAGAAGGACTATGATTATGTGATTGTCGCCGTCGGTACCCACGAACCGCGGCGCATACCCTTCCCTGGTCATGAACGTGTCACTCCTGCCCTTGATTTTCTCAAGGCGGCCAAAAGCGATAAGCCGCCCGCAGTGGGCAAGCAGGTGGTCATCATCGGCGCCGGTAACGTGGGCTGCGATGTGGCCTGTGAATGTTACCGCCTGGGCGCCCAGGAGGTGACGCTTATTGATATCAAGAAGCCCCTTGCCTTTGGTAAGGAAAAAAAGACGGCTGAGGCGCTGGGTGCCAAATTCAAGTGGCCGGTCTCCACCAAGGAAGTCACTGCAGACGGGCTGATTGATGCGGCCGATGAGCTGATCCCCGCCCAGACGGTGATTGTTTCCATTGGTGATGTGCCCGCCCTCAAGTTCCTGCCGGATACCGTGGAAGTGGTTACCGTGGGCGGCGCAGGCTGGATCAAGACCAATGCGGCCTGCCGTACGTCTGATCCGAAGATCTATGCCGTCGGTGATGTTGAGCGTCCCGGGCTTGCCACCGACGCCCTGGGCCATGGGAAAAACGCCGCCCATGCCATCGTCGCCGAGATCAAGGGTGAGGAGTGGAAACCGTTCACCAAGCAGGTGGTCAATATTCAGAATCTGACCCCGGCGCACTATGAGCCGGAAATCTGCCCGGGCGCCCATACAGACATTCATGAGGCGGATCGCTGCATGAGCTGCGGCACCTGCCGTGACTGCCATATGTGCGAGACCATATGCCCCACCGGCGCTATCACTCGTGAGAAGATCGGTGAAAACGACTATAAGTATGTTTCCGACGATGAGAAGTGTATCGCCTGCGGCTTCTGTGCCAATACCTGCCCTTGCGGGGTATGGCTGATGCGGCCTTTTTAGCGGAACCTTTTCAGCTGCTCTTTTATAAAAAAAACCGGACGCCCTTGCAGGGATGTCCGGTTTTTTTTATGAATACAGGTCAATGCCGGGTTGCTTGCGGTTACGGCCGCACAGCTCGCACGCGTCCTGAGAAATTCGGTTTGTAGGAGCGGGTCAGTTCACAGGAAACTCCGTCCTGCCAGGAGCCGGCGATAATTTCATCTTCAGTTAAGGCGCACCAGTAGTTTCCTGCCAGGAAGATATCGGAGTCGCCCTCTTTTGCCTTGCCGAAATCAACAACGTTGTGCAGCGCCAGCACCTCATCGGGGGTGGGGAGCCTCCAGTCGGTAAAGCCGCCCAGGGTAAGATTTTTCGCATAGGCAACTGCTTCTTCCTTACTGGCAAACAAAGGGCTTCTTTCCTTCTGCCACATCAGGTCTGATCCCGGCACCTGAAAAATGCCATTATTCAAGTCGATAAAAGTCGTGTTGCTCTGCGTACCTGTCGCAGCACATCCCGGCAGAATCAAAAGAAATCCCAGGAGAAATGGAGTAAGTAGCAGTCTGAAATTCATTGTCGCCTCGCTTGGTGGATTGTTCATAAAAAACCGACCGTTTGGTACAAAAAATAAGCACTTGTTAAGTGGTTGTCAATCGCTTCTTTCCTTGGATAGAAAAAAGATACAGGTTGAAGCGCAGCCAGCCTGGCTCAGTTCGCAGCATGTTGCTTGACCGGCCATTGCCAGGAGGTTATTCTTCTGTAAGTTTTTCCGGATGCAGGAGAATAATGGCAACAGGCCATCTTTGCCTGCCGAGCTTTTCGCCCGCGCTCTCAACGGAATATTCATAAAGGCTGTGTTGGAGCGGGGCAAGATCCAGGGTGGGGTAGGACTTGCCCTTGGAAAAGTTTGACAGGCCGCACACATGGGCTGAGCCGTTGATGACGGTAGGCACCCCGTAAGTACGGCAATTGACTGGCCGGGCGGCATAACAGTGGCAAAGGCCCTGGTCACTGAGCAGCGGGCAGCGGATCCGTGCCGTAGAGGAATCGGCCTTGCTGTTGAAAATTTCCTGCCATTGCAGCTCTGCCGAGGGGCATCCGGCAAGAATTTCACTTCTGATATCAGGCGGCAGAGTCTTAAACATGGCGAGCAGATAGGAGGATTCAATATAGGAGAGGTCAAAAACGGCATTGCAGCAGTCCGTACATCCTTTGCCGCATCTGATCTCATCCGGGAACCGGTTAAAAAGCATGGCCATGGTCTGGTCGACAAATTGATAGAGATGTAATAACCTTGCGAACATTGATCTGTTCCCTGGATGATGATGATTGACGAGGATTGCCGGGCGCTTCCTGTCTGGGCGAGCCGTTTGTTTTGTGCAGCAGTTCTGGTTTTTTAAAGTTTGACGTGTTTCCCCGTCAACAGGCGCTGACAACTCAAAACTAAGAACTCAGAAGTTGTACAGTAAAAGCGGATTGAGTGCAACAAAAGGGGAGAGAAGGGCGGTTGATTTCTTGCCGGATCGGTTTACAGTATAATTTGAGTATTTTCCGGGCAGGCCGGCTGGGAAAGAGGCCCCCCTTATCCGCTTGGCCTTAAAAAAAATCTGTGCAGCGGGTTCGCCATTATTATTAGGGGAACCGGCATGAGCGGCGCACAGAGAAAAAATAATAAAAGAGGAATATCACGATGAGCAATAAACATATTGTCTGTCCTGTATGCAACAGCGTCAATCGGGTTCCTGCTGAAAAGCTCGGGGACGGCGCGCTGTGCGGTAAGTGTAAAAACAGGCTCTTTGCCGGCAAACCGGTGGAATTAAATCCTGCCTCATTCCAGAAACATGTGGAACGTAATGAAATCCCGGTTGTGGTTGATTTCTGGGCTCCCTGGTGCGGGCCATGCAAGATGATGGGACCGGTATTTGCCCAGGCTGCTGCGCAGCTCGAGCCCCATGCGCGGCTGGTAAAAGTCAACACCGAACAGGAGCAGGCCCTTGCCGCCCGGTTCGGCATCCGCTCCATTCCGACCCTGGCGGTTTTCAAGAACGGTCGGGAGGTGGCGCGTCAGCCCGGGGCCATGGACCTGGGAAATCTGCTGCAATGGGTGCGGTCCCATATCTAAGCCAAAGAGGAAGAACGCCGGGGGATGCCGAATGCAATGTGCCGCACCTGTTCTTCCAGTATTCTCAGAGGCAGACTCCATGCTGGTACTGAAATGCGCAGCCTGTAAACGTAAGCTCTGGCGTTATGACAAGATCGGCCCGGGCGAGGTGCTGCGTTGTCATAAAGACCGGATCAAGAAAATGTACGGTTTCAAGCACGATGGCAACAAGATCCAATGCCTGTGCGGCAAGGATGTGGGCATTGACAAGGGGAGCTATTACAAGATGGTTGCCAAGGCATTCACCTGTTCAGGCACGAAAAGAAACGCATGACCCGGAGCACCTGGAGTCAGCATGTCACAGTCTTTCCTCTTGCTGGTTTGGCTGAAATTAAGTGGGAATCAGATGTCAAAATCATCGATTCTCAAGGATGCGCCCGCCTGTTATCTTGAGTTTCCTGATATCTTCCTGGAGTTGGGGGATGAATTATCTCAGACTGAAACAAAAGGCCCGGGGCCGTGAATACCTTTTTTGTTATTGGAATCTTGAGAATTTCCCCAGGGACAAGACAGAGATTTTGTTTGAGTTGGCCGAAAGCTTCCTGCGGGAAGGAAACCATCCGCCCGCCCCGGCCCTTTAAGGTCTGACCGTGGGAATGGGCAAAGGAGGTGACAAGAACGACAGCTATGTCATCTAGGAGCCTGTCCTAGAGTCGTTTCCGCTTGGCTGCCCTGCAAAGCAAGCCGGATGATGAAAATCCCCTGCCAAAAAAAAATATCCCCATCCAGCATCCAGGGCCTTGTCGACTGACCTTTTCAGCATTAATCATCCGTCCACCCTTAAAATTTTGAAGTAAATAATAATCTTGGTTGAAATCTATAAATCTGCCATGATAAAATGTATGTAATCAGTAATCAGTAATCAGTATTGATGTCCCATGGGCAATTCTCGGAGGACATAACCAATTGAGATTGGTTTCGGTATGATTAAAAGTAGAGCCGATCCAGACAAGAAAACAGGCTATTTAATTTTTCGCGGGAAACTTAAACAAAACTGACCACCCCTCGTTTATAAGCCGAGGGGTTTGGGCGTCTGTCAACTGAAGTTAACTTTTCGCCGCCCTTTTGAAAGACACTGCCTTAAGGCGGTGGCAGTTTACAACCCCGGGAATAAACCCGCCGTCTTCAGACGGGGGATATTCATTATAAAAGTCCCTTCGGGACAGTAAAAAAATTTTCTTCGCCTAAAGGCGAGGGGTTTCAACCATCCCCAATGATGGGGGCACTAACTAAACAGGAGGTTACACATGTTACGAATGATCAAAACAATCTTGGCAGCGGGTTTAGTGGGCTTAATGGTATGCTTGTTCGTTACGCCGGTCATGGCTGCTTCTGACTTTGGGTTTCCATCTGATTGGACGAGCTGGATCAAAATGAGAGAATATAAGTTCCCCTGCACAGATGTGGGAGAACAACCTAAGGTAGTGCAGAACACCATAACGATCTATTGTCCTCTCTTTTTAGAAGATAGCTTGACGAGCATCTGGGCCAGACCGGAAGCCAAGGCCGTTTTGGACGCTAAAACGAACGACTACCCTGACGGACCCAATTTTATCTTTTCAGCTTCGAATGTACAGGGCCTGGGGCACATCCTTCTGGTTAAAGGACATAAACTGGGAATGCCGGTATACGGAATCTTCCAGGTGGATGGTACAGATATCGAGGGGGCAGCAAAGGCGGTAAGTAAAAGTACGTGTATTTCCTGTCACGACGCCTATTGCCGGCCTGTGGGAATTTGTTCTGATCAGGCATGGAACAATTTTAGTAAGTAACGATTTCACCCCTTGTCTGGCTGGTGGAGGACCTTTGAGAAGATGTCTCAAGGGCCCTAGTTTATTAACTTAGAAATTAAATTGATGAAAAGATGGCACGAAAATTTTGAGGCCACTCTGTAAATTGATGAAAAGATGGCACGAAAATTTTGAGGCCACTCTGTAAACGACCACCAGTCGTGCGATTGTAGCCATTTTGTACAAAATTTAACTTTTTCGTCCTATGTCCTATGCGGATAGCTTTTATTCCCTCCCTTTGAGGAGAATTGACAGGCGCGAGGTATGTGTCTGATGGCTAACCGCATAGGACCAACTTTTTTTGCTACCGGCTTGTCCGTGTCCGGTTATAACGAAAAGTGATGTTCTCTTAAAAAGTCGAAAAGCCGGGAGAATTTCTTTGTAACTTATTGAAATCATTGGAGCCTATTTAGGGGAAGTGGTTATTTTGAGACTTTTTACGGGACCATCAAAAGTGAACCAAATTTATTCTGGTGATACAACTATCTTCTAAGGTGGGAGGAGGATTACCTCTGTTGGCAACTATGCCATATTCCTGATCCGAAGAACCGAATCTCCTTTCTTGAAGGATGGAAAGAATGACCAAAAGAACAGTCGCTGTCAAATGGCTTGTGTTTACTGTCTTCTATGTTGTAGGCGGAATTTTTTGTGTCGCATTAGGAATTGCCTGGTATCAAAATGAAAAAAATATCCGGATGTCCGAGATGACGCGAAGAGTTGAATTAAGCCTCAAGCCCGTTACTATGGTGGCCGAGATTGGTGTTTCCGCCCTTAACTACTACATTCTGGATAACGAAGATTTTATTCGTTTGTTTCATCTGGAACCATCGCTACTTTTTTTCAGCATAGAAGGCACATCGGACACAGAAGACCCTTTCGAATTTTCTTATTACCCAAAGAAAAAGATAGGTAGCTACTCCAAATACCCTAAACTTTATACTATTCAACCGGGGGAAGCTCCCGAGCGAAAGGCACAAAAAGAGGAATTAAATCAAGGGATCATGCAGAAGGTGGAAGAGTACCTGAAGCAGGTTGTAGAGTTTAAACGGCCTGCCGAATTAAATAAGGAGAAAATATTTTATGACAGCGGGAACAGCCGCCTGTACGTACGGATAAAATTAAATACAAAGAATGGTGGCGAAGTATGGGCGGTATTTGATGCGACGGACATTGCCAAGATTAACCGGGAAGTCCTCCAAAATGTGATCATAGTAAGCTTCATCGTCATCCTGATACTCATATTGCCGGCTTTTTTCATAGCCCAACTCGTGGCAAGGCCCTTAGGTCGATTAGTCAAACAATTATCAGAGCAGGTTGAAACCCTGGATATTTCAAGTCCACTAGCTGTAGACACCTTTCTTACCGAAATTATGCAGGTGGCTATGAGTATGAACTCGTTTACGGAAAAGTTAAACCAGGTCATTGCCCAGGCACAACAGGCATCCTTTACAGTGGGAAGTGGGACCAGCCAACAGGCGGCTGCGTTAGAGGAGACCTCTGCCAGCATGGAAGAGATGGCCGCTATGACCAGACGGAACGCGGATAATTCGCAGGAAGCAAAAATATTAGTGACGGAGGTCTCAAAGAAAATCAACCTGGCTCATGTTTCAATGGAGACTTTAAAACAGGCCATGGATCAACTCCTGGAAGGCAGCGGTAAAATAGCGAAAATCATTAAGGCAATTGATGAAATCGCCTTTCAGACAAACCTTCTTGCGCTGAATGCGGCGGTAGAAGCAGCGCGTGCAGGAGAAGCCGGTGCAGGCTTTGCTGTTGTCGCTTATGAGGTAAGAACACTTGCGCAACGAGCAACCGAGGCTGCCAATAGTACATCAGCCTTAATCGAGGACACCTTAAAAAAGATCAAGGATAGCAGCAAGTTAGTAGTCGCGACGAACGTTGCATTTGAAGAGGTGGCCAATAGGGGCGATAAGGTAAGAGCACTCGTGGAAGAAATTGCAGCAGCCTCGCAAGAGCAGGCGCAAGGGATTGAGCAGGTAACTACTGCATTAGCTGAAATGGACAAGGCAACCCAGCAAAATGCTGGCCAGGCCGCAGAACTTTCAACTTCCATGTCGATATTTACAACAACACAAGGAGATGATGACATTTATTGACGGTCTAGGAGGTTGTCCGAGAATAGCAATTTTTTCTCAAATCGAGACATTTTGAAAAAATAAGCGCAGTCATATATTTGATATCTCGGAGTCTCGCAAGCTCGCTTACCGGAGCATTATTTTTTCAAAATAACGAAGAGTTGGGCAGGTAAGCGAGCTCAAGCGAGACTCCGCAGAAAGGGCATTCTCGGACAGGCTCCTGGAAAAAAAGTCGGAAACTCTCGCTAAGGCGTAAAGATCATAAAGTTAATATGCTGAGATAAAATGATTTTTTTTTTGCGTCTTGGCGATAAAATAAAGTTTTTATGATTTCATCAGTTATTAGCCTTCCTGAAGAGGCCTCCCGATCTAACCTTCATCAAACCATGCCGTAAATGATGGGAGAATCATTGGGGCACTGGAATGGAAGTCGCGAGATCTAAAGCGCTGGGGCCCACCGGCAGAGCGTTGATGCGCTTCATGTACCTACGACCATACGAGAAACTCCCGATGCCCTGCATCTGCATCGTGGGAGAAAATGCCGACTGGAACTGTAACCGGCACTTTGTGCTTTTTACTCTTTATTTTCTTCTTTTAAATAACTACTTGCCCCCTTAAAAGGGTCTTTTACAAGATCTGTATCATAGCGATCTTCAATGGAATCTTGTTTTTGTTGATTTTTGATATATTTCCGGACTTTTTCTGCTCATCTAATCCTACCGTGCTAACATAGTAGCCTCTTGCCCAAAAAATATGCCCGCGAAAATTCCTTCGGATGTAGCTATACCTCTCGAACAAGATCATTGTGCTCTTACCTTTCAAATATCCAACTATCGTGATACTGCATACTTTGGCGGAATTGACAAGCACATGTGCATGTGATCCGCACAAACCGTGCCTTCGATTACCTCTATCTGCTTATACTCACATAGCTTTCGAATAATTTTCCCGATATCGAGCTTCAGTTTACCAAAAACTAT
>Ga0180007_10002575_pt1 | contig 21406 bp, 21 predicted proteins | sample MM_PC_MetaG_FD_121122 | JGI IMG/M metagenome (GOLD analysis project Ga0180007, IMG submission 121122) | Groundwater microbial communities from the Aspo Hard Rock Laboratory (HRL) deep subsurface site, Sweden - MM_PC_MetaG | ecosystem: Environmental > Aquatic > Deep subsurface > Groundwater... | reverse complement strand
TAATGGATAGAATCCATCTTTAGCTAAATATCTAGGTAATCGTACACCTTTAGCTTTGCTTTTGATTGATCCAAAGAATGCTTTCATTGCTTCATCTACTTTGCGAATCACCATTTGTGCTTGATGTGAATTAAGTACACGATAATTTTCACTTTCCTTGGATAGGATTTCATTATTTGTTACATAATCTAAATACTGTCCTGTTTTAAAATAATGTTGTCTGACATTATATAATGCTTCATTAAATAAGTTCTTAGATGCATGCATCAATAACCTCAAAAATCTTAAGTCTTCACGGTTCATGTAAAGTCTGTTTTTTACTGTTAAATACATGATTTTTCACCTCCCCTCTATATGTTAATTATACCATTTATAAGGTGAAAAAGGGCAGAAAAAATCATGATTCCAATCATTTATATAAATTTATTTATATATCTTAAAAATGTGTTTAAATCTAGAATCGTATCAGCTATTTCCTTTTAGAGATTTGAGTGATTGAAGTTAGACAATCTTCAAGATGATAAAATCGAATTTCCTAACATATAAAAAAATCCGAAAATAGAATTTTCGGATATTTGCTTTCATCTATTGTTTTCTAAATACCGCATATCTATAGTCGTTTGTATCAATCAAATCAAAATGATATAGATTGGCAATATATCTTAAAGTTTTTAATGTGAAAAAGGATATATGGGTATCATCGCGAATATAATGCCAGTTAAATAGAGTATCCTTATCTTTTGGATGGAAAAGAGTCATAATACTTAGAATCCCTTGAGGCTTTAGATGTTTATGAAACAACTGAAATGCTTTGAGAGGATCAATTAAATGTTCAATAACTTCTGTAGTTGTGATCAGATCATATAGTTTCTTCTCATAGATTTTGTCTATAGCATAATAGAGATCATATATATCAACATCGAAATGATAAACATCCTTTAGGATTGCGGCTAATATGGGGCTTGGTCCACTGCCAAAATCTAATGCTTTACCAGCTTTTATAAATGGCCATACAGCGGATTCTATAAAATCAGTCAAGAAATTAACATATCCGACATCATCTAAACTGTTATGATGTTCATCATATTTTTTTATTTCTTTTTCCCTGCTAACATAGTTTATTTCATCCTTAAATATGAATTCGCAGTTTGTACATTCATGAAACAAAATATCCATTTTTGGATGTTGATAAGAAATTGTATCATGTCCGCATATTTTACATTTCTTCAATTGATTTCACCTATATCAAAGATATAATAATGTAATATATAACAGGAATCAATAATGCAGGTAACATATTAGCTACCTTGACTTTTCTGAGTTCCATGAAATTCAGTCCCATAGCTATCAACAAAATATTCCCGACCATTGCTACTGATTGAATCATGTCCTGAGGTAGAAAATCAGCAAAAAGCATACCTAAAATCGTTATGCTGCCTTGATAGATCAAAACGCTAATAGCTGAAAATATAACACCAATTCCAAGGATTGAAGCTAATATCAATGCTGTTACAAAGTCTAGAATGCTCTTGATAAGGAGCATTGAAATGTCACCAGATAAACCATCTTGAAGGGGACCAAGAATTGCCATGGCACCGACACAAAAAATTAATGTTCCAGCGATGAATCCTTTTGCTAATGGAGGTAATTTAAATTTGGTTTCTATATTGTTTGCCCAACGACTTAGTCGTTCATCGATATCAATCCATTCGCCTATCAGAATACCGATAACTAATGACAAAATAATCAGTAATTCATTATGGGTTTTTATTAATGTGCCATCAATGACTAAAAAGTACTTTAAAAAAGATCCCAATGAAATTGCGACAAGCCCTATACCTAAGGCAAACATCACACTTTTTTGAATTTTTTCTGGTAATCCTCTTTTAAAAACAACACCTAAGATACTTGCAATAATAATCGCACCAACATTGATTAATGTTCCCATCATCTTCTCCTCGAGTATTTATTATCACTATTATATTATGAAAATAGGTTATTTGTGATTCTATAAATAAAAATGGCTATTTTCAGCCATTTTATATTAAGTTTTTTGTCAAAATCACCAATATAAAGGATTATCTTTAATTTTGGTTTTATACAAATTGATTAATTGCTCTTTCATCTCGCTTGGCATGATATAATCCTTAAAAGCAACATGATCACGAAGCTGATCAATATTCTTGATACCAGGTATGACTACTGATACCTCAGGATGGCTTAGAATAAATCCAATAGCATATTTTGTTAAATCATTTGCTTGAGTAATCTCTTTAACATCACGAACTAACGCTGCTCTTCTTTGAATGGTTTCATCATCCCATCGAGAACGAATACCTTCAAATTCAGAAAATTCATCATACTTGCCTGTTAACCAACCAGAATCAAGAGGTACTTTAACGACAATTGCTATGCCTTTTTGATGTGCTTCAGCAAACAATGCTGATGCATCTTGGAAGAAAATATTAAATAGGATTTCAACAATATCTACTTTCACATGATCTAAGACAGCTCTAAATTCCTCGTAGGTGTCTATGCTGACACCATATGCTTTAATAAGACCTTCTTTTTTAAGCTTTTCCAGTTCAATAAAGTGTCTTGATTTACCTTCTAAAATATCCATACTTGGATTATGAAGCAATAAGCTATCCAAATAATCTGTTTCTAAACGTTCCAAACTATCATAAATTTGTTCACGCAATGAAAATACAGAAAAATCTGTTTCTCCATCTGCAGTATGACCAAATTTCGTGCTAATAAAGACTTGATCTCTGATATCTCTGGTTGCTGATCCTATGATGGATTCGCTCATTCCTGCTGCATAGCCTGGAGCAGTATCAAAGAATCTGATACCTTGATGAACGGCTTCTTTAACTAACTCAATACCTTCATCAACAGACATAAAACCCCAAAAATCAGTGTTTCCTAATTGCCAGGAACCAAAACCTAGCCTACTATCTTTCAATTTATTCAATTGATTTTGTGCTTTCATCATAGAGACCTCCTATGTACTACCTCTATTTTAACATATTTCATAAAATGAAGGCTACACATTTTGCTTTGTGTTAAAATAATAAAAAAGGAAACAAATCAAATGAGAAAAATAGAAATCAAACAATTATACATTGACACAACAAAAAATGAACGCACCCTAAGGATTTCATTGCCTGAAGACTATCTGACATCTGACAAAAAATATCCTGTTTTATATATGCATGATGGGCAAAATCTTTTTGAAGATGAGATGGCTTATGGTGGTGTTTCATGGGGTATCAATGATACGATTATCGATCTTTTAAAAAAAGACCTAATTAATGATTTAATTGTTGTTGGGATTGATAATTCTGAAAAACGAATGTTTGAATATACACCTTGGAAATCATCATCATTGGTAAGAAAAGTAGCCAGCAAAGATATTGGAGGACTTGGTGATGTATATTCTGAATTTGTCGTTTTCAAAGTCAAACCTTATATAGACAAACACTATCGAACAAAACCTGATTATGAGCATACGATGTTAGCTGGAAGTTCTCTTGGAGCTTTCATATCAACATATATAGCTGTCAAATACCCTAAAGTCTTTAAACATATCGGCGTGTTCTCTTTGGCATCATGGTTTAATGAATCAGCATTCTTGAAATTCTTGGATCATCATGATATTGATCCAAGTCAAAGATTTTTCATCTCAATAGGAAGTCACGAATCAAGTGATGAAAACACACCTAATTTCAATCAAATCTATTTAGAGAATAGTAGAAATCTATTGCTTCTACTAAAAAATAAAAAGGTTAATGATATATCATACATTGAAACTGATGATATCCATCATGAATCAGCATGGAAAAAAGTATTTGTAAATTTCATATGTTATGTAAATAAAAAGTCCTAAATGGACTTTTTTTATGTCACAAACATATATTTTATAACTTTTTGAATATAACTATCCCAAAAATACCAGTCATGTGTTCCTTTTGATTCTACATAAATATGCTTGACATTTTGTTCATTTAGAAATGCTACGAAATCCAGATTATCCTGATATAAGAAATCTTCTTTTCCGCATCCAATGAAGAAATCAAGAGAATCCTTATCAGCTTTGTTCATTTGAGAAACAAGATATTTTAAATCATGTGGTGTATCTTTAACTGATTCATGTCCAAAAATACCAATCATTTTGTCTTTTCTTCCATCATTGATACTCGATTGTTGAACTCGCTCTATATTAAGAGCTCCAGATAAGCTTGCCGCCATTTTGAATTTGTTAGGATAAGTAAGTGCAACCTTTAAAGCCCCATAACCACCCATGGATAACCCACATATATAATGATCTTCTCTTTTGTTTGATACAGGGAATGTGTTTTCAATAAATCTTGGAAGTTCTTCAGCAATATAGGTAAAATATTTTGCTCCGTATTTCATATCAGTGTAATAACTATTATGAACCGACGGCATAACAACAGCTACTCTATATGGTCTCATATATAACTCAATTGAGGATAAACGAATCCAGTCTGTTTGATTACCAAAATATCCATGTAACAAATAGAGCACTTTTATCTTTTCACCTTCCTTGATATCATCAGGGATGAGAATTTCTAATTGTGTCTTTAATTCTAAAACTGATGAATTAAAATGACAGGAAAAACTGGCCATTATTAAATCTCCTTTTCGCTTATAAATTACTTATATTATATCATATCAAGCCCAAAAAAATAAAAAAGGTCCTAATGTCTTGGGGGGGGATGTAGACATTAGGACTAATTCACGGGTCTCTCCTACTAAAGGGTAGAAGAAACACTTTTATTATACATGAAGGATTAAAAAATATCAACAGATATATATATGAAAATGATTATAAAAAGTTATATTGAAAGTGTTCATTTAACATTTCAACTTAATTTAACAATCGATGAAATTGCATGATTATATGAAAGCAAATGGATCATATTTTTATTTTTATTCTAGTCAATATTGAGCTTACTTTGGTATCTGTGAATCATATATTCAATAACAAATGAGATAATGATTAATATAATCGTCCAAGCAAAAACAAAATCATATTGAATATTAACTTTTGCTAAATAAATTGAATTACCAATTGAGTTTTTACTTTGAGCTAGAAACTCAGCCATCACTAAAACCTTGATACCTAATCCAAAAGATTGTAAGAAGGATAACAACACATAATTCTTAATCATTGGAAAGTAAATATATCTTAATGCTAGTTTCCAGTCATGCTGTTCCAATCGATAGACATCAAGCAATTCCGTATCCATTTGATGAAATCCTTCTAAAACACCTGTATAAATGATGGGGAAAACCATTAAAAATGTAATCAAATATGGTGTGTAGGTTAATCCGAATAAAATGAGTAGAATGACAACAATGGAAATAACAGGTATTGTTCTAAGAATTGTGACATATGGCTTTAGAAAAATCGCAACTGTGCTCTTAAATCCAGAAATCACTCCAAAAACAATACCAAGAAATGCGGATAAAATGATAGATATTAAAAGTCTAAAAATAGTTAGAGAAATGGCAGTTAAGGAATATTTGTTTAAAAATATGCTAATAATCGCACGAAAAACTTGATTGGGCAACGGTAAAATGATGGGATGATCGATTACTGCGTAAGCAATCACCCAGATGAGAAACAATGTGAAGATTGAACTCGTCATCCAAATCGCTTTTTTCATTCCTATTCTCCGTAATAAAAGTTATCGTCTGGCAACATGCCACCAATTAATTGAATGTTGGTTTCAGCAAGCAAATTGAAATATTCAATCAATGCTGCTTTAGCATCCTGTGCAGAAACATAAAGTAAGTTGTTATTAGGGATTGAATTATAGACCACATCATATGACAAGCCTATGTTCAATTCAACAGCAAGGTTAGCTGTTTGCTCTCTATCATTGTTGACTTTATCAATTGAGTCTTTGAGATCATCAACTAATTGATTGATCTTTGATTCGCTTAAATCGGCTTTAATAAAGACACTTGCTTGTGGATATGAAGCACTCACTGAAACTTGTCCATAAAGCACTTGGAAATCTAATACATTGACATTACTAACTGCAGATTTAAGATTTGTTAGGACAGGTTCAGAAGTCAAGACTATTTTTGTAGGATCTGCAACAAATATCGCAGATGCTGAAGCAACAGAATCAACATAAGTTATGGTTGCATTCACATTGAACTCTGCTAATAAATACTTTAATATGATATCTGGTGTCGAATTTCTACCAAATGCGATGATTTCTTTACCCTCTAGGCTTGCCATATCAGGGATGTCTGAAGTTGATACAAGAAATGTACTTCCCCAAACAATTGTTGCAAGCAAAATGTATTCTGGTTGAGAATTATACATGATTGCACCTAAATTAGATCCAGCAAATATAACATCATATGTATTTGATCCAAAGGCTGCAACTAAGGGATCTGGTCCTTGAATAATATCAACTTGATAATATTCGCTTGCTTCTAAATATAACTGAGCAATCTCTGGTCCACCAAATGGAACGATCATTGTAATCTCTTCTTTTTTTGTACAACCTGTTAAAACAAGCAATATGAGTAATACCATAATGATTTTTTTCATTGTATGCCTCTTTCTTGTTGAATGTAGCTTTATTTTATTTTACTATAACTTTCCCGTTCATGATAATGTGTATGAAGAAGTTTATGCGAAAGATGTGAATTTGGTTCTCCTAAGAAGGTTTCGTATAGTTTAATGACAGATGGATTTTGATGAGATTTACGCATTTCTGCTGTATCATCAATATCATATAGTACAGAAGCTCTTAAAGTTCTGATGTCTTTTGATTCATACATTCTTGCAGGAACAATAGGTTGTCCACCACCATTGATACATCCGCCTGTGCAACCCATGAATTCGACAAAGTGATATTGCTTTTCACTTGTTTTAAGGTTTGCTAAGAAGGTTTTAATGGCTTTACCACCATGTACAACAGCAACATTGATTTCTTTTCCTTGTATCGTATATGTAGCTTCTTTGATATCTTGCAAACCTCTGACTTCTTTGAATTCAATAGGTGTTGCAGTATCTTCAAGAATTTCTGTTACAGTACGTAATGCAGCTTCCATAACGCCACCAGTTGCACCAAAGATATTACCTGCTCCAGTATAAACAGCAAGTTCTCCAAATGGTCTAGATGGTACTAATTTAGTAAATGGAATTTGTTTGTGCTTGATTAAGCGTGCGAGTTCTCTAGTTGTTAATACGATGTCAACATCACGATATCCATCTCTTCCCATGTCTGGTCTTCTAGCTTCTTCTTTTTTTGCAACACAAGGCATGATAGCTAATGATACGATATTTTTAGGATCTAAGTGAAGTTTATCTGCATAATATGTTTTAATCAATGCTCCAGCCATTTGTTGTGGTGACTTGCATGAAGATAGATTTGGAATATATTCGGGATTATAGAGTTCTAAGAAATTAACCCATCCTGGTGAACATGATGTAAACATTGGAAATGGCCCATCATTTTTCAAACGATTGATAAATTCTGTTCCTTCTTCAATAATCGTTAAGTCTGCTGTAAAATTCGTATCCATGATTTGATGAATGCCTAAAGCCTTTAGAGCCGCAAACATTAATCCTTCGACATTGGTACCCATTGGATAACCAAATTCTTCACCAATTGCAGCTCTCACTGAAGGTGCAACTTGGCAAATAACGGTTTTTTTAGGATCACGGAGTGCATATTCTAAGCTCTTAACATCATCTTTTTCACTCAAAGCACCTGTTGGGCATGCTTGAATGCATTTACCACAATAGATACAACCCGCATCTTCTAAACTATGGAATAAGGCAGGTCCAACATAAGTGTCAGAGCCTCTTTCATTGAAGTTTAGAATGCCAAGACCAGTTAGCTGTTCACAAGTAGATACGCAACGACCACAAAGAACACACTTGCTTGAGTCAAGTACCATTACTCCAGATGAATCAGAAAAATAGAGTGGCTTATCATATAATCCATACATATGGTTCAAATCATTTTCAATTGAGTATCTTCTTAATAAGTCCAAGAATTCGCAATTGTCTTCTCTAGAACAAGTAAAACATTCAAAGCGATGCTTATGTGATAGCAATTCTAAATTTGCAGACACAGAGCGATAAATATCTAGATCATCCGTGATAACCTTCATACCATCTTCGACTGTCGTGCGGCATGCAGGCTTTAAGTTCTGCTGACCATTAACTTTAACTGAGCATAAACGACAATTACCTTCTTCATGAATCCCTTCAAGGAAACACAATCTAGGAATAAAAATACCATTATTCTCAGCAACCTTTAAAATGGTTTGATCAGATTTGGCAGTATAATCTTTTCCATTAATTGTTAATTTGACATCTTGAATCATAAACTTGCCTCCTGACGTTTAGGCTGACTTGATATCGCGCTTACTGGGCATGATTTCTTACATGCACCGCAACCGATACAAAGATCTATGTCGATACGATGAATTTGTTTTGGCCAACCTGAAATTGCGTTAACTGGGCAATTTCTAGCACACTTGGTACATCCAATACAATTTTCTTCTATAACGAAATTTGTTAGTTCACGACAAACACCTGCAGGACATGCTTTGTCAACAACATGTGCAACGTATTCATCTCTAAAGTGTTTAAGCGTAGATAAAACAGGATTAGGAGCAGTCTGTCCCAAGCCACACAATGATGTTTCTTGTATCATGCGACCAAGTACTTCGAGCTGATCAATATCCTTCATTGTTCCTTGTCCTTCGCAAATACGATCTAATATATCACGCATTTGTTTGGTTCCTTCACGACAAGGTGTACATTTGCCACATGATTCATCAACTGTAAAGTCAAGATAGAAACGAGCGACGTCAACCATACAGTTGTCTTCGTCCATGACAATCATCCCACCAGAACCCATCATGGATCCCAGATTCTTTAAGTTTTCAAAATCAATTGGCGTATCTAAATCTTTTTCTGTGATACATCCACCTGATGGACCACCAGTTTGCACAGCTTTAAATTGACGCTTATTAGGAATACCTCCACCGATATCATAGATGACTTCACGAAGTGTTGTTCCCATAGGTACTTCTACCAATCCGGTGTTATTGATTTTTCCACCAAGAGCAAATACTTTGGTACCACTAGAATCCTTTGTACCAATGGATTTGAACCAATCAGCACCTTTTAAGAATATGACTGGAATATTTGCTAATGTTTCAACGTTATTGACGTTTGTTGGTTTACCCCATAAACCTCTGACAGCAGGAAATGGAGGTTTTAATCTTGGCATGCCTCGATATCCTTCAATGGATGCGATGAGTGCAGTTTCTTCACCGCAAACAAAGGCACCAGCTCCAAGTCTGATATCAATATTAAAATTAAATCCACTATTAAAAATATTATCTCCTAATAGATTGAGAGCTCTCGCTTCATCTATAGCATGATAAAGTCTTTCAACTGCTACTGGATATTCTGCACGAACGTAAATATATCCTTGATCTGCACCAATTGCAAACCCACATATTGCCATAGCTTCTAGTACTGAATGTGGATCTCCTTCAAGAACAGCTCTATCCATGAATGCACCTGGATCGCCCTCATCGGCATTACAGATGACATATTTTTTATCTGAAATTGAGTTTTTCGCGAATTGCCATTTTTTACCAGTAGAGAATCCTCCACCACCACGGCCTCTCAATCCGGATTTGATCATTTCATCAACGACTTGTTGAGGTGTAGATGATACTAAAATTTCACCTAATGCCTTATAACCATCTCTTGCAATGTATTCATTGATATCAAGTGGATTAATTACACCGCAATTTCTTAATGCAATTCTTTTTTGCATCCCATAGAACTTGACCTGACTATTCTTTTTGATTCTCTTTTGAGCTTCAAAATCGTTATACATCAAGCGTTGAACTGGTTTCCCTTTTTTTAAATGTTCTTCACAGATTTCTTTGACGTCTTTTTCAGTGACATCAGTATAAAAGATTTCTCCTGGATAAACAACAAGAACTGGTCCAAGAGGACACAAACCTTTGCTACCTGTCAGTATGAGAGCAACCTCGTCTTTCATATCTATCTTCTCAAGATAGGATTCGAATGCGTCTTTAAGCACAACAGATTCTACATTGCTACATTCTGTACCACCACAAATAATGACTTGAACTCTTTCTAGCATATGTTTTCCTATCCTTTCTTAGTTGTCAACAAAAGTCTTAACACAGGCTCTTGATTGATAACATGTCTTTCAATGACTTCTTTTGCTGTCGCTTCTGTTAGATTGCAGTAAACAAATGATTGACCATGTTGGTCAATGATTTCAGCCATGGGTTCATATGCACATTCTCCCATGCATCCAACTTGTGTGACACTGACATTATCTAACTTTTTTTCTTCAACTTCCGATAAAAATACAGACAAAATGGGTTTAGCACCTGAAGCTATGCCACATGTACCCAAACCTACTTGAATACGAAAGCTGTTATTGATACCTCGCATCATCATTTGATCAAGTGATTTATCTCTTAATTTTTTTAATTCATCTAAAGTTTTCATAAAATACCTCTTATGTTTTCCATCATTTTATTTTTCATCTTCTAATAATTACTTTGCTTGGTGAGCTTCGGCTTTTGATTCTTTGATAACTTGCTTAGCTTTAGCAATCGTTGCATTACCATAAATCTTTTCGTCAACAGAAAACACAGGAGCAAGTCCGCAAGCTCCAATGCATCTTGTTGCCTGCAAGGTAATTTCTCCATCTTTAGTGGTTTGTCCATCTTTAATTCCGAGTTCTTCTTCGAGTGTATCCATAATGGTTTGTGAACCACGAACATAACATGCTGTACCTAAGCATACACCAATGCATTTCTTTCCTTTAGGAAGAATAGAAAAATTGCTGTAAAATGTTACAACTCCATTAATTTTAGCTATGCTTTCGTTTAGTTCTTCTGAAATTATTTTTTGAATTGAAATTGGAATATATCCAAAGATGTGTTGTGCATCATGCAACGTTGGCATGAGTGGTCCTGGAAGGTTTTTGTTTTTTTGAATTTGCGCTTCAAAAAGTGCAAGTTTTTCACTTGTTATCCTCGAGTTAGTGTTCATATGAGACTCCTTTATTATCGTATCGTTCAATGCACTTATATTATATCACTTTTTTAAAATAAAAAAAGACGAAGTCAAATGTATAGACTTGAAATTTTCATGATAACGTTTTCCACAAAAACAAGATAGTTTAGTTTTCTTAAATTCTAAATTTAATCTTAAAACTAGTTTTGATTTATCTTGATTTTATCTGTTTTTTAAAATTTTATAGGTAATTATTTAACTCTTTAATACATATTGGTCATGCCATTCATCTTGTTCATTCATTTGATTCATGATACAATGATTCAGTATTCATAAGATTATATTCAACGGAGAAAACTATGGCTAAATTGTACCATCAATTAAAAATTGAAGAGATAGAATCCTTATTAACGACCAACATTAAATCTGGTTTAACATCAGTTGAAGTTGAAAAGAGATTATTAGAAAATGGTCAAAATCAACTGGATGAATCAAAAGGAAAATCACTATTATTAAAATTTATCGATCAAATCAAGGATTTTATGATCATTGTCCTTATTGGTGCTTCTATATTATCTTTTGTTACTGGCGATACAGCAGAAGGTTTTCTGATTATCGGTATTGTTATCTTAAATGCTTTATTAGGATTGTTTCAAGAAGCTAAAGCAGAAAAAGCACTCGCTTCTATTAAAGCTATGTCATCTCCACAAGCAAAAGTTAAAAGAGATGGTGTTGATATTGTCATTGATGTCAAAAATCTTGTTGTGGGTGATATTGTTATACTGGATGCTGGAGATTATGTTCCAGCCGATGTGAGAATTATTGAATCTATTAATCTTAAAGTGGATGAATCAACATTGACTGGTGAAGCTGTACCGGTTGAAAAAGTAAGTCATCCACTGTTAGAGCAAGACATACCTCTAGGTGATCGTCTGAATCTTGGTTACATGGGAACTGTAGTTACCTATGGACGTGGTGTTGCTTTAGTTTTGGCTGTTGGAATGCAGACTGAGCTAGGAAAAATTGCATCTATGCTCATCGAAACAAAAGATGAGGCGACACCTTTACAAAAGAGCATGAGTCAACTTGGAAAACTCTTAGCAATCATTGCACTGGGCATAACTTTCTTGATTTTTGTCATCTCAATTGCTGAAGCTTATATTGTCAATGGTAGTGCTGATTTATTGGTTTGGAAGGAAGCGTTACTTACCTCTATTGCACTAGCTGTAGCTGCTATTCCTGAAGGATTACCTGCAATTATTACAATTGTTTTAGCATTAGGTATGCAAAACCTAGTCAAGAAACAAGCTATTATTAGGACATTACCTGCAGTAGAAACTTTAGGATCAACAAGTATTATCTGCTCAGATAAAACAGGAACTCTAACACAGAATTTAATGACTGTTCAAAAGGTTTTTATGCACGATGGATTTGTTCAAATTGATGAGAAAACTGAACTTAATAAGAACTTAAGTCAAATTGGTATTTTTGGAACATTATGCAATGATACAAAAATTCAAAAAGTTGATGAAAAATACATTAAAATAGGAGACCCTACAGAAATTGCATTTACTGATTTATCAATTGCAATTGGTCAAAATCCAATAGAAACATTAAAAAAATATCCAAGACTTTATGAGTTACCCTTTGATTCTATTAGAAAGCTTATGACAACCATACATGATTTTGAAGATGGAAGATATGCAATCATCAAAGGTGCACCAGATGTGATATTTACGAGATCTACTTCTATTCATGGCAGTCAAACCTTAAATATAGAGAAATTTGAGCAAGCCAATCAAGCCATGGCAAATAATGCACTCAGGGTTTTAGCAGTTGCCTATAAAAAAATAGATTCGAAAATGGATTTAAAAAAATTAACAACACTTGAACTAGAAAACGATTTAACTTTATTAGGTTTAGTAGGCATGATGGATCCCGCGCGTCCTGAAGTAAAAGATTCAATTGCATTATGTGACAAAGCAGGGATAAAAACAATTATGATTACAGGCGATCACATTAATACAGCAGTTGCTATCGCTAAAGAATTAAACATCTTAAAATCAGACAATATAGCGATTACTGGTCATGATCTTGATTTAATGAGTGATGAAGAGTTCAAAAACGTTTTTGAGCAAATCAGAGTCTATGCACGTGTTAGTCCTGAAAATAAAGTGAGGATCGTTGATGTTTGGCGTGATTCTGGTCATGTTGTAGCAATGACAGGTGATGGTGTTAATGACGCTCCATCAATCAAAAAAGCTGATATAGGTATTGCGATGGGAATCACTGGTACAGAAGTTGCTAAAGGTGCTGCAGATATGATTTTAACTGATGATAACTTCTCGACGATTGTCAATGTTGTCAGTGAAGGCAGAACCATTTTCTCAAATATCAAGAAAGCAATTCACTTTCTTCTATCCTGCAATATTGGTGAAATCATCACAATATTCTTAGGTACTACCATTGGTATTCTCATTTTCAGTACACGTGTTACCACATTAACAGCAGTTCAAATTCTATGGGTAAATCTGGTCACAGATTCACTTATGGCAATTGCACTAGGACTTGATCCAAAAGAAAAAGATATCATGAGTGAACAACCAAGAGATAGTAAAAAATCAATATTTGCTGATGGCTTAGGCAAAAAAATCGCATGGCAAGGTCTTATGTTAGGTCTCATAGCATTCAGTGCTTATATGATTGGATGGTTTATGACATCAGATGCTAGTATGAAAATGATTACAGCTCAAACATTAACCTTCATTGTGTTAGCAATCTCACAACTCATTCACGCATTCAATGTTAGAAGTCAAAAGCATTCCGCCTTCGGTCTTGCTAGAAATAAATCTATTATTTACGCATTTTTTGTAAGTCTGTTTTTGCAAGTTATGATTGTTACTTTACCTTTCACAAGAAATATCTTTAAGATCATTATGCCTAGTTTTGAGCAATGGATGATTATCATTGGACTGGTTTTATTACCATTACTGATTGTCGAGATTACAAAAAGAATACAAAAACATAAAGCCTAAAAAAAACAGTGGAAACTTCCACTGTTTTATTTTTTAATTTTCATGATAAGCAATATGCTGTATAACATCTTTTGCTTCATTCATTTTTTCAATGTGTCTCAAATAATAAATATTATTTTCGGTCATGATGACAATTGCTGTGTAAACGACAAAAGGTTTGGTCCAAATGCTTGTTTTTGTATAAAGATTTTGAATATCCTTAAAAGGGATTTTTATTGTTTTCTTCATCCTTCTATAGTAATAATATAACGTTTCATCATCATATTCCAACATAACCTTAGGATTGCTAATTAGTACAATGAGCTGAATGATTGAAACCAATAATATAATGAGCACAACAATCAATATCACCTGAAAGGCTTGTGCAATACGAGTGAAAATGAAGTGATAATGCATAAGTATTGATAATGCAGCAGCTATGGATAAGATAATAATTATGATTGTAGCAATAATTTCTGATATTGATTTTTTTGCTAATGTCTTCTTCATCTATTAAAAACTCCTTATTTTTATTTCAATATGACAAATGTTATCCCATCGTTCATTTTGCGATAATCAGAATCCGATTTAAGCAGTGAGGTATATGTTTGGATAATCTCGTCAAATCCCATAGGATGACTGAAAGCTTCACCAGGTATATATGCTCTAATCTCACCACTTCTAACTCTTTTTCTTAATGAAGAATGAACGGTCTGTTTAATTGATCCACCAACACCTGTTGAGCCATATCCATGAACAATTTTGATTACTTTATCTTTGCCATTACATGTTCTAATGATATTTGCGAGTCTAACTCCAGCTTCAGCTGTCGTTGGCATATCACTTTTGATATCAAATGTTTTCATGCTTATTTGAGTTTGGCTGCGTTATTCTTTACAGTTATCGTACTGATACTGCCTACAAGCTTACTAAAGCGTGTGAATCCCAACTCTTGATAATTAAACTCAGGATACATTTTTTCTAATTCTTGCTTAATTTTCGTCAAAATCATTTCTTTACTCTTATTTTTAGATATGATTGAGACAATTGATTTGGTAATATCATTCATTGAAAGCTTTGAATTCAATGTGACATATGTTGTTGTTTTATCTAAAGATATAGCTAATCCACTGATGGTATTGACCAAACTCGATAAGCTTTTAGCACCATATTTTCTAGAATCAAAATCCGAAAAGCGATTCACTAAAATATCACCTAGTCTACTTAATTGTATTTTATTGTCTACACCATTTTCAATGATAATGCTCTTAATGATTCCGCCAATTTCTTGGCTTTCTGCTACTGATGTTTCTAATGTGCCATTGGATTCCTCATCTTCATCATCTAAATATTCGAAATATTTAAACTCGTTGCATGCAGACTTAAATGCTGATGTAACTTTTTTTTCATTACCAACACCAATGACATGCATGCCCCCTTCTTTCAATTTCATAGCAAGCGGTGTGAAGTCACTATCGCTTGTTACTAAAAAGAATGCATTGACTTTTTCTTGATACATCATTTCCTGAGCATCAAGTGCCATTGCCATATCTGCTGCATTTTTACCTATAGCAACATTATATTGGTGCACTGGTTTAATTGCATAATCCTGTGCGGTTTTATGCCAATCTTTTGAAAGGTTATAAATATCCCCGTAAAATCTTGCTATAACGATCTTCCCATATTTAGCTATTTCATTCATAACTGATTTGATGTATTTATATGATACATTCTCAGAATCTATCATTAATGCTATTTTATATTCTGTTTTTTCCATTTTTATACTCCTATTTTGTATTTTATCGTAACTGAATTCATACTTCTATTATATCGCATAATGCCCATATAATGAAATCACATTCTTTTTACCATACAATCCTTTCGATTTGAATATAGTAAAAAGAAAACACCCAATATAAAATATTGGATGTTGCATTGCTTTATGGAGGCCTCAAACGGATTTGAACCGATGGTCAGGCAGTTGCAGTGCCTTGCCTTACCACTTGGCTATGAGGCCATAAATATGCTATATCATTATAACTTTTTATCTATCTAAAAGTCAATAATAAATCCTATGTTATCATATTTAATTTTTATTCTTCTTCATAAAAAGCTTTATGACTAGAAATCGCTTCATCTGATGCTGATCTTGTCAATTCATATCTTTGAATCTCATGATTCCATATATACCAATTGGGATTGAGTAGAAAAGCAGGCTTATTGGTTATTCTATAATCCTCAACATCAATGGCTTTACTTAATTTGGAGATTTTAAACATTTCTAGCCATTCACTCAGTGATTCATAAAGCATATTCGTCATTTGATCATATTCAAGTGTCTCAAATGGATCTAAAATATTTTGTCTTTTTGTTTCTTGTTTGATATCTCTAACGAGATAAACTTTATCTCTGTAGATACCTGCATGTTTCTTTAAATAGATTTCATTTTTATCATCCATACAAATAATAAAATCAAAATCACGATAATCTTGCTGTTTCATTTTTTGAGCAACCATACCATCATATGGTGCATTAAGAACTGTAAGTCTTTTAATGATTTCTGGATCTGTTTGAGAATTCTTTTTTTCTACCCAAATACCTCTAGACTCAATCAAAAAAGAATCTTCTACTCCTGCATCATTGACTAATTTCTTAAATAATCCTTTTGCTAATGGAGATCTCGATTGATTTGCATAGCATACAAAAAGAATTTTTATCATAAATACACATCCTTTATCATGGTCTATTGTATCACAAATTTGATCAAATTATGTGAAATAAACACCTATTTATTGACACACTTTGTAAGTTGTTCTATAATTAAATTGGCAATTGACTGATTAGACTGCCAAAGGAGTGTTGTTTATGAATTTTACACAAATGGATGACTACAACAAGGATCCTAAAATACTAGACAAATTTGGAAGAAATATTGTTGAAGCTGTAAAAGAAGGTAAGATAGATCCCGTGATTGGAAGGGAAGATGAAATTCGTAGAGTCATTAAAATTTTATCAAGAAAAACAAAAAACAATCCTGTGTTGATTGGTGAACCTGGAGTTGGTAAAACTGCAATAGTCGAAGGTTTAGCTCGTCGAATTGTCGACAAAGATGTTCCCTTAGGTCTACAAAATAAAATCATTTATGAGCTAGATTTAGCTTCAATGGTTGCTGGTGCGAAATTTAGAGGTGAATTTGAAGAAAGACTCAAAGCTGTATTAAATAAGATCAAAGAATCAAATGGTGAAATCATTCTTTTTATTGATGAACTACATAATATCATTGGTGCTGGTCGAGCAGATGGAGCTATGGATGCTTCAAATATGCTTAAACCGATGCTTGCTAGAGGAGAACTTCACTGTGTTGGCGCGACTACGCTTAATGAATACCGTAAATATATCGAAAAAGATAGTGCTCTTGAGCGTCGATTCCAAAAAGTCTTAATTGAAGAACCGACTGTTTCAGATACAATCAGCATCTTAAGAGGTCTCAAATCGAGATTTGAGGCTCACCATGGAGTCCATATTTCTGACCCTGCAATAATTGCTGCTGCTACCCTTTCTAACCGCTATATATCAGACCGCTTTTTACCTGATAAAGCTATTGATTTAATCGATGAAGCATGTGCATCAATTAGAATAGAAATCGATTCAATGCCTGTAGAACTGGATTCAGTTCTTAGAAGACTGATGCAATTAGAAATTGAGAAAACTGCTTTAGATAAGGAAACAGACCCAATATCAAAAGAAAGATTACTCAAAATAAAATCAGAAATTGAAGAGCTTAAGAATAAAGAAAAATCATTACGTACACAATGGGAATCAGAAAAATCTCAAATCAATTTAATTAAGAGTAAAAAAAATAGTCTTGAACAATTGAGACTAGATCTTCAGACTGCTTTCAATCAAAGCAATTATCAAAAGGCAGCTGAGCTTCAATATAGCAAGATTCCTACTTTGGAAGCTGAAATCAATAAATTAACAATCGATATGCAAAATGAAGAGAAATTACTTACAGAGGTGGTTTCTGAGGAAAGCATTGCAGAAATCGTTTCTAAGTGGACACAAATTCCAATCTCTAAATTGATGTCAGGGGATAAAGAAAAGCTCTTACACCTTGAAAAAACACTAAAAAATAGGGTTATAGGACAAGATCACGCATTGAAACTCATTAGTGATGCCATTATTCGACAACGTGCTGGAATTAAAGACGAGAACAGACCCATTGGTTCTTTCTTGTTTCTTGGACCAACTGGTGTCGGCAAGACTGAAGTTGCAAGAGCACTAGCTGAAGCATTATTTGATAGTGAACATCAAATTGTCAGAATTGATATGAGTGAGTATATGGAATCACATAGCGTTTCTAGACTAATTGGTTCTCCTCCTGGATATGTGGGGTATGATGAAGGTGGTCAATTAACAGAAGCCGTTAGAAGAAAACCATATTCCATTGTCTTATTTGATGAGGTGGAAAAAGCACATCCAGAAGTTTTCAATGTGCTTCTGCAGGTGATGGAAGATGGCAGATTAACTGATAATCAAGGAAGAACTGTTGATTTTAAAAATACTATAATTATCATGACTTCAAATATAGGTAGCGAATATCTTCTGAGTTATGATACCAATGCTCAAAATGAGGTTATGAAGTTAGTCAAAACGAGATTTAAACCAGAATTTATAAATCGTATTGACGAAATCATCATTTTTAATGCATTAAGTTTAAATATTCAAATGGAAATTGCTAAAAAGATGCTGAGTGATTTACAACATCGATTAGAAGAAAAAAATTTATTCATCGAGTTTGGTCAAGATATTACTAAATATGTGATCAAGAATGGTTTCAATGATGAATATGGTGCAAGACCATTAAAAAGATATATCCAAAGACATATTGAGACTTTAGTTGCTATGAAGATTATAGATGGCACAATGGAGCCTCACAAATCATATCAAATGATTGTTGAAGAAAATGAACTCCAAATTAAGCTGATTAAATAATAAAAAAATCCTATAGACAACCTGTCTTTAGGATTTATTTTCTTCTAAAATGCACCAATGTAGCGCATAACTACAATTGTAAAGAAAATTGTTACAATAGAACAAATAGTAGACCATACAACAAGTTGTCCTGCCAATTGATTGTCACCACCCATTTCATGAGTCATAATCGCACTAGAAACGGCAACAGGTGTCGCAAATAAAGCAATCAGTGCGGGATATGATACAGAAATACCAGGAATACGAGGTGCGAGCATATAAGCAACAGTGAGCACCGATGCTGGAACAATGAGGATTCTCCAAGTAACGCCAATGATGATTTGTTTTGCTAATTTCTTGACTACAGAAAACTCAAATTGACCACCTAATGCAATCAATGCGAGTGGTGAAGCAATTTGGCTCATGACTTTCAAGAAAGTATAACTGAAAGTTAAATTATTCTTTAATGAAAAAACAAGTTCCCCGTTGACAGTAGGTATAAATGATCTGATAACTAGAACAAATAACCCGAGTAGTACCGCAAGTATTAATGGATTAGATGCTATCATTTTTAATATTTTGATCACACTAATCCGTTCACCAAATTCATTTCTTTGAAACATAGTCAATGAGACGACAGCTAAAACATTGAGCAGTGGAATCGTAAAAGCCGAAATAATTGATACAATCGCTAATGCTTCTATTCCCCCAAGTGTTTGAGCTAGAGGTATGCCTACCAAAGCAAAATTAGAGCGGAAAATACTTTGTAGTATCACACCTTTTTGTTTGGGATCCTTAATAGCAATGCTTACAAAAATTAAACCTACACTAAACACAGCTAAAATAGCAACAACGGCAAATAATACTACTGCCCAATCAATATCCTTTAAGCTATTAATTGAGTAAACATTATAAAAAAGTAAAATAGGTAGCCCTATTCTAAAAACAAATTTATTCAGTAAATTCACAAATGGTAAATCAATAAATTTGATTCTTCTCAAACCATAGCCAAGTAAAACAATTAAAATAATTGGCATGATTGCATTGAATGCAAATACAAATGTACTTCCCATAGATGCACCTCTATTTATTGTATACCTTTTTATTTTAACACAGGATAAAAGAATATAAATACAAACAAGATGAAATAAGTCCCATCAAGCTTTTTTTAGTCAAAACCAAAAAAAAGATAAAAACTTTTTTATAGCTTTTATCTTGTATTCTTGATGCTCATTTAAATATTAATCTTCATGTTTTTCTTCTTGATCTTTAAGTAATTGATTAAGTTTACTTTCATCTTTCCTATTTCTTATTGACGCATTTAAAACAACTAAAGAATAAATGACGGCATAAATCAGTCCAATGAGATAAATTGCGATGGTTCTTCTAAATAACACAGTTCCATACATCAAACGCAAAGTGAAGATTGCAGGGAGTATAATGAGATATCCTAAAATGACATTAAGAACACCATTGCCCCATGTTTTCTTAAAAACTTTGATCGATAAAGCAAGTAGTAATGAAATGATAATGCTACCCCAAAAAAGAGGTTTGATTTGAAGAGTAACATCATATAGACGCATAATACCTAAGGCAAGCAAAAATGTTAAAAGGCTAGTGATTGCATATATGTAAGCATAAAGTTTTAAATAATTTTTCATTGAGCTTGACCTCCTAATAAGTTTTTCAGTGGACCAACATACGTTCTAGAAATCTCAATGCGATCACCATTATTTAATGTCGCATCCAATCTTCCATTGATGCTTGATTTGAATACTTTGATTTTTTTATAATTGACAACAGTATTTTTGTTAACACGGATAAATGATGAATGCTTATTTTCGACTTCGTATAATCGATATTTGCAGTCAAAAACATCATCTTTTGTATATAGAAAACATTGATCTTCAATACTTTCTATATAATAGACGTCTTTTGCTTGAAACACATATTTTTTATCCTCTTTCTTACCGATAAAATCGATGGAACTCTCCTCTAAAAGCTCAACAATGTGTTCAATTGACTGATCGTTTTCATCACAATCGATGACGATCGAAGCTTCTCCATATTGAGGATGCTTTTGTACTTTTATTTTCATATTCTCTCCCATCCTTATGTCTATTATCATAACCTTTTTTATAGATTGAATCAACTTATTTTGACCTAAGTTGCTAATTAAGGGATTTATCATAGAACAAAAGTGAATAATTTCACTCTTCGCACCTGTTGGTGCTCTTTAAGACGTAGAGAATGATTTTTAGATTACCATTGTCCGTCTAGGTGTGTTCCAACCTCTAATACCTAATCTTTCGATTTCGGGTTTACTTTTTCT
>Ga0180007_10002574_pt1 | contig 21412 bp, 19 predicted proteins | sample MM_PC_MetaG_FD_121122 | JGI IMG/M metagenome (GOLD analysis project Ga0180007, IMG submission 121122) | Groundwater microbial communities from the Aspo Hard Rock Laboratory (HRL) deep subsurface site, Sweden - MM_PC_MetaG | ecosystem: Environmental > Aquatic > Deep subsurface > Groundwater... | reverse complement strand
GGCAAGGTAAATGTTTTGCAGGTGCCGCAACATGGCAAGAAAATGCCCAGTAAGCAATTATTGAATCAACTCAACCCTGAAGCTTTGATAGTCTCTTCCGATAAATCAATCGCAAATGTTTATTCCACAGCTGCTTCCGGTGCAATCGAGATTGTGAGTGATGGAAAAAAGTATAAAGTAAGTGGGTTTCTTAAGCAATAGCGAGATGAAAGTTTTAATTCTTTATTCATTGCATTATTGAAGACGGATTTTCCAATGTTTCTTTTAACTTAGCTAAAAATTTGGCGCCATAAGCGCCATCTACAACACGATGGTCTAAAGAAATATTAACTTTCATCAGCCAGCAAGCAACTATTTTCCCTTCCCGTACCTGCGGAACTTCTTTAATTTTACCCACAGCCAGAATACCCACCTGTGGCGGATTAATTATTGCAGTAAATTGGTCAATACCATACATTCCAAGATTGGAAATAGTGAAAGTACCGCCAGAAAAATCTTTTTCATCAAATTTACCTGTTTTTCCTTTTGCTTGTAAGTTTTTTATTTCATCAGCAAGCTCAAAAAGAGCTTTCTTGTTCGGTTCTTTTATTACCGGAACCATAAGTTTATCGTCTATCATCATGGCAATGCCGATATTGATTTTTTTATGCATTTTTATTTTTTCAGCTTCAAAAGTGGAATTGATTAACGGAAAACTTTCCAAAACTTTAGCCGCCGCTTTTACTACCACATCATTATAAGAATATTTTTTATCCGACCCCTCGCGCAGTTTAACAATATTATCCAGAGCTATCTCTATCTGAAGATAATAATGCGGGGCATCGTGCTTGCTCTGTGAAAGACGCTGAGCAATTGTCTTACGGATACCTGTCAATGGGACTATTTCAACATCACTTTCTGCGCCGACTGCTGATTTTTGACTGCTTTCTGCGTCAATTACATCTTTTTCAATGATTCTACCGCCGGGCCCTGTGCCTTTTATTTTGGAAAGGTCGATATCTTTTTCCTTAGCAAGTTTTTTCGCTACCGGTGAAGCTTTTGTCTCTTTTTCATTCTCTGGTTTCTGTTCTACGCTTCCTGTTTCTTTCGGTATTTCTTCATCCATTGTATCAGCAACATAAGCCACCGTTTGAATTACTGGTATTTTTCTTTCATTATCCGCCGGAAAAATAATTTTTTTTATAAAACCGCTTGCCGGCGATTCTGCTTCAAATGTCGCTTTATCAGTGGTCACTTCAAATAACGCTTCACCTTTCTCAACCTTTTCACCTTCCTGCTTTAGCCATTTAGTAAGTATCCCGTCTTCCATTGTTTCACCAAGTTTCGGCATTACAAGCTTTGTAATCATTAAATTAGCTCCTTTACTGCTTTAATGATATCTTCTTTCTGAGGCACTGCCAATTTCTCCAGATTTGGCGCCTTTGGCATAGGCACGTCTGCACCGCATAATCTTTTTATTGGTGCATCAAGGTAATCAAACCCTTCCTCCATTATTTTCATGCCTATTTCTGCACCTACTCCTCCTGTCTTACACGCTTCATGTACAATTAACACCTTATGCGTTTTTTTGACTGACTCCAATATAGTATCGGTATCAAGCGGCAATAATGTTCTCGGGTCAATGACCTCGCAACTTATTCCTTCTTTTTGCAGTTCTTCCGCAGCTTCCAATGACCTGAGCAATGACCTTGAATATGCGATAACCGTAATATCTTTCCCCTCTTTTTTTACATCTGCTTTACCTATCGGTACAGTATATTCAGTTTCTGGAATTAATCCCTTTGTATTGTAAAGCATTTTGTGTTCAATGTACATTACTGGATTATCTTCCCTGATTGCTGATTTCAGTAATCCTTTTGCATCATACGGCGTAGCTGGCATAACTACTTTTATTCCCGGAATATGAACAAACCAGGCCTCAAGACTCTGGGAATGATGAGCACCCAAAGTCCTGCCGGCGCCTCCTTCAGTCCGGACAACCAGGGGCACCTTGCATTTTCCGCCGAACATATATCTGATCTTTGCTACCTGGTTATTTAACTGGTCCATGGCAATTCCCATAAAATCCACATACATTATTTCAACCACAGGTCTGGTTCCGGTAAGCGCGGCACCCAAGCCGGCACCGACTATCGCGGCTTCTGAAATTGCAGTATCCCTTACTCTTTCTTCGCCGAATTTCTCGTATAATCCGCGGGTCACGCCGTATGCTCCGCCGTAAATTGCGACATCTTCTCCCATGACAAACACCGACGGGTCCCTTTTCATCTCCTCTTCCAGCGCTTCATTTATCGCTTTCCAATACTGCACTTCATGCATATTTTTCCCTCTCAGGATATTCATCCTGACCGGGAGTTAATCTCCCGGCTCTTTTTAAATATTTTTATTTGCGCTCGCCTCAGCGAGAGGGCTGAATTTTATGAAGCCCTCTAAACATATAAATCTTCATACAATGCTTCTGGTTCTGGTAAGGGACTTTCAATAGCAAATTTTGTTGCTTCCTCTATCTCTTTATTTACTTCTTTTTCAATAGCATCAATTTCTTCCCGGGTAAGAATTTTTGCCTGTTCCAATTTTCTTGAAAAACTTAAAATACAATCCTTTTCTTTCCAGAATTTCTCCTCTTCTTTTGTCCTGTATACTCTTGGATCACTTCTTGAATGGCCATAATACCTATAAGTACTACAAACAATTAATGACGGCCCTTTGCCTTCGCGGGCATATTTTGCGTACTTTGAAACAACATCCTTCACTGCCAATATATCCATACCGTCAACATGTTCTGAAGGCATAGCATAAGGGACTGCTTTTTTTGCTAAATCTTCAACTGCTGACGCTCTTTTGACTGAAACACTCATACCATATAAATTATTTTCACAAATATAAATCACAGGTAATTTCCACACACCAGCCATATTTAGTGATTCATGAAATATACCCTGATTAGTTGCGCCGTCACCAAAAAAACACAATACTACTTGATTTGTCTTGCGGATTTTAATCGACAAACCAGCGCCAGTTGCCATCCCAAACCCGCCGCCGACAACTCCATTGGCACCTAAATTACCAGTAGATACATCGGCAAGATGAAGTGAACCGCCTTTACCTTTACAACATCCTGTTTTTTTACCGAGTATCTCCGCCATAAGTTCCGGTAATTTCCCGCCTTTGGCAATACAATGTCCGTGTCCGCGATGAGTAGAAGTTATCAGGTCCTCCGGATTAATTGCTGCCATTGAACCGACAGCCACTGCTTCTTCGCCGGCATAAAGGTGAGAACCTCCTTCAGCAATATTTTTTGCCAATAAGTCCATAATTTTATCTTCGAACTGTCTTATCTCCATCATCTGTCGCAGGTGCTTTACTGCTTCTTTTTTTGTTATTTTGATTTCTGGCATTCCGTCCTCCGTTATAAATAATTTATTTTTTTTAAATAGGAATAGAGGTTATTTTTAACCTGCCATTCTTTAATAATATCAAACGCCTTACCGGTTAAAACTAAAATTTCTTGTTTCATTTTTTCATCGTCAACATCTTTCCACAAGTTCTCAAGAACCGAAAGAGCTTGCGATTTATCAGGTGAAGACAATAAAAGCCCTGCAGCAACACCGATAATATATCTCTTGGGAACAACACCTGCTGCAAGCGAATTGCGAATTACGCCGATAAACCGGTCATTCCATGAAAGTTTTCTATCCGGGTCGCGGATTATCCTGTCTATTGAATCGTATAAAAACGGATTAATTATCCGCTGACATAATTGAACAACGAACGCTTCATAACCCTTAGGCGTTGCATCTTCTTCCTTTGTATAGCTATATTTCTTTTTAAACCAGAATCCGGTTTCTTCCCGTAATGCATCAACACCTATATAACCAAAATCAGGGTCTCCTGCATAATCAGACATGTAAATGTAACCTTTTAATTTTCCGACAAATCCCAAAAGTGCGTGAACTGCATTATGACCGAAAAGTTTCTGTTCTTCATAGATGTTAATATGGTTTGTCGCGAAAAATCTTTTAAACCCGGTTTCATAATGATACTTTTTAGAAAATTTGCATTTTTCGATTATTATTTTGTCAAAGTCCTCTACAAGGAACGCCTCTTTACCGGCTTCGGTTAATAGTGCAAGCTTGTGCCTTTTTATAAACTCCGGGGCACTGTGGAAACCACCCATTCTTGCGATGACTGTATCCGAAAATTTTACCCAGGAAGGTATTTTGCCTGAAGGAAAAACAAGTTTTTTAAGCAGTACTGCCGCTTCAATTTGGTTTTCAGAAGCATAAACTATTACCGGACTGGTTTCTTTTTTCCGGGCAAGCCCTTCCTTTAATAGCTGGGCAACACCGCCTTTTTCATAAAGCGATGCGCTCGGCACTGCAGTAACAATATCGTTTGCGTCTTCGATATAATCAAGAATTTTCTTGCGCTCTTCAGGATTAGTTGGATTGTATATTTGTACGGGACCCACTGTTACAGGTACTATTCTGTCAAAATATGCGATGTTTAAGGAGTAATAATTATTATTATTTCTTATAGCCCGAACTTTTGCATCATCCACTTCAGCAATAACAACTTTCAATCCTGCAAGGTTTGCATAATATCCCCACAAACCCAGTTGAATTGCACCGCCCCCGATACCAACAAATATTTTTTGTTCTTTCATTTCAGGTTCTTCTCTAAAAATTCAGCTTCTTTTTCTCTTGTCCATTCATCTTTCACTTCTAACGGTTTATCTGCTTTTGCATGAGGATAAACTATTGCCTTACCATCAATTTTAGCCTGGTTGACAAGATTCAAAAATTCAACAGCATTATTAAGATCACCAACTAACTTAATATAAGTACCAACCTGCAAATCCCCGCTATTAATCATGTTAAGGGTTTTTACAGTATCTCCCCAGTTGCCCCCGCTTGAACCGGTAATTATTGATTCATCATAATGGACTTTGCGCATATCAACCGGAATAATTGCATCTTCTATTTTCAACCCGCCGAAAGAATTAACCACGCTCCCCTTGCCTGTAATTTTCAGCGCTTCTTTCTGCGCAATACCTGAACCGCTAGCTTCAATTATATCATCTCCGTAGTTCTGTCCACTGATTTTCTGGATGACATTTTTTGTATCATCTTTACCTGCAACTACACAGTGAAGATCAATGCCTTTTTTCTTTGCGCGGGGCGTAATATATTTTTCAATCCACTGAAACCTATCCTCCCTGATATCAAGAACAATTATTTTTCTGGGTGAATAACTGAGCGCTGACTCAATATGAAAACGACCCATAACTCCTGCGCCGAAAATTACAGTTACCCCGCCTTTGAGTAACCCTTTCATCGGAACCCGGTTGCCTGTTTCGGCATTGAAGGTCAGGTGCACGTGGTGGTCCTGCGATGAAACCACACATGAGAGCGGTTCGGAAAGCGAAACTTCGTAATAACCCATACTTTGCGAAGGTATTTTTAAAAGGCAGTTTGCTTCAAGAACTTCTTCCTGAACAAGCATATACTGGCTAAGATGTCCGCCGAGCGTATAACCCACTGCAGTTTTCTTCATAGCTTCCACATTGCGGTAACGTTCCCTGTGGTTGATAGGTGGACAGTCCACTGCCGGTTGAATACAAAGTCTTTCTCCAACTTTATATTTCTTAACCAGATTTTTACCCACCTTAACTGCGGTAACTGAACCCTCATCGCCGGGAGTTATCGGATATTTTTCAATATCCCAGCCATTAACAAATGTATGTTCCGGCCCCTGGCTAAGAAGTTTCATGGTTGACGGACATATAGTACACGCATCTACACGCACAAGTAGCTGGTTATCGTTTGGCTGGGGAATATCAACTTCTCCTAATTTAAGATTTTCAAGCCCAGTTTGTGACATTAAAACTGCTTTCATTTTTTTTGGAATTATTATGTTCTCTTCAATATTTCCGTATATCTGAAATTTGTTCTGCATTTCCGCATCCTCCTAAACTATAGATAAACAAATTTTGGGCCTGTATTTTCAAACTTTCTTTTGATTTTAGCATCTACCCCTGAATCAGAAATAACCATATCTATTTTTGATAGTGGCGCAACATGAGCAAATGAAACTATGCCAAGCTTGCTGTGATCTGTAACAACTATTTTTTCTCGTGAAATTTCAAGAAATATCTTTTTCATTGAAGCCTCTTCTCCATAGATCTCGGTTAATCCTTTTTCCCAGTGAATTCCAGTCGTTCCAAGAAAAACTTTATCTGCATTGAATTTTTTTATATCTTCTACGGCTGACGGCCCGTATATTGAAAAAGTTTCAGGCAGAATATACCCGCCAATCAAAATATGCCGTATGTCTTTATTTGATGAAAGTTCAACCGCAGCTTTCAGAGAATTAGTTATAACAGTAATGTTTTTTCTGTTTTTTAAAAGAGAAGCAATCCAATAATTAGTTGTTCCTGTATCAAGAATAATTACATCCTTTTCTTTTATCATAGATACAGCATACTTTGCAATTTGTATTTTTTCTTGATGAAATTTTTTTAGCCTTTTTTCAAAAGATATTTCTTCTAATACTCTATCTTTTGCTATAGCGCCGCCATGTGACCTGCGTATCATGCCCTTTCTATTAAGTTCTGTCAGATCACGCCTAATAGTAGGAATAGACACATTAAGCTCTTTTGCCAGGCTGTGTATTGTAACCCTTCCTTTGTCACTGATGAATTGCGTTATTAGATTTTGTCTTTCTTCTTGAAATAATCTCATAAGAGTTATTTTGATTGATATTGATTGTTTATGATTGATTTTATCATATAAATTATAATTTGTCAATAGGGTTTTTTAACCTATTATTTGCGAAAACAGGGCTTTTCCTTTAATTTGGTCTCCGGAGTTTATAGGGGTTCAGCGAAGGGGGAGCCAATGGAGGACGCGCTGGATTTTTTTATCCCAATAACCCCATTCATGCGTTCCGGGCTCTTCTTCATAGGTATAATCAAGAGGGAGGCGCTTGCAGTGATCGCGGAATTTTTTATTATCTTCATAAAGGAAATCTTTAGTTCCGCAGCATTGGTAAAGTTTTGGCTTGGGTCCTTTAGATTTCGCTAATTTATCCGCCAGAAAGAAAAGATTACTATTACTTTTTTTAAAATTCGGCCTGACACCGAAAACATTTGTCATGTCCTCTTTACTAATTCGAGCGCCTATTTTCTCAACATCCATAGATCCGGAAAGGCTGGCTGCAGCGGCGAACTTATCCGGGAAATTAAGAGCGAGCTTAAACGCTCCGTAGCCGCCCATAGAAATGCCTGCCGCAAAGTTTTCATTCCGTTTTACCGATAAAGGGAATAATGACCTGGCAATTTTTGGCAATTCCTCGCTGATGAATGTCCAATATTTCGCGCCATGAGCCATATCGGTATAAAAACTCCTGTTGACAGCCGGCATCACCACGGCAAGCCCCAGAGATTCTACATAACGCTCAATAGAAGTCCTTCTTGTCCAAGCTGTATGGTCATCAGATAATCCATGGAGGAGATAAAGTGCCGGGTGCTTTTTTGTCGTTTGCGGCAGTATAACGTACATGGACGTGGAAATTTGTAAAACTTCTGAAAAAAAACCACAATGAATTAGCGCCATTTTAAAGTTTCTCCTTATAACTATTTGCATTTGAAAAAAATATAAGTTTTTTCATATGATATAATAGGGATTTAGATCATATGCAATATGAATCCCTGTTTTTGGTTTAAAGTATTTTATATTTTCATTGAGCATGTTTAAATATTCAGTATCAAGCTTCAATAATATATGCCTGCGGTGTTCTCCGCGTAAAAGCGGATGGGGCGGTTCTTCAGGCCCCAGCAGGGTAACCTGATCCTGCACTTTATCTTCAAGGAAATTATACAATCTTTGCGCTTCTTCTTCAACTTTTGTTTTTTCTTTCCCGCGGATAATTACATTTATTAATTCCTTAAACGGCGGGTATCCCAGGTCTTCGCGCAATTCCAATTCATTTTTATAAAAGCCTTTCCAGTTAAGTTTGGCAAGCCAGGCAAACATATAGTTCTTTTTATCAGCAGTTTGCATCATAAACATGCCCGTTTTGTCCAGCAGGCCGGCTAATTTATATAAAACCTGAAAAGCCTTTTCGCTGGCCCGGTAATCCTGCTGGTAGATCAGGTGGTCAATATTGTAAAGGCCCACAAATGACAATTTCCGCGCGGATAAAGATTTTATTTTTTGCAGTATGGGAAGGATTATATGCGTGCCAATCAGTATATCTACCTTACCCGACTTGATCTCATTGAGAATTTTAAGCAAGTCGTCATTGCTTTTTATAGTATCCTGGTCTGCGCGGATAATATTTGCCTGGGGAAGAAGTATTTTTAAAGTAGATTCAACTCTTTCTGAGCCGATCCCGACAAATTTGATCCAGACGCTCTTGCAAATCAGGCATTTGTCTTTAAATTCGTATTTCAAACTGCAGTAGTGGCACTTGAGCTGTTCACTTTGTGGAGTTTTGGTATGGTAAGAAAGGGGGATACCGCATTTCGCGCAGCGCATAATTGTTTTGCAGCTGCGGCAGAACACCATGGTCGAGTACCCGCGCCGGTTCATAAAAATCAGGGAAAGTTCATTTTTCAACCGCCGCGACTGCAATTCATTGTTCATCTCATTAGTGATTGACTGGTCGCCTTTACTGATACTAACAACTTTTATTTCCGGCAAGTTCTCCTGCGATGTTTTTTTATCTGACAGAAGCGTGCACTTTTTTGTATTAATATTATGGTAAGTGTTAATTGAAACCAGCTCGCTGCCGAGAATAACCGAGCCACTATTGATTTTTGCGTATTCCGCTGCGGTTCTTATGGCGTCATATAAAGGTTTTTGCGGATTTTTATAAGATTGGTCGGTTTCATCGTCCACAATTATCAATTTAGGGTTTTTGAAAGGCATAAAAAGCGCTGAACGGGTACCCACAATGATTTTTAATTTTCCGGAGCTGGCGCCGAACCAGGTATCATGTTTTTGCCTTTCAGAAAGGTAGCTATGCCAGGCGCCCGCAATAGCGCCGAATTTTTCCTGTAATTTCGCTTTTACTTCTTCAACAAGAATAATTTCCGGTACTAATAGAAGGCAGTCGCCGAACTGCAAAGTTTGCGCTATGGTATCAATATAAAAAGAAATTCTTTCCGGCTGGTTTAAACTGCTTATCGCGAAAGCGCTATGCCGGTTCTCTTTAATAGCGGAAACAATCTTACTCTGGATTTTTGCCCCCGAAGGGGTCTCAGGGACATATTTATTTATAATGGTTTCTTCCGGTTGATTGGGATCAGTAATGTATTTTGAAGCAGGTTTGAAGGATGTCGAAAAAATGCAGTCTAAAGCTTCGCCCAATGAGCAAACGTAAGTAAAGGACATCCAAAAGGCCAGTTTAAGAAGGTTTTCTGTTATGACAGGATAAGGGTCGGGCAGGCTGTAAATTTCTTTAATTCCCTTGAAATTGCATTCTTCCGTCAGATTTATTACATAACCCGTAACTTTTTTGGGGCCGAACGGAACGCTGACCCGCATGCCGGGAAAAACTTTTCCTGATAAGTGTGCCGGTATTTGGTAAGAAAAAGTTCTTTCTAATGGCAGGGGTAAAGCTACTTGCGCAAACATAGGTTTATTTTAAGCCCAATTCTTTTTTTAACATTTTCATATCGTGCCAGGTGTCTACTTTAAGAGCCGGGTTTCTAAGCAATGCTGACGGGTGGTACATAGGCAGGAGTTTGCTTCCCTTGTAATTCTGGAACTTTCCGCGGAGCCTGGATATTCCTTCAAAAGTATTAAGCAAAGCCGATGTTGACGAATTTCCCAGGGTTACCAGGACGGCCGGGTTAATAATTTCGATCTGTTTCTCCAGATAGGGCATGCAGCTTTCCATTTCTTCTTTTGACGGCGGCCGGTCATTGCCTCTGGCATCAGGTGTGTCCGGATTTATCATAGGATGGCATTTTACGATATTGGCAATAAATACTTCTTCGCGTTTCAATCCGATGGATTCAATTATTTTCGTGAGAAGCTGTCCCGCTCTGCCGATAAACGGCCTTCCTGCCCTGTCTTCATCGTAACCCGGGCCTTCGCCTATAAATATTACTTTTGCATCGCTGCTGCCTTCGCCGAATACGGTTTTTATCCTGGATTTGCACAGCGTGCATTTTTTACAGCCGCTTACTTCTTTTTCAAGTTTCAGTAATTTATCGGATTTGCTCTTGTCTATTTTTAAAGGCGGATTCGAGGGGTTAACCTTGCTTGCAAATATGACGTCTGTATAGCCTAAAAACTTTTCCTCTTTGAGGGACCGCTGCGCGAGTTTGACGATTTTAAGAAATTCTTTTTTTCTGTCCATATATGGTTTTTATCTTATTCCAGATTATTTGAGCGAATTTTTCCTTTGTCATGACCGGTATTTTTTCAACTTCTCCTGACCTGAATATGAAATAACCCTGGCTTTTATTATTGCCGATACTTGAAGAAGGATTGGCGATAATCAAGTCCAGGTTTTCTGCTTTTAGTTTCTTTAATGTGTTTTTGACTAAATCCTTTGTTTCCAAAGCAAAACCTATAAAAACTTTATCGCTGTTTTTATAGGACGCTGAAATATGATGAAGGATATTTTCCGTAGGCACCAATCTAATCTTCATTTCTTTTTTATTGCCTTTTTTGATTTTGTTTTTATTGAACTTTACCGGCCTGAAATCGCATACTGCGGCACAAAAAATTATTATATCTGACTGCGCGCTTAATTTCATCGCCTGGGCAAACATCTGCCCGGTTGTTTCGACAGGGACAATCAATGTGTTTTCGGGCCGGGGCAGGGTTACCGGGCCGCTGATTAAAGTGACGCCAGCATCGTCTTTTACTGCGCAATCTGCAATAGAATAAGCGGTCTTTCCGCTGGATGCATTGGAAATAAACCTTACCGGGTCAATATATTCTCTTGTAGGCCCAGCAGTAATTAATACGCTCGGTTTTTTCATTTGATTTTCTTTGAGGAGTTATTTTTTGAGAACTGAAATTATTTTGTTTAAAATAGTGTCCACTGCGGCAAGCCTGCCTATTCCTTCAACGCCACAGGCAAGCTCTCCGGTCTCCGGGCCCACGAATTTATAGCCGAATCCTGAAAGTTTTTCTGCGTTTTCTTTGTTGGCAGGATGATTCCACATATTGGCGTTCATGGCAGGGCAAATAATTACCGGCGCTTTGCTTGCCAAAACTACGCTGGAAAGCAATTCATCAGCCAGGCCATTAGCTAACCTTGATATTGTGGCAGCAGTGGCAGGAGCGATTACAATCAAATCGGCCCAATCGGCAAGCGATATATGCTCCGGTTTCCATTCAGGAAGATTCAATTCAAACATATCGGAATAAACCGTGTTGTTTGAGAGCGTCTGCAAAGTCAAAGGAGTAATGAACTGCTTGGCTGAAGGGGTTAATATGCACTTGACGTCAATCCCTTTTTCTTTCAGTTTACGAACCAGTCCGCATATTTTGTAGGCGGCAATACTTCCGCATACACCCACTAAAACCTTTTTTGTATTATTTGCTTTTTGATTTTTCATCTTTTATTTCTTTTCTCGGGTATTTCTTATTAGGTGTATTCAACGATTCAACTACCGGAGGAAGCTTTGCTAACGCTTCAAGCGAAACTTTTCCGGAATAGACGTCTCTCATGGCTATATCCATCTGTTCGTCAAACGGAAGATTTTTAAATTCTTCCTTGTTTTTAATCTCATGCGCCCATCTTGCTATTAACGGTATTATTTTATACCTTTCCAGTTTTGTGTTTAACATCAATTCTGCTAACAGCACTTCCTTTACTTTCGGTTCTGATGACAATGTGTTGTACCTCCATTTGAAAATTTCAATTCTTGCTCTTCCGTGACTTTATTATAGCAATTATTTGAGCTACTGCGTTATTTAATTTATCATTTACTACCACATGATTATAATTTTTAGCATAAGCCATCTCTTTTTGAGCGTTTTTAAGCCGTAGTTTTATGGTTTCCTCGTTGTCCTGAGCCCTGTTGACCAGCCTTTGTTCGAGTGCTTTTTTTGAGGGGGGGGCAACAAATATAAACAAACCGTCCTTAAAAATGCGCCTGATTTTTTCTCCGCCTTGGACATCTATTATCAGCATTATATTTTTGCCTTTATTTATCGTGTCGATAAGCCGTTTTTTCGGGGTGCCGTAATAGTGCCCGTGCACAAGCGCCCATTCGGCAAACTCTTTTTTGGAAATCATGGATTTAAACTTTTGTTCCGAGACAAAGAAATAATCTTTGCCGTTTTTTTCCAGGGGCCTGGGTTTGCGGGTTGTAACCGATACGGAAACTATTGTGTTCTTTAATTTTTTAAGCGCTTCTTTGCATAGGGTGGTCTTTCCTGCGCCGGAGGGAGCTGATATAACGATTATGAGGCCTTTTTTTATTGATTTTAATGTTTTTGTTTTCATTTTATAAGGAAATTTTCCGAACTTGGAGGCAAGTTATTGTCAGTATTTATATCTAATTATCAGAGGAAAGTCAAACAAATTAACTCCCCTCAATCACCTCTTTTAAAAAGCGGGGAAGTTAAAGAGGGACAGTGCTATATCGATAAACCGGAAGAAATGAAAAGGCAACTATTTGTTTTTCGGATTTGTCTCTGGCGGTGTTTCTAATAATTTAAGCGCATGGTCTTTTTGTATAATAAATTCATCGATATAATTTTTAGGTATATTTGCCGCCGGTGGAAATTTAAGTTTCATAAAATTTACAAACCTGCCGTTCTGAGTGATGCGAAAATCCAGATGAGGCCCCGTAGAAAGACCTGTAGAACCCACATAACCGATAACCTGCCCCTGCCCCACCCGGGCTCCTGAGCTTATTCTTTTTCCAAATCTTGAAAGATGCCCGTATAGGGTTGTATATGTTGAGTTATGCCTAATAATAATCATTTTACCGAACCCGCCTTTCCATCCGGCGAAGGTAACAGTTCCTTCACCTATTGTTACAATAGGTGTTCCTGTAGCAGCAGAATAATCAATGCCCAAATGCGACCTAAAAATCCTTAGAATCGGATGAAACCTTTTTGTAGAGAAAAATGAAGAGATTCTTCTGAAGTTTACCGGCGCTTTTAAAAATAATTTTTTCAGCGAACCGCCCTCCGGTGTAAAGTAATCTGTGAATTTTTTGTCCTTGCTTTCGAAATAAACCGCTTTATGCAGGCCAATTTGCCGGCCATTATAGCTAGCAGACAAAATCTTTCCTTCTCGGACAACGCCGTTGCTGTACTTGTAGGTTTCATAGGCAAGTTTAAACGTGTCGCCCTGCCTCAAGTCGCTGAAAAAGTCAATTTGCCAGGAAAAAATATCAGCGAATTTCATAATAAGCTCAGGCGGGTTACCCGCTTTTATCATTGCTTCGTAAAGGCTGGTTTGGATAGTGCCGGAAAATGTTTTAATCTCCAGCGTTGAAGAGACCGCATTTTTTTTACAGTAAAAAATATTGCTGGATGATTTTTCTATGGAACAGTATTCTATCGGATTAGTCCAGTAATTGAACCTGTTGACCGTGCCGAACGTTGTTTTATAAATTTCGTAAACCTGCCCGGGCTGAATTCCACGGATATCAAAATTTGAATTGAGCGTGTTTATGAGGTTTCTGGTTTCTCCCGGAATTATTCCTTCCTGGTCCATGAGGATTTCCTTAAGGGTATCGCCCGTCTGGATAGTCCCTGATGAAAGCACAATCACCGGTTTAGAATTAAAATAACCGCCCCTGTTTAAAAAGAAAATAATAAAAACAATCAAAAGGGCCAGCGCTGAAATCAAAATGTTGTTTTTTTTCATTTGGATATGTATTCCTTTAAATACTGGCCCGTATAGGACTTCTTGTTTTTAACAATGTCTTCCGGCGTGCCTTCGGCTGTTATTTCTCCGCCGGCATTTCCTCCGTCCGGGCCCAGGTCGATTATCCAGTCTGCGGTTTTTATCACTTCCAAGTTGTGTTCTATTATAACAACCGTATTTTTTAAGTCAGCCAATTTATGCAAAACGTTAAGAAGTTTTTCAACATCCGCGAAATGCAGGCCCGTCGTAGGTTCATCGAGTATGTAGAGCGTTTTCCCTGTTGCCCTTTTGGATAGTTCGGTTGCGAGTTTCACCCTTTGGGCTTCTCCTCCGGATAAAGCGGGTGCTGATTGCCCGATTTTTATATAGCCCAGGCCTACATCGTTTAAAGTCTGCAGTGTGCGCGCAATCTGTGGGATGTTTTTGAAAAAGCCTAAAGCTTCTTCAACGGGCATATCCAGGAGTTCCGCAATATTTTTTCCTTTGAAACGGACCCGAAGGGTTTCTTCATTAAACCTGGCGCCTTTACAGACTTCGCATTTTACATAAACGTCAGGCAGGAACTGCATTTCTATTTTTATTGTGCCGTCGCCCTGGCAATTTTCGCACCTGCCGCCCTTTACGTTGAAACTGAACCTGCCGGGCCCGAAACCTCTTCTTTTCGCTTCGGGAAGCCGGGAAAAAATATCCCGGATAGGCCCGAAAACTCCGGTATAAGTTGCGGCATTGGACCTTGGAGTCCTGCCTATGGGGGACTGGTCAACAATTATTATTTTGTCAATATTTTCCGTCCCTTTGATTGAATTAAATTTTCCGGGAGCTTCTTTTGACTGGTAAAACTTCTGAGCCAGGGCTTTATATAAAATTTCATAGACTAGCGTGGATTTTCCCGAACCGGAAACGCCGGTTATGCAGGTTAATAATCCGATGGGGATTGAAACATCAATATGCTTCAGGTTAAATTGGGAGGCTCCGGTAATTTTAATAGCTTTTCCCGATGGGTTCCTGCGTTCTTTCGGTACGGATATCCGGAGCTTTCCGTTCAAATACTGTCCAGTCAGGGATTCTTTTTCTTTTAATATTGTTTCCAGTGGCCCGTTTGCAATTACTTTGCCGCCGTGAATGCCGGCGCCCGGCCCCAGGTCTACAATCCAATCGCTTGCTTCAATTGTATCTTTATCGTGTTCAACAACTATCAGCGTGTTGCCCAGATCCCTCAATTTTAAAAGTGTATCCAGTAATCTTTTATTATCTTTCTGGTGCAAGCCGATAGTGGGTTCGTCAAGCACGTACAGAACGCCCGTTAATCCGGAGCCAATCCGGGTAGCCAGGTGAATTCTTTGGGCCTCGCCGCCGGCAAGTGTCTGGGTTTCCCTTTCAAGAGTAATATAATTCAAACCCACATCAATAAGGAATTTCAGCCGCTGGTTAATTTCCTTGAATATTTGTTTTGCGATGACTTTTTCTTTTTCGGATAATTCCAGTTTGGAGAAAAATTCCGCTGCCTTGTCGATTGACATGCTTGATATTTCAGCGATGGATTTGTTGGAAATGGTTATTCCGAGAGTTTCCTTTTTTAGCCTTGTGCCGCGGCAAAGAGGGCAGATTTTACGCGTTATGTATTTGTTGTATATTTCTTCTTTGACATAATCTGATTCCGTTTCCTTGTATCTCCTGCTAAGGTTGGTTATGACGCCTTCAAATTCGTCCTGTCCGTAGAAAATAAGTTTTTTTTGTTCCTGGGTAAGAGTTTTAAATGGTTTATTTACCGGTATATGATTTTTTCTGCACAAATCTGAAAGCATTCCTTCATAATAGCCCTCCCAGGAGGATTTCCACCGGTGAGTGCGGGTTGTAATCGGGTTAGACCAGGGCCTTATAGCGCCCTGGTCGATAGAAAGGGCCGGGTCAGGAATAACAAGCGCTGGGTCAACCTCAAATTTTGTTCCCAGCCCGTCGCATTCCGGGCAGGCGCCGAAGGGAGAATTGAAGGAAAAGGTTCTTGGTTCTATTTCGGGAATACTGATTGCGCATTCCGGGCAGGCGTGATGCTCGCTGAATATTTTCTCGGTGTTTCCGATTATTGCCTTGAGCAGACCGCGTGATTCTTTAAGCGCAGTTTCAACGGAATCAGACAAACGTTCACGGACGTTGTCTGCTATAGTGATCCTGTCTACGACAACATCAATTTCATGTTTTTTATAGCGGTCTAATTGGATGTTTTCTTCCAGGTCATAAGTTTTGCCGTCAACTCTTACCCGCACATAGCCGTTTGACTGCAATCTGTTAAAAAGTTCCGAATAGGTCCCGGTTCTTCCTTTTACCAGGGGCGCCAGGATTTGAATTTTTGTATCATTCGGCAGGCCGCTTAATTCGTCGATAATTTGCTGCGATGATTGAGGCAGGATCTTTTTGCCACATTGGGGGCAGTGAGGAATGCCGATTCTTGCATATAGAAGGCGTAAATAATCGTAAATTTCCGTTACGGTGCCGACCGTTGAACGCGGGTTATGGCTTGGAGTTCTTTGCTGGATAGCGATAGCGGGGGAAAGGCCTGAAATGTAATCCACATCGGGTTTTTCCATCAGATCCAGAAATTGGCGCGCGTAGGTTGAAAGGGATTCTATGTACCTGCGCTGGCCTTCAGCGTAAATTGTATCAAAAGCCAGGCTGGATTTTCCAGAGCCTGATAAACCTGTTATTACGACAAGTTTATCGCGCGGAATTTCCAGGTGGATGTTTTTTAGGTTGTGTTCCCTTGCTCCGCGGATGACTATTTTATCCATGACTGTATATATAGCAAATTATTATTTTTTTGACAAAAATACATTTTTAACATATCATTTTTTGACTTAAACGGCTGATTTAGATATAATGGACAATCATGGAACTGGAAAAAGTTTATAATCCTAAAGAAACCGAAGCCAAATGGTATAAATTCTGGGAAGAAAAGAAATATTTTGAAGCGCGCGTAAACCCTTCCAAAAAACCATTTGTAATGGTCATCCCTCCGCCAAATATCACCGGAATCCTTCACATGGGGCACGTCCTGAACAATACCCTGCAGGATATTCTTGCAAGATATAAAAGAATGGACGGGTTCGAAACCTGCTGGATCCCCGGAACCGACCACGCAGGAATAGCCACCCAGAACGTTGTTGAAAAAAAACTCGCCAAAGAGAAAATATTCAGAAGAGACCTGGGCCGCGAAAAATTTATCGAGTACGTCTGGAAATGGAAAGAAGAATACGGCGGTACGATAATCAGGCAATTAAGATATTTAGGGTGTTCCTGCGACTGGCATAGAGAGCGTTTCACACTTGACGAAGGGCTTTCAGAAGCAGTTCGGGAAGTTTTCGTAAAACTTTATGATAAGGGGCTGATTTACAAAGGCAAATATATAGTAAATTGGTGCCCGAGATGCGGTACGGCCCTCAGCGACGATGAAGTTGACCATAGAGACCATGATGGAAACCTGTGGTATATAAAATATCCGATAAAAGATTCAGATGCTTATGTGGTTGTTGCAACAACCAGGCCGGAAACCATGCTTGGCGATGTAGCTATAGCCGTAAGCCCGTCTGACGAAAGATATAAACAGCTTATCGGGAAAACTGCGATTTTGCCTTTGGTAAACAGGGAAATCCCGATAATAGCTGATGCATTTGTAGATAAAGCATTCGGCACAGGCATGGTTAAAGTAACACCTGCTCACGACCCTAACGACTATCAAGTAGGGTTGAGGCACAACCTGGAAAGAATAGTAGTTTTTGATACTGCCGCAAAAATGAACGAAAATGTGCCGGAAGAGTACCGGTGCCTTGACCGTTTTGAATGCCGTAAAAAAATTGTTGAAGATTTAACCGCAAAAGATTTGATTTTAAAGATAGAAAAGCATAAAAACGCAGTAGGGCATTGCTATAGATGCGATACTATGATTGAGCCCTATCTATCTGACCAGTGGTTTGTGAAGATGAAGCCTCTGGCAGAAAAAGCGCTTAAAGTCGTGCTTGACGGTAAAATAGAATTTTATCCGGAAAGATGGACAAAGGTTTACCAGCACTGGATGGAGAATATAAATGATTGGTGTATCTCCAGGCAGTTGTGGTGGGGCCATAGGATTCCGGTCTATTATTGTAAAAATACAAACTGCCCTCCGATAGTTTCAACAAAAAAACCAGATAAGTGCCCAAAATGCGGCGGAACTGAAATAGAACAAGACCCAGATGTGTTAGATACCTGGTTTTCTTCCTGGTTATGGCCGTTTTCAACTCTCGGCTGGCCCAAAGAAAGCGCAGACCTGCGATACTTTTATCCGACAACAACACTTATAACCGCGGCTGACATTATATTTTTCTGGGTAGCAAGGATGATTATGGCCGGCCTTGAATTTATGGGCGAAGTGCCTTTCAAGAAAGTTTATTTTAATAGCATGGTGAGAGACGCCCAGGGTAGAAAAATGAGCAAGTCTTTGGGAAATTCACCCGACCCTATTGATATTATCAATGAATACAGCGCCGATGCCTTAAGATTCACAATTACATACCTTTCTCCCATGGGTCAGGATATACTCTTTGCAAAAGAAAAATGTGAAATCGGCAGGAATTTCTGCAACAAAATCTGGAACGCCACAAGATTTATCCTTATGAATGTTGATAGTAATTTCAAATTTCAAATTTCAAATTTAGAATCCTCTCTGGCCCCTATGGATAAGTGGATTTTATCCGAATATAACACAACCATAGAAAAAACCTCAAAGTCTTTAGAAGAATTGAATTTTACCGCCGCGGCGCACACAATCCATGAGTTTTTCTGGTCAAAATATTGCGATTGGTATCTTGAATTCTCGAAGCCGCGTTTTGCCGACCCCGAACAGAAAAAAACCATACAGGCAGTTCTGTTGCATGTGCTGGCAGGTTCGCTGAAATTGATACATCCGGTCATGCCGTTTGTTACGGAAGAACTTTATCAAAAAATAAAAGAATTCATGCCGGAAAGTGAATCAGCTGAAAGCATCCTGCTGGCCCCCTGGCCGAAAAAAGACGCTAAACTAGAGAATCCGGATGCCGAAAATGAAATAGGTTTTATAATGGAAATAATTAACGGCATCAGGACTATCCGCGCAGACATGAATGTACAACCGCAAAAAACTTTTGAAATAGTGGTCAACAGCAAGGATACTAGCAAGGCTAGCAAGACCGGTATTTTGAATAAATACCTGCCTAACCTTACGCTGATGTGTAAGGTTAATAAAATTTCTTGCTCCGGCAATAAACCGAAACATTCAGCTTTCTTTGCTGCTGGAGATGTGGAAGTATTTGTGCTTCTTGAAGGAATAATTGATTTCGAGAAGGAAAAGGCGCGCCTCGACAAAAATATGCAGAAAATTGTGAACGACATAGCGAACCTTAACAGAAAATTAGCAGATGAAAAGTTTTTACAGCATGCGCCTGAAAAGGAGATAGAAAGATTGAAAGGTTTCCAACAGGAAAATGAAAGTAAATTAGCCAGTTTAAAAAAATATTTAGAAGCTTTGAATTAGGAGGTACGGGTTTGCGTCCAATAAAAGTTACACAAAATTATGTGAAATTCGGCGACGGTTCGTGTTTGTTCCAGATGGGTGATACAAAAATTTTATGTGTTGCAACAATCACTGAAGACAGGGTTCCTCCGCACTGCGAAGCCAAAGAAATAGGTTGGGTATCAGCTGAATATGCCATGCTTCCCCGCGCAGGAAAGGAACGTACCGCCAGGCAAAGAAGTATTGGTTCCGGCAGAACCCATGAGATACAGAGATTAATCGGCAGGTCTTTAAGGGCGATTGTCGACTTGTCAAAATTAGGCCGCAGGACAATCGTTATAGACTGTGATGTTATCCAGGCCGATGGCGGAACAAGGACCGCATCAATCAACGGGGCCTTTATTGCTCTCAGCCAGGCAATTCAGAAACTAATCGCAGAAAAAAAACTTTTTAACAATCCTATCAAGAGCTATATCGGAGCCATCAGCGTAGGAATGGTCAATAATAAAAAGATACTTGATATGTGCTGTACCGAAGATAACGCCGCGCAGGTTGACATGAACGTGGTAATGACAGACAAGAATGAGTACATAGAAGTTCAGTCCACCGCAGAGGGCAAAGTATTCACGGATAAAGACATGAAGGAAATGCTGGATCTCGCAAAAAATGGAATAAAAGAGATAGTAAAACACCAGAAAAAAATAATCAAACTATGAAGCTGGTAATAGCGACAGATAACAAAAATAAGCTCAGGGAAATAAAAGAAATTGCCGCTGTAATGAAAGTGCCGGGCAATATTGAGATTTTGTCCCTGGGGGATTTCCAAAATGCCCCGGAAGTTGTTGAAGATGGCTTAACTCTTGAAGAAAATGCAATAAAAAAAGCAAGAGAGATTTCAGAATTTACCGGCCTTATTGCCCTGGCTGATGACACCGGCCTTGAAGTGAATAAATTAAACGGCGAACCGGGGGTTTATTCCGCGCGTTTTGCCGGAGAACAATGCAGTTATGAGGATAATAATAAGAAGCTGCTGTCTCTGCTTAAAGATATTCCTGATAGCAAACGGACTGCAAGGTTTCGCTGTGTAATAGCTGTAGTTGTTCCAAACGGCAAAACTTATACTGTTGAAGGCGTTATGAAAGGGAAAATAGCGGCAAAAGCGCAAGGCGATAATGGGTTCGGCTATGACCCGATTTTTATCCCGGAAGGACAGAATAAAACCTTTTCTCAAATGTCATCGGAAGAAAAAAATAAAATCAGCCACCGCGGCGCGGCGCTAAGAAAGTCAAAAGAAATACTACTTGAAATATTGAGCAATAGTTCATATAATAAATAAATCCAATCTTCCAATCTTCTACAAGTGAGGAAAAAGATGAAAGCGTTTAAAATTATTGTAATTGTTTTTGTTGTGCTTGTTGGTTTAGTGGTTTTTGGAATGTGGCAGGCAGGAGTGTTCCAGAAGATTGAATTTAAAACGCAGGAAATTGGCCCCTTGAATATGGTTTATGCAGAGCATAAAGGGTCATATATGAAAATAACTGAAACGATAGCTTTAGTCGATAAATACCTAAAAGACAACAAATATGCAAGTATAGACTCTTTCGGAGAATATCTTAGCGATCCTAGTAAAGTTAAAGAAGCAGATTTATTAAGCAATGGCGGTATGTTGGTTCAGAAACCCGTTGTTAAATTACCGGAGCCGTTTAAATTCAAAAAGATTGACAAGCGTTTATATGTAACAGCCGTTTTTAAAGGCCATCCTGCAATGGGCGCATTTGTTGTGTATCCTAAAGCAATGCCTTGGATTACCCAAAATGGGTTTACTATTAACAGCGGTGTTATTGAAATATACAAGATGAATGGCAAAGATTGGGAAATAGAATATCTTTTCCCGGTAACAAAGAAATAATTAAATCGGGGTGTGGCTCAGTTGGCTTAGAGCATCCGGTTTGGGACCGGAGGGTCGTTGGTTCGAATCCAATCACCCCGATTTTTCCTTTTGGAATTATGAATTTTGAAAAAGTGTTCAAGTTATTG